>OLSK01002642.1_pt1 | contig 11006 bp, 8 predicted proteins | sample 1672781 | NCBI WGS metagenome assembly OLSK01 (sample SAMEA3136723, study PRJEB25190) | human gut metagenome | biome: human gut; feature: human-associated habitat; material: faeces | place: Austria | collected 2013 | reverse complement strand
GAGGCAGAGCCTCTGGTGGGGTCTAAGGGGCAAAGCCCCTTGGTTCCCTCACAGCTCCCTTCGTCCCTCCATCGCCTTTGAGAGCGTCACTTCGTCGGCGTATTCGAGGTCGCTGCCGACGGGGACGCCGTGGGCAATGCGGGTGCACTTGATGCCCATGGGCTTAATGAGCCGCGCAATGTAGGTTGCGGTTGCTTCGCCCTCAATGTCGGGGTTCGTCGCCAGAATCACTTCGCTGACCGGCTCGGTCTGCAGGCGCGTCATCAGTTCCTTGATGTGAATATCATCCGGCCCGATGCCGTCCATCGGCGACAGCGTGCCGTGCAGGACGTGGTACAGCCCGTGGTAATCGTGCATCCGCTCCATCGCGGCCACATCGCGCGGGTCGCGCACGACGCAGATTTGCCCGTTATGGCGGCTTTCATCCGCACACACGGCGCACTTTTCAGCGGAGGAAAAATTGCCGCACACGTCGCAGTAGCGAATTGCCTTGCGCCCCTGCCACAGCGCCGCCGCCAGCGCGTGAACATCCTCCAGCGGCATCCCGACGATATGGTACGCCAGCCGCGCCGCCGTCTTGTGACCGATGCCGGGCAGCCGAGACAGCTCCGACACCATCCGCTCAATCGGTTCGATTTGTCCGGGCATCAGAACAGACCGCCCATGCCGCCCATGCCGGGCGCCATCTTGTTCATCGTCTCTTCGCGGTTTGCTTCGCCCTTGCGCAGCGCTTCGTTCACCGCCGCCATCACAAGGTCCTGCAGCATTTCCACGTCGTCCGGGTCAACGACCTTGGGGTCAATCGTCAGGGACAGCAGCTCGCGCTTGCCGTTCACCTTCACGCTTACCACGCCGCCGCCGGACTGCGCTTCGTACTCCTGCGCATCCAGCTTTTCCTGCGCGTCCGTCATCGCCTGCTGCATCTTCTGCGCCTGACGCATGAGCTGCTGCATGTTCGCGCCGCCGCCGAAGCCAAAGTTCTGTCGTGCCATAAAAATCGTCCTCCTAATTATTCGTTTTCTGTCAGTTTCTCCGGGGAAATCCGCCGGATGGTCAGGTTGCCCGAAGCCGTCGTCACGCGGACAGACGGTGCGCCATCGACGATGGATACGCCGTCCGTCAGCAGCCGCCCGGACACCGAGCGAAGAATGGCGTCACACTGCGCGCCGGGAATTTCCAGACTGATGCCGCCTGCAACCGAGCCGCCCTTGAAGGTGGAGAACATCTCCGCAAAAGAGAGCATTGCGCCCCGGCTGACCGAGGACAGCGAGATGTTCAGAAACGCAAGGCGCTCCAGACAGAGCATCCCCGTTGTTGTGAACAGGCTGCAATCCTGACCGGAGAGGTCACTGCCGGCAATGTCGCCGCTGCCGTTCTTGACCTTCAGACTCAGGCTGCTCAAGTCGGAGAGCATCACGAAGCCGGAGAGAGACTCCACGGACAGGTCACTGACCTGCAAACCGCGGACATGCACGCTGCCGGACGTCGTGCGAATCTCGACCCGTCCCTTCCACGTGCGCGGAATGCGGACGGTCACTTGCAGCCAGCGGGCGCTGAGCGGCAAGGGCGAGAGTGCGGCGGCGGACTGCTCCAGCGTCAGCGTATCGCCGTTCTGGGCGAGCGAAACCGCCTTCATATCGTGGTCGTCGCCGGATGCCATGACTTGGATTTCCTGCGTGTCATCGGCATAGAGTTCCAGCAGGGCGCCGGTGAGGTGAATCACCAGCTGCGTAATGGTCAGCGAGGAAAAAGAGTTGCGCGAATTCATACGCGTTCACCTCCGTCATTCGTCCTCATCATATCACGTTTTGGCGCTTGTTGCAAGGGGAAAAGCCAACTATGAAGCAGTTGGATGCTTATGCGGATAGGCATAGTTGACTTCATTTCCATCGTGGTAACTTCCGCGAGTTCCAGAGGGCATAAAAACAGACGAAGTCTGCGATCGCCCTCTGGACTCCTTCGGCGTTCGCCTCCGGATGCTACTTGATTTTTATTGGAAGTTTTTTAGTTTGTGCGCAGGGACGCTTCGCTGCCTACGGCGAAGTTGCCGGACTTGTTTTTCCTCTTTGAGTAGGTTTAACGGAGCAACAGTTGGGGCGTTGCCCCAAGCCCCATAAGGGGCGCCGCCCCTTAACCCCGCAAGGGGCATTGCCCCTTGACCCTTTTTTCGGCGCCATGCGGGTGCTGTTATTCCAACAGCTCCGCCCCCGTCACCACGTCGTCCATCACCGCGATAACCAGCGGCATTCCGCGATCCTGCTTGCCTTGCAGGCGCACGTTGTCCCTTTCCACCAGCGTCGCGGGGGATTTCGCCTGCTGCACGCGAATCAGGTGATCGTCCTTCTCCAACCGCACCACGCCCGCAAGCTGTTTGCCGTTGCTGCCATTCTTGTTGAAATAGAACGACTTCACGCCCTTGCCGTTGCGGTTCTGCTTCTCAAAATCAACGGAGAGCAGGCGTTTGGCGTAGCCGCGGTCGGTCAGCAGCACGATTTGGTCGCTGTCTTGCAGCTGCCCGCACCAGATGACCTCGTCGCCGTCCTCCACCTGCATACAGCGCACCCCAGCGGCGACGCGCCCCTGCACCGGCACGCTGTCGAGCGAGAAGCGGATGCACAGGCCGCTGCGGGTGAACAACAGCAGGTCGTCGCGACTGGCGGCGGGGAGAACTGTCAGCAGACGGTCGCCGTCCTTCACGTTCACGGCGGCGAATTTCTTGCTGCGCACGTCGTAATCCGCGGCGGCGGTGCGTTTCACCATGCCCTGACGGGTGATGAAGAGAATGTCCGGCAGGTGCCCGACGTCCGCCATGCGGATGCACGTCATCCACAGCGCCTTCTCGTCGTCCTCTAAGCCCGCCAGAACGCCCGAAAGCAGCTGCCCGCGCTCCTTGGGCTTGACTTCGTTCAGCGACGCGACCGGCAGAGGGTAGCAATTGCCGTGGTCGGTGAAGATGAGCAGCGTCTCGTCTGTTTTGGCCATGAACAGGAAGTCGGCGAACTCCTTGTCGTCCTCCGCGCGGGTCGGGAGCGGCGTTTTCTTGTAGAGCGCGGGATTCATGCGCTTGAGCTGCCCCGCACCCGTGAACGCCACGATGACTTCCTCCGGCGCGGCGGCCTCTTCCTCGACTTCCAGCGGGGATTCGTCCGCTTTTTCGATGGTTGTGCGGCGCTCGTCGGCGAATTCCTCGGCAATCTCCTGCAATTCCTTGCGGATGACCGCCAGCAGCTTCTTCTCGCTGTGCAGGATGCCCTCCAAGCGGTCGATGAGTTTCAGAATGTCCTCGTACTCCTTGCGCAGGGCGATGATTTCCAGATTCGTCAGCCGCTGCAAACGCATATCCAGAATCGCCTGTGCCTGTGCGTCGGACAGCTCGAAGCGCTCCATCAGGCGGGCTTTCGCTTCTTTCGGGTTCTTCGAGGAGCGAATCAGCGCGATGACCTCATCGAGGTTGTCCACCGCAATCATCAGCCCCTGCAAAATGTGCGCGCGGGCTTTCGCCTGCTTCAGGTCGTACTCCGTGCGGCGGGTGATGACGTTTTTCTGATGGCGGATGAAGTGCCCCAGCATCGTTTTCAGCCCCATCTGCACGGGCTTGCCCTCGGCGATGGCGACCATGTTCACGCCGAAGGTGACCTGCAAGTCCGAATACTTGTAGAGCACTTTCAGCACCTTGTCCGGGTCGGCGTCCTTCTTCAGCTCGATGACGGCGCGCATTCCCTCGCGGTCGGATTCGTCGCGAATGTCGTAGATGTTTTGCAGCTGCCCCTTCTTTTCTTCCGACAGCTTCAAAATCTTCTCCAGCATCGCGGCTTTGTTGACCATGTAGGGGATTTCCGTGATGACAAGCAGCTTGCGCCCGTTCACGCCGTCCTCCACATGCACACGCGCGCGCAGGGACAGCTTCGAGCGTCCGGTCTCATAGCCTCTGCGGATTTCCTCGTTTTTCACCAGCACGCCGCCGGTGGGGAAGTCCGGGCCGGGGATGATTTTCATCAGCTCATCCAGCGGAATGTCCGGATTCTCCATCACAGCAATCGCCGCGCGGATGCTTTCGCCCAGATTGTGCGGGGGGATGTTCGTCGCCAGCCCTACCGCGATGCCGCTTGCGCCGTTGACGAGCAGATTCGGAAAGCGCGCGGGCAGCATGTCCGGCTCTTTGAGCGTGTCGTCGAAATTCAGGCGGAACGGCACGGTGTCCTTCTCAATGTCGCGCAGCATTTCCAGCGCGAGGGGCGTCATGCGCGCCTCGGTGTAACGCATGGCGGCAGCGCTGTCGCCGTCAATGGAGCCGAAATTGCCGTGCCCATCGACCATCGGCCCGCGCATGGAGAAGTCCTGCGCCATGCGCACGAGCGCGTCGTACACGGAGGAATCGCCGTGCGGGTGATATTTGCCCAGGCAGTCGCCGACGATGCGGGCGCACTTGCGGTGCGGCTTGTCGGGCGTCGTGCCCAGTTCCATCATGGTATAGAGAATGCGGCGCTGCACGGGTTTTAAGCCATCCTCGACGCGCGGCAGGGCGCGTTCCAGAATGACATGCTCCGCGTAGGGGATCATGGACTGGTGCATCACGTCCTCGACGGTCGTTTGCAGGATGCGCGACGGGTCGTCCTTGGGAATCGGGCGGTTATCGCTTGTTTTCTTTGCCATAACTTACTTTCCTTCCCCTCGCTGACCTTCCGGCAGCTCGAAATTATCCGGCTTGTTGAAGTCGGCGTTCTCGATGATGTAATCGCGGCGCGGCTCCACCTTGTCGCCCATCAGGATGGTAATGCGGCGGTCAGCCAGCGCTGCGTCCTCAATCGTCACCTGCATCAGTTTGCGCTGCGACGGATCCATCGTCGTCGCCCAGAGCTGTTCGGGGTTCATTTCGCCCAGGCCTTTGTAGCGCTGGAGCGTGTAGCCTTTGCCCGCTTCCTTGATGCACTTCGCCAGCTCCTTGTCGTCGTAGGCATAGAGGACTTTGCTGCCCTTTTGCACCTTGTACAGCGGCGGCATCCCAATATACACATGCCCCCCAGTGACGAGCTCCTTCATGTAACGGAAGAAGAAAGTGAGCAGAATGGCACGAATGTGCGCGCCGTCCTGATCGGCATCGGAGAGGATGATGACTTTGTTGTATTTGAGGTTGGCAAGGTTGAAATTCTCGTCGATGGACGTGCCGAGCGCGGTAATCAGCGAGCGGAACTCCTCGTTGCTCAGCACCTGATCCAGCCGCTTCTTTTCGGCATTGAGGGGCTTGCCGCGCAGGGGGAGAATCGCCTGATAGCGGCTGTCGCGCCCCTGCTTGGCGCTGCCGCCTGCGGAATCGCCCTCGACGATGAACAGCTCATTGTCTTCCGCCTTTTTGCCGCGGCAGGCGCTGAGTTTGCCGACCAGCGGCGCGGCGTCAAGCTGATTTGCTTTGCGGGCGTTGTCGCGGGTTTTGCGCGCGGCTTCACGCACCTGCGCGGCGCGAATCGCCTTCTGCACAATCTGCTGCGCAATCTCCTGATTCTTGAGGTTCTCCAGCCAGTCCGTCAGCTGCTGGGTGATGATGCCCTCCACCGCGGGGCGCACTTCGCTGTTGCCCAGACGCCCCTTCGTCTGCCCCTCGAACTGCGGATTCTTGACCATCGTCGTCAGCACGCAGCTCAAGCCTTCGCGGAAGTCTTCGCCCGTCAGGTTGCTGTCCTTTTCCTTCAGGAAGCCGTTGCGGCGGGCGTAGTCGTTGAACATCTTCGTGAATGCCGCCTTGAAGCCTGTTTCGTGCGTGCCGCCTTCACCTGTGGGGATGTTGTTGACATAGGAAAAAAGGCTTTCGGTGTAGCCGTCGGTGTACTGGATGGCGACGCGGCAGATGACGGAATCCTTCTGGCCTTCGAGGTAAATCGGCTGATCGTGCAGGACGGTTTTGCCGTCGTTCAAATACCGCACATAGTCGATGATGCCGCCCTCGTAGTGGAAGGTCGTTTCGCGGCGGGCAGGGTCGCTCACACGCTCGTCGAGAAAGACGATTTTCAAGCCCCGGTTCAGGTATGCCAACTCCTGCAAGCGGCGGAAGACCGTGTCGTAGTTGAAGCGCACGTCCTCGAAAATCGCGTCATCGGGAAGAAAACGCACGAGTGTGCCCTTCTTGCGTGTGTTGCCGACTTTTGCCAAGGGCGCGTCCGGCTTGCCCGCGATGACCTTGCCTTTCTTCTCATCGAACTGGCTTGTGAAGCGCATGGCATAATGGCTGAAATCGCGGTAGATGTCCACGGTCAGCCACTTGCTCAGCGCGTTGACGACCGACGCGCCCACGCCGTGCAGACCGCCGGAATAGCTGTAATTCTCGTTGTTGAACTTGCCGCCCGCGTGCAGCACGGTGAAAATGACCTCCGCGCCGCTGACGTGCATGGTCGGGTGCTCATCCACGGGCATACCGCGCCCGTTGTCATACACCGACGCGGAGCCGTCCGTGTGCAGCGTTACGCGCACCTCATCCGCAAAGCCGTTCGACGCCTCGTCAATTGCGTTATCCACAATTTCCCAGAGCAGGTGATGCAGACCGCGCGTCGAGGTGGTGCCGATATACATGCCCGGACGCATCCGAACCGCTTCCAGCCCTTCCAGCACCTGAATATTGCCCGCATCATAGTGATTTGCTTGATTTGCCATGAAAAAACTCCTCTTATAATGAAGGAAGTATATCAAAATCGCAACGGTGACAAAGCACCAATTTTCATTATATCACAATTCCGCCGATTCATCAAGGCGAACAGCAAAATGACGCTCGGACAGTTCGGCAGAGGGAAATCGGCACAAAAAGGCGCTGTACGCTCAACAAAAACGTAACATTTTATCAAATATCGGAAACATGTTCATGGGAAAACAAAAAAGATATTGCAAACGGGAAGATAATCGCCAAATCAAACAGGGAAAAATCCGCGAAAACGCCGCAGAATTTACAATTCACAGGGAAAAAGCCTCTTGACAATGAAACAATTTTGTAATAAAATCAGGCTGTACGGAAAGGAGTGATTTCCCCATGATGAATTCCGGTCTGCGGCGGCTTCTGTCCGGCGCGGTGGCGCTGATGCTGCTGGGCTGTTCCTCCGCCTTGGCGGATACGGCGACGGTCACTGCGCGCAAACTCATTCTGCGCGAAAAAGCATCCTCGACCAGCGATGCCCTGCAAACCCTGCCCAAAGGCACGAAGCTGGAGGTTCTCGGCAAAAGCGGCAGCTGGTATAAAGTGACTTACGGGAAATACACCGGCTATGTCTATAAAACGTATGTCAGCGTGACCAAGACGGCCAGCAGTTCCAGTTCTTCCAGCAGCGCGACGCGGCTGGAAAAGGGGAGCACTGGCAGCGACGTCAAGGATTTGCAGACAAAGCTGAAAAAACTCGGCTATTATGATGCTTATGTCGATGGCGATTATGGCGACACGACCGTCGCGGCGGTCAAGGCGTTCCAGAAGAAGTATAACTTGACGGCGGATGGCATTGCAGGCAAAGAGACGCTCAAAAAGCTGGACAGCGTCTACGAGAACGCGAACAGCGCCAAGGAAGATGGTTCGCTCCGCATGGGCGACAGCGGCAGCGCCGTCAAGGACTTGCAGACGAAGCTGAAGAAGCTGGGCTATTACGACGGCACGGTGGACAGCACGTTTGGTTCGGGCACATACGCGGCGGTCAAGGCGTTTCAGAAGAAGTATAACCTGACGGCGGATGGCGTGGCGGGCAGTGAAACGCTCAAAAAGCTCGACAGCGCGTACAAGAACGCGGACAGCGACAAGGATGACGACTCGCTCCGCAAAGGCGCAACCGGCAGCGCGGTCAAGGATTTGCAGACGAAGCTGAAAAAGCTTGGCTTCTACAACGCCTATGTCGATGGCAGCTATGGCGATACGACGGTTGCGGCGGTCAAGGCGTTCCAGAAGGAGTATAACCTGACGGCGGACGGCGTAGCGGGCAGCGAAACGCTCAAAAAGCTGGACAGCGCGTACAAGAACGCGGACAGCGACAAGGACGACGGCTCGCTCCGCAAAGGCGCAACCGGCAGCGCGGTCAAGAATTTGCAGACGAAGCTGAAAAAGCTCGGCTTCTACAACGCGTCCATTGACGGCGATTATGGCGATACGACGGTTGCGGCGGTCAAGGCGTTCCAGAAGAAGTATAATCTGACGGCGGATGGCGTGGCGGGCAGCGAAACGCTCAAAAAGCTCGACAGCGCGTACAAGAACGCGGACAGCAATACCAGCACCGATGACGATTCGCTCCGCAAGGGCGCAACCGGCACGGCAGTCAAGACGCTGCAGACCAACCTGAAGAAGCTGGGCTTCTACACGGCGTATGTCGACGGTTCGTTCGGCGCGACGACCGAGAGCGCCGTCAAGGCATTCCAGAGGAAGTACGGACTGACGGCGGACGGCGTGGCAGGCAGCGCGACGCTCAAGAAGATTGAATCCGCCGTGGCGAGCGCCAGCAGCGGCAAGATTACCACCGAGCGACTGGACTGGTTCAATGGCGGCAAGTACGTCATCCCGAACGGCGCTGTATTCCAGATTAAGGACGTCAGCACGGGGCTGATTTTCTCCGCGCGCCGGCAGAGCGGCGGCAACCATATGGACGCCGAGCCGCTGACGGCGGAAGATACCGCGATTCTCAAGAAAATCAACGGCGGCACGTTCAGCTGGCGCCGCCGCGCAGTGCTGGTGAAGTACAACGGGCATGTGTATGCCGCGTCGATTTACTCCGAACCCCACGGCACAAACACAATTCTGGACAACAACTTCGATGGGCAGTTCTGCCTGCACTTCTACGGCAGCAAGACCCACGGTACAGACCGTGTGGATGCAGATCACCAGAAGTGCGTGGAACAGGCCATGAAGGCGACTTGGTAAAAATCCCAGTCAAAGGGCAAAGCAATGGGCACTGCTGCAGCGCGGCAGTGCCTTTTTGCGCACATCCGAAATCATCCGCCGATGCCCTATTGACAAATCGCCCAAAATCCATACAATAAAATTGCGGCTGAAATCATTCATTTTTCATTCATTCCGATGGACAGCCGAGGACAAGAGAGAGAGGAAAGTACCATGTTCGGATTTCGACCCGACGGACGGCGCGTGTCGTCCATTGACCCCATCGTCGGCATTACGCCGTACCTGATGCCCATGCGCTGCGACGCGCAGGTTTTCCTGCAGCACCGCGTGGACTATGAGCTGCTGACGCGCTACATTGCGGCGCAGGCGGCGAAGGGCGAGAAAATCACGTTCATGCAGATTATTACCGCCGCGTTCGTCCGCACTGTGTCCCAGCACCCGGAAATCAACCGCTTCATCCTCAATAAGCAGTTCTTCGCGCGGAACATGTGCGCCGTGTCCTTCACGATGCTCAAGAACCCGCAGAACGCCGAAATGGGCGAGACGGCGGTGAAGGTGAAGTACGACCTGACCGACACCATCTACGATGTGCGCGACCGCATGGAAAAGGTCATCAACGCTAACCGCGGCGAGGACAAGAAGAACTTTGCGGATAAGCTGGCGAAAGCGGTGCTGGTCGTGCCGGGTCTGGCAACGGGCATCGTCGCGCTGGTTCGCCTGCTTGATCGCTATGGGCTCTGCCCCGGCGCACTGCTGGACGAGCTGCCCTTCCATACCAGCATGTATATCACCAACAACGCCTCCATCGGCCTGCATCACGTCAACCACCACATCTACAACTTCGGTTCGGTTACGCTGTTCTTCGGCATGGGTACCGTGGAGAAGGTTGCCGTGGTGGAGAAGGGCGAGGCGCGCATGAAGCGCTTCCTGCCCATCGGCATCACGGCGGATGAGCGCGTCTGCTCCGGCGCGCACTACGCGGCGTTCTTCGGCACGATGTCGTATCTGCTCAATCATCCGGAAGAACTGGAGAAGCCGCCGGAATCCGTCCGCTTTGACGAAAAGTGCGAATACCACGTCCCGAAAGTTGGCGAGCAGCCGGCGAAGAAGCAGAAAAAGCAGCAGAAAGCCACGGTTCAGGCGTAAATCAGCAGGAAAAAACGCATGATACGTCGAAATCCTCCGTTGCAGCGCATTCCTTGAAACGGGAGTGCAGAAGAACGGAGGATTTTTTTCATGCAGAATGTAGGTATTGTCGGCTTGGGGCTGATTGGCGGGTCACTCGCGAAAACCATCAAGCTCCACACGCCGTACACGGTTTATGGCACGGACAAGAATGCGGACACGATGCGCCGCGCGTTCCTGATGGAGGCGATTGACGGCGAACTGACGGCGGAGACGCTGCCGCAGTGCGATGTTGTGCTGATCTGCCTGTACCCGCAGGGGATTATCGACTATGTGACCGCGCACGCGGCGGACTTTAAGCCCGACAGCCTTGTGATTGACTGCGGCGGCGTGAAGCAGGTGATTTGCGATGCACTGTTTCCCGTATCACAGCGGTATGCGTGGCATTTCATCGGCGGACACCCGATGGCGGGGCGCGAGTACAGCGGCTTCAAGTATGCCCGCGACGATCTGTTCGACCATGCGTCGATGATTCTGTGCGGTCACGGCGACGACGACCCGGCGGTTTTGCAGCGCGCCCGCGACTTTTTCATGAAACTGGGCTTCCTGCGTGTGCAGTTCACGACGCCGAAGACGCATGACGAGATGATTGCGTATACGTCGCAGCTGGCGCATGTCGTGTCGAGCGCGTATGTGAAGTGCCCGCTGGCGGATAAGCACCGCGGGTTCTCGGCAGGGAGCTTCGCGGATATGACCCGCGTGGCACGGCTGAATGAGGATATGTGGACGGAGCTGTTCTTTGATAATCGAGAGGCGCTTCTGCCGGTGGTGGAGGACTTGGTGCAGCGGGTGACGGAGTATCGGGACGCGCTTCGGGATGAGGATAGGGAAGGAATGAGAAAATTATTGCGTGAGGGACGCGAGACGAAGGAACGCCTAACGGATTAACACGCGGGTAAAGTATGGAAGAGCGACCAACTCAATCGCGCGAAAGGGGTCAAGGGGAAAATTTCCCCTTGCGGAGTCCAGA
>OLSK01002636.1_pt1 | contig 11019 bp, 7 predicted proteins | sample 1672781 | NCBI WGS metagenome assembly OLSK01 (sample SAMEA3136723, study PRJEB25190) | human gut metagenome | biome: human gut; feature: human-associated habitat; material: faeces | place: Austria | collected 2013 | reverse complement strand
TTACCCGTTAAATTCGACGTAAAAGAATCCACTGCACCTTTTACTCCTGATTTATCTTTCTTTGTTTCTAGTTCATGTCCCTTAACAACATCACTCACCTTTTCATCCTTTTTAAATAAAGAAACAGTTTGATTAAATAGTGTTGAAATGGAAATACCAAAAATCACGAAACAAAATACGATCATTATTATTTTTTCTTTCATGGTGCCCTCCTAGAAATTAAAATAAATAAATGGATTATATGCATTCGAAAAAATAAAGATAATACTCAAATACAAGATTCCACACATACATACGACATATAATAAGTTATAGACCATATTCTTTTTAAATATACGATTAATATTTTTAAAAATAGGAAAGCAACAAAGAATACCCATTATAAAATATAGAATGTATTGTTTAAAATATTGAATCACATAGGCATCAATAAATCCTTTACAACCAAATCCAAACATAGAACGAATATATACGAGTGCTGCACTTAAGCTATCACTTCTAAATAACACCCATCCCATCATGACAAAAAATATTGTATATAGGTTTTTAAATATTCCCATTTTCTCATCCATATGAAAGAACTTTTCGAGAATCAATAACACAAAATACATGAGTCCCCATACAATAAAAGTCCAGTTTGCACCATGCCAAACACCGGTAAAAAACCATACGACAAAGATATTGAATACTAAACGAGCCTTGCTATTTACTCTAGAACCACCTAGTGGAATATAAATATAATCTTTAAACCATGTTTGTAAAGAAATATGCCACCTTCTCCAGAATTCTGAAATGCTCTTAGAAATGTATGGATACTTAAAGTTTTCTAAGAAATGAAAACCAAACATACGACCCAAACCAATTGCCATATCCGAATAGCCTGCAAAATCAAAGAAAATTTGAAGTGTATACGCAATCGCTCCCATCCATAATAGTAAGAATGAATTGGATGTTCCTGTACTTGTTACATTTCCAAATACAGAATCTGAAACAACCGCAAATTGATTGGCTAATAATACCTTTTTACCTAAACCAATAATAAAACGATTTACACCCACCGCAAAATCATTCAAATTCTCTTTTCGATTCTCAATCTCATTTGCGACAGTTTCATAACGCACAATAGGACCTGCAATCAATTGTGGAAATAAAGAAATATACAGACCAACATTTAAAAATTGAATTTGTACCTTCCCCTTACCACGATATACATCCACTACATAAGAAATAGCTTGAAATGTAAAGAAAGAAATTCCAATTGGAAGAGCTATCTTAAATGTATCTGCTTTACCTGTGAAAATAGAAACAATAAAATTCAAATACTTAAAATATCCCAGTATACATACATCAATTACGACCATTAAGAATAGAATCAACTTCTGCATTCTCTTATCGTTTGAATATTTATTGATTAATAAACCTAATCCATAATGTAATAGAATCATAAACAGCATTAAGAACACATATTTTGGTTCTCCATATGCATAGAATAATAAACTCATAATAAATAGAAATATATTCTTACCTACTGTATGTTTTCTCAACACAAGATAATATATAGCTAATACGAAAGGTAAAAATAGAAACAAAAATACTTCACTTGGAAATAACATACCCTTTAACCCTCACAATAAAAGACTTTCCCAAAACGGAAAAGTCTTACGTCTTAATGACGAACTAAAACAATTCTATTTGCTTAATACATTTTACCATTGATAATTATTAATTCAATGCGTACCAAGCCTTACCTTCATCTTTCCAACCCAAGCTAATCAACCACTTATGCTCACCTTTATCCGTTGTATAATTATGGTTGTTCGCAAATGCATTTGGATTATATTCTCTTAATAATGGAATATTTGAACTATTCTTAGGATCCGCTGAATACCAACCAATACCCTCATAGTTCCATCCTAAGCTTACCAAATGATTCTTTTCTGACTTATCCATTGTATAGTGGTGTTCTCCACCATTCGCATTATACAATCGATATACAGGATAATCTGAACTGTTCGGAGCAATCCAACCAATGCCTTCTGAAATCCATCCTAAACTAACTAACCAATTTTTTTCATTTGTATCTTCTGTATAGAAATGTTCACCACTATTTGGATTATACAATCTATGCATACCACCTGGAATGGAATCTACATAGAAAGTGGTTCCAGTAATAGAATTTGCACCACTATATACATGCATTATGAAAGTTCCTGTCTTTTTAAAAGAATCTAAATTCACTTCTGTATAAAAAGATCCATTTGATTCTTTTTTCGTATCAAACCATTTTAAATCTGTTTGATTACTATCCTCTGACCATATCGCAAAACGAATACTTGAATACGATTTTGTTGAATAATAACGAATCGTCATTTTATCCTTCTTCTTATTCACCACAAAATCAAAACCATCTAGTTTAGGAATATAGAAACTCTTTGATCTTTGTTGAAGCCACGTAACTGTAGTATTTACAGCACCCTGCCATGTTGAATGATTCACATAACCACCCTTACCATTTGATTTGCCTAAAGTATCCCAACGAATATAATTCATATCTACAGATGATTGTATTTCATTTGCCTTATTACTAGCTAGAGTACTCGCATTATCAAAAAAAGATTTGTTTGAATTGTAGTAATTACTTATATATTCAGAAAATGCAGGAATTGATAATAATGTACTAAATAAATTTCTTTGATAAATATACAGCTCATTACTAGAACCATAATAGTTCATACAACTATCAAAATCCCAAACTGGTCCTAAATGGATGACATCATTAGCTCCATCTTTATACCAAAAAAAGCTTGTAGTAACAGACTCCTCATTCAGCATATATTCATTGACTAAATAATATTGTACAAAAGAATCCACATCTATATATTGCTTCAACAAATCGATCGTAATATCCTTCTTTTTTGTATTTAATAAAGTGCTATAAAAATCCGTTAAAGAATCATTAAAAATAGATATTGCCTTTTGAACATGTTCCTCATCCTCATTTACCGTTTCTTTAACCGCAAACTTAGCTCCCAATATAGAATTTTCAAACCAATGATCCTCTTGTTTATAGAAAGCATCATCCCATTCAGCCAATATTCCATACTCACCTTGTAAGTTCACTCGACTCGAATTGATTTCCGCTTTTTCTGTAACTAAATAATTCCCCTGGTATTCGCCACCAATCCATAAATCTACATATTGACAATGAATTGAATATTGTGAGTTAAGATTTTGAGCTAAACTAAACGCAATATAATTTTTTAGTAAAGAATCATCACTACTATTCGCTAATAAAACCCACTTTTTTGCCTTTCCCATTCCAAATAAAGACGTTTTCTTGTCAAACTTAATCTGATAGCCCTTTTTATCATAACTCGTCCAAGAAGTATTACCGCGACCCTTGATTTCTACATTTGTAAAGGAACTGGTACCACTCGAATCACCTAGTATCACAGTATTGCCAGGATACTTAATATTCTTGTCCGCTTTAATTGTATCTAAAGTTGTATCCTTTAAATCAATATATAAGCTTGGTAAACTCGATTTTTTATACACCACTGTAATAGGTCCATTTAAAGCATCCTCTAACACACAAGTATCATTCGAATCAAAAGATACATCTTTCGTCACCTGATGTTTATTATTATCTACATATGTTAGGGTTACTTTTTTTGAATCCGAAGCCATCATAAAAAAATAATATTGATTTGTCTTTGCATCATAATAAGCTTGAATCGTTTGTCCATCCGCATTTTTCGCATATAAGAAGAAATTTTCTTCGATAGCCTGTTCTTCCGTTTCTGATTCACCAACATCTGAATTTGCCACTTCATTACTTTCTACTGTGTCATTTTCTTCTCCATCTGAAACTGTTTCTCCAGTAGTTTCATTTTCACCTACGCCTGAATTTGCTGTCCCATTAGTTTCTGTGGCTTCATTTGTCTCTGTTGTTTCTTCTGCACTCACGTATGTGACATTACATACACATGTTAAAGCACATAACGTTAAAGCTATTATTCTTTTGTACGTTTTCATAAATACGCTCCTCTTCTTGGTTCATTATAACAAAAAAAGCCATATGGAATAAACCATACGGCAATTAATTTACTTAGTAGCGTACCAAGCTTTTCCTTCATCTTTCCAACCAAGACCAACTAACCAATTGTGTTCATTTGCATTTGTTGTGTAGTTATGATTGTTTGAGAAAGCATTTGGATTGTATTCTCTTAATAATGGAACACTGTTACTGTCATTAGGATCTGCTGAGAACCAACCAATCCCTTCATATTTCCAGCCAAGTTTGACTAGATTATTTTTTTCATCAACACTAATTGTATAATGATGTTCACCACCATACATGTTATATAATCGATATACTGGATAGTTTGAGATAGTTGGCGCCTTCCAACCAATTCCTTCATACTTCCATCCAAGACTCACTAAATGATCTTTTTCCACCTTATCTGAAGTATAGAAGTGCTCTCCACTATTTGGATTATATATACGATACATATCACCAGAGCCTAATAAAACATATTGTGTATTTAATAACACTTTCATTCTAGATACAATATCAGTTCCATAGTTTGCACCAGTTGCCCAACCATCACCAGTCGGATTTTCTCTTTTACCCAACCATTCAACGTATGGAGCACTACCACGTTTTACATAACCAAAACGATTATCTACACAAGCGTTAATTAAATTATCCGTTGTTGCATAAGCTTTTAAATGTTGAATTTGAGCTCGAATTCCTTCTCGAACACTCGCAAAAGTATTTCCTGCATTACCATTACCCGTTGCACCAAGACCTGCAAAATTACATTGATCTGGTTTTACATCATGACCAAACTGTAAGAAACCCGTTTCTTTCATAGCTTGGCAGAATGCAACTTCAGGACGAATATTTTCAGCAATTGCTTCTTCATAGAAGATTTGACAGAACTCTTCAATATTTGCAGCACCCTTTTTAGCTAAGATACCATCATATTGAGTACCATATTTAGAGAACTTGTCATATGTACCACCATTATTAATAAAATAATTTACCATCTGCGATACATTCGTTTTTGTTGCACCTGTAATCAATGTCTTCGCATCTTTTTTAGATAAACCTAGCGCTGAAACAATACCATTCGCATCCGCTACACCTAATTTTTGTAACTTAGCATCAGAATTTAAATAGTTATTGTAGTCAGATACACTATTAATGAAACAATGCTCAATAATCAATCCTGTTAATCCATTGTATTTTGCATTACGGATAATTCCATAATAATCTGCAACAGAACCATCATCATATCTAAATGGATCAGGGTACTCATTCGTATCAATTGTTCTAAATTTAATACCACGATCACGAATACCTAAAGACACCAATTGATTTTGAATCGCTTGTGCTACATTTCTTCCATTTTGAGAAATATCAGGACGCCAGTTCGTATTTGGATAATATACTTCCGCTCCTACAGCGTATCCACTACCTGAATTCAAATGAATACTAATCAAATATTGTGCGCCTTGCGATTTCGCATAATTAGCACGATCTTCAAGACTAGGATTTGTATCTCCTGTACGAGTCATCACAACATTACAATCATACTTTTCTAGTTCTTGTTTACAATATTGAGCAATTTTCAATGTCAAATTTTTTTCATAAACATTGTTAACACCAACGGCTCCACTATCATTTCCTCCATGACCTGGATCCAAACAAATAGTAACACCCTCATTAGATTGTGTCGCAATAGATTGTGTCGCAATATCTGAATTTTCATCAATCAAAGCCATAGCCGCCGCAGGATCTGAAGCCATAATACCATCTGCCACTTCTTCAGACGCATCATTCAAATTTGTTACTTGGATAACGGCATTACCAAGTTCATCATCTTCAGTAACATCTTGTGTCATATCCGGTAATGTCTCATCATATCCTGCATATTCTTGATCCACACCAAACTTAACATCCATGCCTAAATCACTAAAGTTTAAATAATATTTCTCACCATTATAAGAATAATGAAGTGTTGTAACACTATATTCACCTTTGTCCGCAGAACTAAAATCCTTTGTGAACTTAACCAATTTATCAACTTGTTCACTAGCCTCTAAATCAAAAGTAGTTCCATCCTTTTTTTGAACTGTAATACTAAAATCAGAATACCCATTCGCATCATTCATTGATAAAACAAAATTTTCAGTTGCAGGTGAATTCAACACAGGGTTTTCTACTAAGAAATATTCCATCATACTTGAATCACCTAGTTTTTCATCCTCAGTCGGAGCTGCAGTTACCTCACTTTGTGTTTCCTCTTCACTCTCTTCTGTAGTTTCAGTTGAATTTTCTTCATTTGTTTGTTCATCTGTTTGTACACTTGTCTCATCTTCTGCAAAAACAGTATATGTATTTGATAATGTAGAAACAGACATAAACAAACTTAAAACTAATGCCAATACCGGTTTAAATCTTTTACTCATTATCTATCCCCCTTCCATAAAATACATTTTAATAAAATACGCTTTCAATTTCAATAAAAGATATGTAAAATAACCAAAAAAAGAAAGAGAAACTAATCTCTTTCGTTTGCATATATCTGTAAAGCTCTAGGATGATTGTCTATATGAGCAACTAATGTTGACTCCCCTTCTTCACCATCTAATGTCCAAGCTAATCTTTCACTAGACTCAATCGTAATAGATTTAGCTCTATATCTTTCAACATACTTCATGTTTAATTCAGGATGCAATACTCCTAAAGGATAATTATAAAGTTCTAGTAAGTTAGGTGTATGTTCCACTAAGATAATATCAAATACACCATCCTTAAATGTATTATCATCTTGCTCAACCATTTCAAATCCAGCAACGCGATTCCCATTAATAATCAATCCAAACATCAAGTCTTTTTCGAATTTCTTACCATCCACATTCATCTTTACATGATAGGGATGTAAATTAGGTATTTCATGCAAAGCCTTAATTATATAAGCCATATTCCCTAATTGTTTTTTTAATTCCTGCTTTGTTTCATAACTCACATTACAAAACGCTCCAAAGCCAGCCACATAATTAAAGTAACGAGAATTCATCTTACCCACATCAAAAGACTCTACATTTTCTTTACAAGCAATCTTTGCACATTGCAACATATCATTAGTAAGACCAAAGTTAGTTCCAAAATCATTCATTGTACCCGTAGGAAAATAAGATATGATAGGTTTCTTCTGTAATTTCATCAATCCATTTGTAACCTCATTTAATGTACCATCCCCACCAAATACAGCTACAACGTCATGCTTTTCACCATACTCTTCAATATAGTGACAAATATCCATCTGTTTTTGAGATACATATACTTCCATTTGATAATTATGAGATGAGAATTCATTTAACACATCTAACAATTGACCCTTCGAGTTTTTCTTTCCAGAATTTGGATTGATCAATAGAAGTACTTTCTTTCTATCCATTATTCTTTCTTCTTTCCATATAAAATATATTTATCATAATAATTCGAATGACGAGTCAATTCCTTATCAAACTTTTTGAAGCCAAGCTTTTCAACTAAGGTTTCTTCATCCGTATATAAATTTGTACCTAATCCAAGTCTATCCGAATTAAATGTAACACCAAGGCTTGCTAATGTAGTTGGGAATAAATCATATGTCGTAATCTTACGTGAATTTTGTGTTGTTGGTGTAGCAACCGAATTAATAATTGTATAAAAACATTTACGAGTATATCCAGATTCTTCGATATCCTTAAACCAATCTGGATCCATACTCTTGTGATCTCCAGCCAATACGATTGTCGTATTCTCGTACCAAGGTTGTTCCTGAATCCATTGAACTAATGCCGCTACATGTCTACTTGAGCAACGAATAACGTTCGAATATTGATCTCCATTATAGAAATCTTCACACCCTGGGCATAATAACCCACCTACAAAATGTGTATCTGCTGTCAACATATTGAAATTAAATGGTTGACCAGCCGAAGCCAATTTTGTCAGCTCAATTTTTGCATAATCAAAAAGTCTTAAATCTTCATAACCCCACCAAATATGATAATCCTTGTCAATCCATCCATTATTAATTGCTGCATAGTAGTCTACAATATTAAAATTTCCATGTTGTTCAAAATAATATTTTCTTCCACCAAAAGCAGCATCTGAACCAATCAGCAATTCATTTTGATATCCATTTTGTTCAAGAATTTGACCTATTGAATAAGTTCCAGGTAAAAAACTTTTATCACTAATATATTCATTTCCATCAATAGGAATATTCAATGGAACACCACTCGTTTGGCCAATCATAGCTGCCACTGTCCAACCTGACATTGACGGAGCTAAGAAGCCATTATTATCATTGTTTCCAAAAGAGAAAGTTAAGTTATTATCAGCAAGTGCTGTGAGCTCAGGAATTCTTGATTCTTCAAAAGCACCGCCATGTTCTAAATCTTCATATGTTGTTTCCATAGACTCCATAAAAATATAAACTAAGTTTCTTTTCTTTTCAGGAAATGAATATTTCACGTCTGATGGATTCACATAATATTCCTCATATAACTTAGAAGGATGAGATACATTATACCAGTATTGATCAATCCCAATCGCATGAACACAATCAGCAATTCCAAAAACATAAACCACTAAACATGATAAAGATGTAATAATTATTAAAACATTATTACGAACATGTTTAAATTCACCTTCTTTTATATCCCTACTCACTTTCCAGTCTTTTAATATAAAACATAACAAAAGTAGCCCAGACACAATAGCCGGCATAGGTAAACATTCTTGAATAAAACTGTCTACAAACGATGTATCTGTACCTTCCATTGGTACTAATAAGTGAAATAAAACCTGTTCAAACGGAATATCTCCAAAAGTATTTGGTACCCATTTAGCAACTTGTACCAATAATAAACCTATAAAAACTAAAACTACTGTTAATAACGAAATCAGTCTTCTTCTTTTCATAACATTCATCCTTTTTTAATCAAAACGCAAAAAAAAGAGTTTTTTTGTAAAACTCTTTTAATATTTTAACATAAAAATTTAAACTTTGTTACTTTTTTCTGAATTCGAATACAATTTTGTCAATAATTTTGCGACTGGAGTAATCCAAAATCTTCTAAAGATTTCATAATCTTCCTTTGAACGATTATTATCTTCGATAATTTCCGTTGTCGTTGATTCTTCATGAATACGATGACCCATTAATGGTTTATTCACAAACACAAATCTTCCATCCATTTTTGAAGCAATTTCCCAAGCACTCCAATCGATATTACATTTCATGTCATTTGCAAATAATGTTTGCACATTTAAATTGTTCTGACAAAAAGTAACTGCAGGACAGCAAATTGGGTTTCCAAACATTAAAGGTAATCTTTTGATAAACTTTCTATTCGATTTTTCTTTATTATGCAATGGCTTTAACATAATCTTCTTTATTTTTAAATTTGTATTCTCATACACTCTTTTACCATTGCGTACTTCAAAATAATCAGTAAACAATAATGTTGCATCTTTATACTTCCAATAATAATTAACAACCTCTTTTGAATATGTAGGATCATATACATCATCCTGATGCGCAATTGTTACCAAATCCGTATCCACACAAGTTCTCGCAAAATCAAAATCATATCCAATTCCCTTTCCAGGATTAGGATTATCAATAATTTTCAAACTATATTTATTTGCCAATTGCTCAATAAATGCATTTCTCGTAGAAGTTGCAATCACAACATTACTTTTAAATTCCTGATTCAATACAGATTGAATACAAGTCTCTAAATATCTCGATTTCTTATAAGCTAATACTACAAAAGTATGAGTTATCATAATCTACTCACCTGTTCTTTCTTTTTTTAATTCTTGTATAAACAAAGCCATTTCATTATTTGATATATAATAAGTAAAATAACTAAGGTATATAATCTTATATCAAAACATACTAAACTTTTACACCTTAACATAAGTCATTACATAAAGCTATCATCCAATTTGAAGATGTAATGGACGAAGTAAACTATACAATAAACCATTAAGATGTAGTTTATTAGCTAGCCAATATATAGTAGTACATAATTTAACTTTAAGCTCATCCTCTTCAACAAGAGAAAAACTATCATATCCCATAGATTTTAGAAATTCAAAACCTTCTTTGCAAAACTTTAAATATGCCTTTTTATCGCATACATTCACTTGCATCAACAGGAAAAGAACAACCGTTTTCAAATAAAAATATTGTATCATTTTATTTGAATATTTTTCATTTAAAGCCAAATCGTTATAGATTCGATTCAATAAATCCAAAATCTTATTGTCCTTATTTAAAGTATTATGATTTTGAGTTACTGAATTTTGATTTAAGCAATAATTATAACCCGCATATGGAATGATTTTAATTTTATTTGTTATTGAATTCATAGACAGGTTGAAGTACACATCTTCTCCAATTTTTAATGGCGCATACTTAATATTATTAGCCTTTAAAAAATCTAAAGAATACATCTTTGCACAAGTCGATACATATTTAAACTCTGTCCATATACAATCCTTAGGAATGGAAGTAAACAAAAGCTTATGTTCATCCATACTCACTTTATTATATCCAGAAATCAAAACATCATTATCTTCAATCGATTTTATAAAAGTATCCAAGTAGTCTTCATTCACATAATCATCAGAATCAATAAACGTTATGTATTTTCCACTAGCTAATTGAATCCCTCTATTACGAGTGTAGCCGGCACCATGATTTTCATGATGATATACTTGAATTCTATAATCTATTTCACTTAGATTTTGCATTACTTGAAAGGACTTATCTTTCGATCCATCATCTATCAATATTAGTTCAAAATCATGAAAAGTCTGTTTTAAAACACTATCAACACATATATGCAAGAAAGATTCTGCATTATAAACAGGCACTATTACGCTAATCAAAGGCATTAAGCAACCTCCTTAAAATCTATTTTTTTCATAATCACAAAATATAT
>OLSK01002629.1_pt1 | contig 11025 bp, 8 predicted proteins | sample 1672781 | NCBI WGS metagenome assembly OLSK01 (sample SAMEA3136723, study PRJEB25190) | human gut metagenome | biome: human gut; feature: human-associated habitat; material: faeces | place: Austria | collected 2013 | reverse complement strand
GTTTCGTAATGGAAAATTTCTCAAAGAATACATAATTGAGAAACTTGCATACATATAAGTACTGAGGTCCATCGTTGCTGTCCAGATGTTTCAGAGGAGTTCCTGAGCCTCCAGCAAACATATCGAAATTGGTGAAAGCAACCGGAAGTTTTCCATCTTTGAGAACTATCAGTTTTCGGGTTACTAATTTATCGTTGTCTACAGTCAGAACATGATTGTAGATACCAAAATGCAATGCATTGCCGTCTATTCTATTTCCATCCATATTCTATTCCCCCAAAAGCGTGTTGTATGGTATAAAGTCTATAAATAACACAACTAAATATGTACTTTCTAAAATCATAATAACAACAAAAGTACAGAAACGCAACACCTAAATATAGATTTTTTACGGACTTATAATTGTCATGATTTATAAAATAGAATATAATAGAGCCATGAAACGATATTATTTCAAGACATCAGAAGAAGAAAAAAAGAATGGAAAGACAATGCCGAATCTGTTTGAACTTTATCATGATATACGGCTGGTTAGTGTGAAATCAGATGAACTGATGGAGTATCTTCCACGTATCGAAGGCAGGAGTACGATATATTTCTGTGATTATTTCATGACGTTAAAGGATTTCAGAAATGAAGAGGATTTCTTTGATTTCTACGTGGAATGCTTTTTCAGAAACATTGATATCTACTTCATCAATACACCTGAATGCAATCTTTCGTTTGTCAAGAAACTATTTGAGGCTATGGATGTCAAACCACCTGAAAGACGGATTAAAGAGTATATCATACGATGTCTAAAGTGCTGTGCTGAGCAGGCTAGATTTAGCAAGGAAATGTCGTCCAATCTAAAAAGAGCTGCACTAATGGCAGCCAAGAAGAACGGTTCTCAAATCGGTGGAGTAAAAGGAGCTGTTTATAATATCCCAAAGGCTGAGGATATGAAGAAACAGATCATGCAGTATTCAAAATCATTCGATGGAACCTATTCGGATATTGAATTGATTAAAAAACTCGACATTCCTAGAGCGACTTACTACAAGTACAAGAAGGAAATCAAAGACAAGAAACCTACAAAATAAACACAAAAGGCAGTAGATTATCATTTCTACTGCTTATTTTTATGTAAATCCAAACATTTTCCCGTTGGATTCCAAATAAAAAAGCCTAGAAATTGTTCAATTACAACGAGAAAGTCTTTCAGAAGCTTTGAAGAGGGTTTTGTACATTTGTTTTTTTTTATGAACAAAACCCAGGAAATCTTCATGATGATTGAGGGAGTGTTTGGAGTTAATCGAGATTTTGTTTGTGTTCAACGGGATTTTGTTTGTTTTGGGGCGGCGTAAACTCTTTTCGCCGAGATTTTGTTTGTGTTTCGTGACGGGAACGGCTGTTGGAATTGCCCATTGTTTTTGTAATACCATATGGTTGACAAATATAAGGAGGTGTTGCTTTATGAAGCTTACTTCATGGAACGTGAACGGGATTCGAGCCGTGATGAAGAAAGGTTTTACGGATGTTCTGGATGAATTAGATGCAGATTTTGTATGTATTCAGGAGACGAAAGCTCAGCCAGAACAAATCGAATTATATACGGATAATTACCCGTATCTGTACATCAGTAGTGCCAAGCGTAAAGGGTACAGCGGGACTATGATTCTCTGTAAAAAGGAGCCTTTATCCATTAAATACGGTATGAATATCCCTGAATTTGATGATGAAGGTCGAGTTATAACCCTGGAGTATTCAAAATTCTATTTGGTAACTGTCTATACACCAACATCTGGAGATGGTTTGATGCGTTTGGATTACCGATTGGCGTGGGATGAAGCATTTGGAAATCATTTAAAGTCTTTAGATAAGCCTGTCATGGTCTGCGGTGATTTCAATGTAGCCAATGATGAGATTGATGTGTCTTACCCAGATATGATTCGTGGTACAGCAGGGTTCTCCGATGAAGAACAAGAAAGCTTTAAAGAGAATTTGTTAAGCAGCTTAGTGGATACATATCGAGTTTTACATCCAGAAACCATCCAATATTCATGGTGGAGCTATCGAGGTCAAGCAAGACAGAATAATATTGGAATGAGGCTGGATTATTGGCTTGTATCACCTGAATTGAAGGACAAAGTCAAGGAATCTAAGATTCTAGATGATATCTATGGTTCTGACCATTGTCCAATCATGCTGGATATCGACTTATAGGAGTGGTTTCACTCCTTTTTTTGTGCAAACACAAACATTTTCCCGATGGAATCCAAACAAAATACCTCTAAAAATCGTTCAACCTCAATGAGAAGGTCTTTCAGAAGCTTCGAAACGGGGTTTTGTTCAAACGTTTGTTCCTGAACAAAACTCCAAAATGTACAAACTCGCAACGATTGAGAGGGTGTTTGGAGTTGATTGAGATTTTGCTTAGATATTGCAACAAGCAAAGATAAAAAAAGACAATCTCAAATGAGAAAGTCTTAAAAGATACAACAGTATAGAACTCATTTACATTTTGCACTGTATATAGTATATTACAAATGTAGATAGTGGTGCTGTCTACATGTTATTATTATTGCCATCCTTTATTTGAGGATTCTGACCGATTGTCTTAAGTCAGCAACAAGTCACTCATTAATGAGCAGAGGTAGAAAAAAACTAACGGCAGCTTATTAGGGTTCTGACCGATTGTCCTAAGTCAGCAACAAGTCGCTTATTAACGATAAAAATCATTGGTAAGTAGAGGTAAACAAAAACTAACGGCAACCAAGGATGGCTTACCTGCATCTTATATAGATGCTTTTTTTTATGGACAAAACCCAAGAATCTTCATGATGATTGAGAGAGTGCTTGGAGTTAATCGGGATTTTGTTTGTTTTGTATCCAGATGATATACTAATACCAGGAAAATGGTGGGAATATGAAAAGAAATAGGATAATTGCAGCAGTTTTAGCAGCTGTGCTGACTTTGTCTGGATGTGCATGCGAAAACAGCAAAGACAAAAAGGATGATAAAGTAGTTCAGAAGAAGAAAGAAAAGAAGGAGTCAAAGCAGGAGGCTGTCAACTTGCCTGAAGAATCTGAAGCTAAGCCTGTTGTTGATGCCACTTTATCTGATTTATATACAGACGAAGAACTTCTAGCTTATGCAAATGACCACTTCGAAGACTACTGGAGAACTTATTATGGGTTTATGGCAGGGACATATTTTGAGGGTTCAGGTGATTGGGGACAAAGTCTAGTAATCAACGATCCAAACATTCACTCATTACAAGATGTTGAGAGTGTTTGGTATCAGAAGTTTTCAAGAAGATATCCTGCTCCTTATATGGATATGGGTATAAATTTTTACAAAGAGGAGCCTTTCTGGGAGGAAAACGGGCGTGTATATGAACGCAATCATATCGACGGAATTATTGCACATACCATTTATTTCGACCATATTACACAAAAAGCGGATGATGAAGTATGGTTTGCTTTGTACTCCACAACTCCTGATGATCAAGTCCATGATTGGAATCAGGAATGGTCTTTTGTCTATGAAGATGGGCAGTTGAAGTACGGAACAGTTATTAGACATAATCAGTAGAGGCTCGAAAGAGTCTTTTTTAGTATGTGACAGGAATATATTTACAGATGGTAAAATGACGTGAATCAAAGCTACAATCTGCTACACGTTATGATATAATAAAAGCAACGATATTTATTGGAAATATAACCAGAACTGTGGAGGTAAAAATATGTCAGAAGTAAAGAAGATAGACGCACTTTGGGATGATTCGCCTGTTGATGTAACTCAGGAGGCCAATTTCATTTGGTCTATTGCAAATAAATTAAGAGGCTCTTATATGCCTGATAAATATGGTGATGTAATTATTCCGATGGTAATTATTCGCCGTTTTGAGTGTGCATTGAAGGATACTAAGGATGCCGTTGTTCAGAAGTTTAAAGAAAACCCATCGTATCCTGTTAAAGCGATGTATAGAATCTCTGGTCATCAATTTTATAATACTAGCGAATATACGCTTAAAGAACTAACTAACGAGTCCGAGAAAATCGCCTCTAATTTCAAATCTTATATTTCTGGATTTTCAGCTAATATTCAAGATATTCTTAAAGAACTTAATATGACAGACCATATCAACAAGATGGAAAAGGATGGATGTCTTTTCTCAGTCGTAAAAGCATTCTCTGAATTAGATTTAAGCCCAGAAACATATGATTCTATTAAAATGGGGTATATTTTCGAGAATTTGATTGGTAGATTCTTCCAAAATGTTGACGCTGGACAATTTTATACAGGCCGAGACATTATTAAGCTATGCGTATCTTTATTGATTGCTGAAGGATGTGACGATATTTTTGATGATGGTAAAATTCTAACTGTTTGCGATCAAGCTTGTGGAACTGGAGGAATGCTATCAACCGCATATAGCTATTTAAAGCATTATAACCCTACAGCAGATATCAAATTGTTTGGACAAGAATATATGGGACCATCGTATGCTATTGGTTTAGCAGAAATGTTAATCAAAGGTCAAAATGCCGACAATTTTATACATGCAGATACTTTAAAAAAGGATTGTTTTGATGGAATTAAGATGCGTTTCCTTTTAGAAAATCCACCTTTTGGAACCCCCTGGAAGGGTGAAAATGCAAAACAAGGGCAAGAAGAAGCCGTGCTAAAAGAAAGTACAAAAGGATTAAAAGGGCGTTGGGGAGCTGGATTGCCTGCAGGGGGTGATTCTCAGTTACTGTTTATGCAATCTGCTATAGCTAAAATGGATGATAAATTAGGACGTGCAGCTATTATTTCAAATGGGTCTCCACTATTTACTGGAGAGACAGCATCTGGAGAATCGCAGATTCGTAGATGGTTACTTGAAAACGACTTGATTGAAGCTATTATACAGCTTCCCGTGTCGTGCTTTTATAATACCGGATTAGTCACATATATTTGGCTTCTTTCTAAAAACAAACGTGAGGAACGAAAAGGAAAGATTCAATTAATTGATGCTTCAAATATATTCCATAAACTTAGAAAGCCTTTAGGAAACAAGAAGAATGAGTTTTCGCCTGAAGATAGAAAGCAAATTACTGAGTTGTATGCCTCTTTTACGGAGAATGAATATTGTCAAATTTATGACAATACTGAATTTATTTACAAAGAATATACAGTTATGCAGCCTCTACAAAGAAGTTACTCAATCACGGATGAAAGTATTGATGGCATGATTCAAGCAGGAACATTGAACAAATTATACGACGAATCAAAGGTATTGGAACTTCAAGATAAAGGAGTTGCAATCACAGAAAAAGAGCAAAAAACACTAGACACTTTAATCAAAAACAGACCTGTTTATTCGGATATTTTACAAAAACTAAGAAACAATGTTTCTGACAAGAAATACTTGTCTTTAGATGGTTTTATGCCAATCATTGAAAGTGTTCTATCAGGGGTAGATTCTAAATTAATAGATAAAATCGCAGATGGTCTATCTGTGATGGATAAAACAGCTGAAGTACAAGTAGAGCAAAAAGGTAAGAAAAAAGGTCAAATCATTTATGATAAAACAACAAAAGATTCTGAAATAGTCAAATGGGATGAAGATATTGCTGATTACATGGAAAGAGAAGTGCTTCCTTATTTACCAGATGCGAAATGGTTTTGGGTAGAAGATTTAACCAAGAAAAAACCAGTTATCAAGACTGGAGCTGAAATACCATTCACTCGTTATTTCTACAAGTATCAAGCATCTACTCCATCTGAAGAATTAGTTAAAAAGTTTATAGAACTTGAAAATTCTACAAATAAACGTATCACAAAATTATTTGGAGGCATGTAGCATGAGAGAAATGAAAGGCAGCGGAATTGAATGGTGTAATTTAATTCCTCAAGAATGGAATGTTATGCCAAACAAATACATTATGGTGAAGAAAAAAAAGATATGTCAAAAGCACATTGATGAAGATATTCTTTCTTTAACTATGAATGGAGTTGTCGTCAGAAACTTGGATGACGGAGGCAAAATGCCAACAACTTTCGATGGATATCAATATATTTCGTCAGGGAATTTACTAATGTGTTTATTCGATTATGATGTGACTCCAAGATGTATTGGTTATGTTGAAAGCGATGGAATAACAAGTCCTGCATATAGCCAATTTGTTATGATGAATGATAATTATCCAAAATATTATTACTATTATTATTTGATGGTTGACAATACAAAGGAATTGCTTCATTTAGCTAAAAACTTAAGACATTCTTTTACTGAGGAGCAATTTGGAACAATTAAAGCACCAGTTCCACCAATTAATGAGCAAAAGAAAATAGCAAGTTTTCTCGATGAAAAATGTAATGAAATTGATTCTCTTACAGATGACATCCAAACCCAAATCACAACCTTAGAAGAATACAAGAAATCCCTTATTACCGAAGTTGTAACAAAGGGTTTAGATTCGAATGTTGAAATGAAAGATAGTGGAATTGAATGGGTAGGGACAATTCCTAAGCACTGGACTGTTGAAAAAATCAAATATCATTTACAAAGAAAAGAGCCAAGAAATCCAGGAAATGTTCAGGTTTTATCGGTTTATCGGGAATATGGCGTAATACCAAAAGATAGTAGAGATGATAATCATAATGTTACATCAGAGGATACTTCTAAATATAAGTATGTTAAACCAGGTAATTTAGTTATCAACAAAATGAAGGCTTGGCAAGGGTCTTTAGCAATATCAGAATATGAAGGTATTGTAAGCCCTGCTTATTTTATTTATCATTTTATAGATGATGTTTTTAATAAGAAATATTTTCATTATTTAATTCGTTCTTGTTACAAAGATGAGTTTAGAAGAATTTCTACTGGTATAAGGGAAGGACAATGGGATTTACCTTCACGGGATTTCGAAAATGAATTGGTGCTAATTCCACTAAAAAATGAGCAAGACGATATTGTGAACTATCTTGACTCCAAATGTTCTGAAATCGACGCTATTATCCAAACTAAAAAAGAACAGCTTGATGTATTAGCTGAATATAAGAAATCGCTTATTTATGAATACGTAACAGGAAAAAAGGAGGTGCCAGTCAATGAATAATATTTTGAGTGAAAAGCAGTATCAGAAGTTCATTTTGAATTACCTTAAAGATAACAATGGATACATCATTCGAACTGATGATGATTTCGACCGTTTATTTGCAATGGATAAAGAGTTGTTGTTTAAGTTTTTAAACAATACTCAGCCAGAGGAAATGGCGTCTTTATCTAAAATGTACAAACAAGATTTAGAAGCTACAATTGTCAATGTTTTAAACATGGAAGCAACAAAGAAAAGAAGCAGTTTAATTGACGTGTTAAAACATGGAATTGATGTATCTAATGTCCATTTAGATTTGATGTATTCAAAACCAGCCACAACCTTTAATAAAGAGTTGAACGAAAAATACGAGAAAAACATCTTCTCAGTTGCTGAAGAAATCTGGGCCTCTGATAAAGAAAGAGTCGATGTAGTCATCTTCTTGAATGGTATTGCTATTATGACATTCGAGTTGAAATGTAACATGGCTGGACAGTCTTATGAGGATGCTATCTACCAGTATCGTATGGATAGAAATCCTAAATCTAGATTGTTCTTATTTAAAGCTGGAGCTCTTGTTAATTTTGCAATGGATTTAGAACAGGTTTATATGACTACTAAACTTGAAGGTGAATCTACTTTCTTCCTTCCATTCAATATGGGAAATGGTGAAGGCGTAAATGCTGGAGCTGGAAACCCTTTGTTTGATGACAAATACAGTGTTTCTTATATGTGGGAAGATGTATTAACCAAAGATTCTATCCTAGAATTAATCAGTAAATTTATCTTCATAGAAACAAAAGAAAAAGTTGATGAAGCTACAGGCAAGAAAAAGATAAAAGAATCTGTTATCTTCCCTCGATATCACCAGCGTGATGTTTTACATAAGATTCTTGATGATGTATATGAAAATGGAACTGCCCAAAACTATTTGATTCAGCACAGTGCTGGTTCAGGAAAAACAAATTCTATTGCATGGCTTTCATACCGTCTGTCATCGCTTCATGATGCAAACAACAAGATTATATTCGATAACATTATTATAGTAACAGACAGAGTAGTTGTTGATAGACAGCTACAAGCTGCTGTAATGGGTATGGAACACAAGTCAGGTCTTATTAAAGTAATGAATGACGGCTGTAACTCAGCAGATCTTGCTTTAGCCTTAAAAGGAAACACTAAAATCATTGCAACTACGATTCAGAAGTTTCCTTACATAGTCAATGAAGTTTCAAATCTAAAAGATAAGAAGTTTGCAGTAATTATTGATGAAGCCCACTCTTCAACTTCAGGTAAAGACATGGCAGCTGTTACTATGACACTAGGTGCTGGTGAGGCGAGTATTGAAGAATGTTCGGCTGAAGATATTATCGTTGATGAAATTGCAAGACACGGCAAACAAAGCAACGTATCAATGTTTGCTTTTACAGCTACGCCTAAACCAACGACATTGCAACTGTTTGGACGTGTGAATACCAAAGGACAAAGAGAAGCATTCCACATATATTCGATGAAACAAGCCATTGAAGAAGGTTTTATTCTTGATGTGCTTCAGAACTACACAACTTATAAGACTTATTATCAAATCAATAAAGCAATCAAAGATGACCCTAAATGTAAGACAAACAGTGCTAAAAGACAGATTGCTCGATTCGTTGAATTACACGATACAAACATCTCTCAAAGAGTAGAAGTAATCGTAGAGCACTTCAGAACTACAGTTATGAATGAATTAGGTGGGACGGCAAAAGCAATGGTAATTACGGCATCTAGAGAAGCTGCCGTGAAGTATCGTCAAGCTTTTGAAGACTATGTTACAAGAAAAGGGTATGATAATATCCATGCTTTAGTAGCGTTCTCTGGAAAGGTAACAACTAAAGATGGACAGGAATTCACTGAAGCTGGTATGAACGGATTCAGTGAAGATAAACTGCCAGCTCAATTCGATTCCGATGATTATAAAGTACTTTTAGTAGCAAACAAGTATCAGACTGGTTTTGACCAGCCAAAGCTTTGTGCTATGTATATTTTAAAGAAATTAAGAGGAGTAAATGCTGTTCAGACTCTTTCTAGATTGAATAGAATTTGTCCACCATACGACAAACAAACATTTGTTCTTGATTTCGTAAATGATTATAAAGACATTCAGAATGCTTTTTCTGTGTACTATACAACAACATTGCTTTCCAACTCAATTACACCTAATGCTATCTATGATTTAGAAGCAAAAATGGACGGATATTCGGTTCTGGATCCACTAGATATTGACAGTGCTAGTACGATTCTTTACAAGGATAAAATCACGGCTAAGGAAAAAATGAGTTTAACTCGTCTATTTACAAAGGCTAAACGTGATATCGAAAGATTGAAGCTAGAAGACCAAAAGGAATTTGTGATGACAATGAGAAAGTTTGTTAGATTCTATGAATTCTTGATTCAGGTTTCTTGTTTCGAAGACATAGAACTTCATAAGAAATATAGATTCGTCGCATTATTGCTTGCATATATCAACATCAAGCATCCAGGTGGTGGATACAACCTTGATGGAAAAATTGAAGCAATGAATTTTATCCAAAAGAAAAAAGAAGAACATAAGGATGAAAGACAGAAATCTAATCCAATTACTAAATTAGCAACTGCAGAGAATTTCGTGTTATCTGAAGATAAAGAAGAAAAGTTGTCTGAAATCATCGCTGAAATCAACAGTATTGCTGGTAAATCATACGACAACAATGTGGCTGTTAAAGCTATGCTTCAAATCAAAGATATTATGATGAAGTCTGAGAAACTAAAAACTTCTGCAAAGAACAATACAGAAAAGGACTTTGAATTTGCTTACTTCGATAATATTGATGATGCATTGATTGAAGGGCTTGAACAAAATCAAGATTTCTTTAGTTTGCTTCTTGGCAATGATGAAATGAAGAAAAAGGTTTTAGGCATCTTCTCGGAAGAAATCTATAATAGCCTTAAGGGTGCTGATTAAGAGGTAATAGTATGTCAAAAGGATATATTTACATCATGACTAATCCTTGCTTGAAGAATATGGTCAAGATTGGCTACGCAACCGATGTTGAATTGAGACGTAAGCAGCTTAGTACTACAGCTCTTCCTTATGAGTATGAAGTATATGCTACATACGAAACATCAGGAAATCTTGAAGATAAAAAGCTTCATAGATTGATTGACAATCTAAATCCAGATTTAAGAGTTTCTAAGAATAGAGAATTCTTTGTTATGAAGCCGAAGGAGGCATATGAGCTGCTTGAAGCTATTGCGATCATCAGCGGTTCTCAAGATAAATTAACTTTACTAGTTGATGACGATAAACAAACAACGCATCAACAAAACAAAAAGCGTCCGTCTATTAACTTTGAGGAGTGCGGGATCCCAGTTGGAGCTAAACTTGTATACACGGAAGACCCTACAGTTGTAGTTACTGTTGAAGGCCCTCGCAAGGTGATTTATAATGACGAGATTACATCTTTATCAGCTGTTGTTAGTGGTATTAAAGGAGTAAAAGCAATTGCCGGTCCACATTATTTCACTTACAACGGAAGACCAATTACAGATATTGCGAATGAAACGCAGTGGAAAGATTATTAAGAGGTGATTTATATGCCAAAACCAAGAAAAGACTGGAAAGCCCTCAACATAAAGATTCAAAGCAGTGTCTATAATGAACTCGAAAAATACTGCGAAGAAACAGGCTTGAGTAAGACTGTTGCTGTTGAACGTATACTAAACAAAACCTTTAAAGAATACGAGAAAAAGAAATAAGTACAGACTACTCATAAACGGGTAGTCTTTTTCATTTAAACACCCCTTCTGGTTGTGATAAGGAAAGACACAAAAAGAGCTGGCAGAAAGGGTTGAATGCCAGCTCTAGGAATAAGAAGTGTTGGATGATTTACAAGGGTTAAGATTTACGGCTCATCCAACAAAGCCTAGTAT
>OLSK01002628.1_pt1 | contig 11026 bp, 10 predicted proteins | sample 1672781 | NCBI WGS metagenome assembly OLSK01 (sample SAMEA3136723, study PRJEB25190) | human gut metagenome | biome: human gut; feature: human-associated habitat; material: faeces | place: Austria | collected 2013 | reverse complement strand
TGCTGGGGCGGGATCCCGTCCGGCGGCGTACCTATGTGGCGGCGGAGCCGGGGAAGGATGTGCGCCCGGCGGAGCTGTCCTATGAGGTGCTGGGGAGCCGGGAGGGGCTGTCACTGGTGCGTATCCGGCTGCACACCGGGCGGACCCATCAAATTCGGGTGCAGTTTGCCTCCCGTGGGTTTCCACTGGTGGGGGACCGGAAATACGGCGGGGGAGAGGAAGGGGAAAGCATCGCCCTGTGGTCGTGGCGGCTGGAGTTTACCCATCCACAGACCGGGGCGGCCATGCGGTTTTCCAAACTGCCGCCCAAGGAGGCCCCGTGGCTGGGCTTTCCCATGCCCCTGACAGGGAGATAGACAGAAAAAGAGACTGCCGAAGGGGTTCGGCAGTCTCTTTTCATGCGGAAAATTACGGCTCCTCCCGGTGCTTTCTGCGGCTCAGGAGGAAGGTGATGCCGCCCACGGAGAGCGTGGCCATCAGCGGCCACAGGGGGGGAGCGTAGACGTCGCCGGTGGGGGGCGTGGGGTCCTCCAGCTCCTGGGCCTTGAACTGCCAGTCCAGATAGCCAATACCGGACTGGAAGTCGTTGCCCATGGTCAGGGGGACGTTCAGGGTCACGGTGAGCTCCAGATCGCCGCTGGGGGCGATGGTTCCCAGCTCCGTCCAATCCGTCAGCTGTGCCGTCTCGTGGGCGGGCGCATCGAAAAGGGTGGAGGTGGGAGCCTGCACCGTCAGGGTCATCTGAGAGAGAAATTCCTCGGAACCGGACTCGGATCCCAGAGAGCGCAGGTACAGCCGCACCCGATGGTCGCTGTCGTTTCGCAGGCGCAGGGTCTGGGTCAACCGGTCGCCGGGCATGACGCCCTTAAAGTCCGGGAACAGGTCGGAGGGGGAATAGTCGCTGCCGGGAAGGAACACGAAGCTCTGAGCGTTGCCGTCATAGGTGACGGAGCCGGTGTCCGCATAGGCGGCGCAGAGGCATGACAGGAGCATCAGCAGCGTCAGTGCCAGAGAACAGATGGTTTTTCGTTTCATGCCGTTCCCTCCTTACTGATACTTGGCCACGTGGCCCGGTGTGATGGTGACGCCCCAAGCCTCACCCAAGGCGTCTGCCGGGGTGCTCTGGAGGGCCTCCGCCATGATCTCCAGCGCCTGCTTGCCGCCGTCGGCATCGTTGTAGCTGCCGGTGAGGGTCAGGCTGTCAATGAGCGGATTTTTGGGCTGTTCGTTGGGGGCAACGGGGTAGGTGTAGTAGTAATAGTCGCCATACTTTACCCAGTCGTCGCCGGGGGTGAAAGCGGGGATGGCTGCCGTGCCGCCGATGTGTTGGCCGTCGTCATTGACCCGGTAGGTCACCAGCTTCACCCGGAGGTAGGCGTCAATGTCACCGGTGTTGGTGACGTTGACGTTCTTCTTGGTCGTGCCGTCAAAGTCCTCCGTGACGTTGCAGGACACATGGGCGGGAGTGAACCGGTTGGGGACGGGGTCCGTATGGGTGATGAGATACGCCAGCGTGGCGCCGGTGAGGGCCAGCGCCAGCAGAACCAGCGTCAGAAGCAGCGCACCCGGCTTCCGGGGCGAAGGATATTTTCTGCGTGCCACAAACAGTTCCTCCTTTCTCAGTGTCGGATTCCGAAGATATTGGCGATAACATCACTGAAGCCGTTGAGCCAGCGGTCATTCTTCAGGGTGTTGGTGCAGGTGATGCTGCCGCTATTGTGGCCGGCGGTGAGGGTGCAGCCGTCCGGCTTATCGGGGTCGTAGGCGGCGTCATAGCGCCAGCTCCAGCCGGTGTCCTCCGCAATGGTGTATTTGCCCACCGGAAGCTCATAGATGGTGATGCTGCTGTTGCCCACCACCGTGACTTGGGTGTAGGGGTTGCCGTTACGGTAGACGTTAAACACATAGGGTTCGCCGTCAGCGCCGCCGGTCTTGGTGACGGTCAGGGCGCAGGTCCTGACGTGGAGCAGGAAGGCGGGGTCGCCGCTGGTGTGGCTCCAGGTCTCTCCGGCGCAGTCCGTGTGCAGGAAGGTGGTATCGGCGGTGATGTTGGTGTCACCGATGGAGATGGTGGCCTTCACGGGGATATCCTGCTTGGTATCCACGGTGTCCGTCAGAAGGGTGGTGTCGTAGGTGTAGCCGTAGGACAGCGCCGGGGCGATGCCGGTCATGGTTACGGTGGCAGCGTCGGTGCCATTGTGGAACCAGCTGGTGGAGGTGCGGTAACCGGGCAGCGTGGCCCTATCGAAGGTGTCGCCGTAGTAGACGGTGCCATCCTCGTAGGTGAGCGTCGGCTTAAAGACGTTGACCTTGCCGGTGGCGCTGCCGCTCTGTTTGGCGGCCGGTGTGCCGCTGGAATCCGCCTGCGGCTCCGTTTTGGGGGATACCGTGACGGAGACGGCGTAGGAGGTGTCCGCCCGCAGCTGGGCCAGGTCGGTGACGGGGCTGCCGTCCGGGCCTGTGATGGAGACGGTGATATCCACGTAGGCGGTCTGCCACGGCTCCAAGCCGTAGGGGTGATCGGGGTCGGTGGCCTTGATCAGGTCCAGAGAGATGCTGCCCACCTGCACAGTGGAGTCGCTTTGCAGCTGGCTGGCAGTGAGACCGCCCAGCAGATAGACGTTATAGTCCTGCGCTGCAACGGTGACGGGCTGGATGGGGACGTTTACCGTGGGCTGGGGGAACTCCCGGACGGGAGTCTCGGAGTCTTTGTTTTCATAGACGCCGGCCCCGGCGTTGGTGGGGACATTGTTGCCGCCCAGAAAGCCGGGCTGAGGCTTGACGCTGAAGCGGATGACCAGCTTATGGCCCCGGTAGGTGACGATGCCGTTATTCGTAACGGTACCCACGTAGTTATCGGAGAAGTTAAAGCCTGTGACGCTGACGTTATTGCCGTCTATCGTGGCAGTGGCGCCCATGGCGGTGTCGTTTTGGCGCCATGTGTAGGTGTCGCCGTCCTTGCCGGTGCAGGCGTAGGTCTCCAGCGTGATATCAGAGGCGGTGGCTCCGGCGGGAAGGGTGAACTGGGGGGAGATGATATCCCGGACCACGGATTCCTCCGTCAGGGTGGAGGAGGAGCCGCCGCTCTCGATGTTGTCGGAGATCTGCTGGAAGATGTTGCTGAGGGAACCAGTGTCCGCCGCAGACAGGTAGTAGCTGGGGGTACGGGGCGTGCCGTTGTTGGAGGACACCTGCTGCATGAACCAGTTGCAGGCGCTGTTCAGGGAGCTGCTGTTCTGACCAAGGTCGCCTTTGGGCTCGGTGCCGGCACTGGTGGCGTTGGCTCCGGAGAAGATGCCGATGGTGTAGACGGTGGCTCCGGCGGTCTTGATGGCGCCGGCATGGGTGATGGCGTCGTTGGCGACATCCTTCTCAAAGCCGTTGAAGCTGGTGGGGGCGCCGTCCGTAAAGACGATGACCACACGGTTGCGCTTTTCGTTAGGCTGCACGGGGTTGGCGGAGAGGATGCGCTGGGCCATGTCCAGACCCAGATCCGTCCGGGTGGCGCCGCTGGCGGCCAAAGCATCAATGGCGGTGGAGACCATGGCCTGACCGGCGGAGGTGTCCACGTTCTGAAGAACGTCCTTGAGGTTCTGGTCGGTGATGTTGTGATAGGCCACACCCACGCTGCCGCTGTTGCTTCCGGCGATGGACAGCAGCTCCGTGTTGTCGCCGTAGTCGGACTTGCTGGCGAAGCCCACCACGGCGATGCGGTGGGAGATGTCGTCCTCGGTGCCGAGGACACCGTCAGCGCCCTTGGCCTTCTCCTCCACGGAATTTGCAAAGGTGGCGGCGGCATTTTTCAGGGCTTCCAGACGGGTGATTTTGGTGCCGGAGGGAATCTTCTGATAGAGCTCGGTTTCAAATACCGTGTCCGCTCCGGTGGAGGTGCCGATGTCCGTGCGGGTCCCGTTGACGGTGTAGGAATAGGTATATGCATACTCGGTGACGGTTTCCTCCTTGTAGATGGGGAAGGGGGGATCGCCGAACGGACCACGGCTTGTTTCCGTGACCGGTGAGTTGTCGGGGGCGGTATAAGTGTAGGTATAGATATACACTGCGGAAGTGTAATCATATTCGCTGGAAACAGATACTTTTACATACTGACCGTTTACTTCTGTATAGAGGGTATCACTGCTGTGATTACAGCTGTAGTTGTTTCCGCTATACTCCGTGTACTTTTTGACGGTTCCGGCTTCGGAGCGGTCCATACGGACCTCTGCATAACCGCCGTCGGACAGCTTGTAGTAAAGGTTGCGGTTCTTGCTCTTGTTGCTGCTGTCCATGCGGTTATTATAGTTTGCGTCGTTGGTACGCTTGCCGTAGGAGACCCAGGAGTCCGACGTTGTGGTGGAGAAGTTATCCCCCATAGAGCCGGACTGATCCAGGACCAGAACGATGTCCGTGGGGACGTCGCTGGTGACGGTGCTGATGACCTTGCTGCCGGTGGCGTAGGCCTCCAGCGTGATGTCATAGGCGCCGGTCTCCTCGTTATAAACGGAGGTCTTGTTGACCACCATGCCGTTATTGCCGTTATCGCTGCTGGGATCGGCATCACCGGCGTCACGGGCCGGGGAGCGCCGGGGGGCAGTGCCGCTGACCGGGGGCAGGAAGGGGGCCACGTCGGTGAAATTCACGGTGGGGTAGTCGATGGAGGAGCTGACGGTGTCCGGGTCACCCTGATCGTCGGAGACACCAAAGACCAGACCGGGCATCAGGGTCAGCAGCATGGTGACGGACAGCACCAGCGCCACAAGGGCTTTTCTCTTCATATGCTGCATTTTTTTCATGTACCGCACCTCCTTAACCCTGCGTTGGCCAGCCCAGCGCCTCCAGAGCGGTGACGCCGTTGTTGGCAGTCTGGACAGCCTCGGCGGCCACATGGACTGTGGCGGTGGCATCCTGATACTCGTTGCCCATACCGGCGTCAAAGGTGACGCAGGTAAACAGAGGGGCGGTGGTCTCGCCGGGGCGGATGGCCTTGTTGCAGTAGAGGTAGCCGTCGGGACCCAGCGTCCAGTCGGTGGTGTTGAGGTCAGGCTTTACCAGCGAAGGGTCCGGCGTGCCGTCACCGGTGAGGCGGATGTCGCCGGTGAGGCGGACACGGATCCATGCATCGGCCTCGCCGGTGTTGCGGACCTCGGCAATTTTGGTGACGGTGGTGCCGGGCATGATGCCCGTCAGATCCTCGAAGGGCTGGGTCTTATCCGCATCCGCCCACTCCTCCACAGCAATGGAGACATTGCCGGTGGTGATGACATTGCGTGCCGTTCCGTCGGCGCTGAAATACGCCAGCGTTCCGGCTGCCAGCGTGGCCACACAGATGGCCAGCACCGACAGTAATAACAGCTTTCGTTTCATGTGGTTGCTCCTTTCCTGTCTATGGTCAGCCTCCATAGGGAGGACAGAGAAGGTGGTTGACCGCAGCGGTCAAACCGGTGCAGCTGCGGTAACAGCTGCACTGGTTTGGCCGGGCCTCTAAGAGGCCACGGCCGCCGGTGTTCCGGCTGGTAACAGGTTCACCGGGGCGGCAGGGAGCCTATAGGGGGGCTTTCTGCCACCCGACACGACCCGCTGGTAACAGGCGTGTCGGGGTTGGTCGGGTCACAGGACCCGTGCCGCAAAAAAATAGGGAGGAGATAGTAGAGTCAGGGAAGCCGATCTGCTTCCTGTTGGGGGGAAATTACTGCCAGTTGGTGGCGGTACCGCCCCAAGGATTGTAGTTGGCGCCGAAGGCGGCATCCATAGCAGCTGCGGCAGTGTCAAAGCCCTCGGCCTGCACAGCAACCGCAAATACGGGATACTTGACCGTGCCTTCCAGGATAGAGAGGTCGGCGTTGGGGTAACGCGTATCGATGTACTTGCCGTCCTTCATATCCACGTTCTTGTCCAGATACACGCCGCAAATGAGCTGCTCGGTGGTCTCATTGGCCGCAACAGGCTGGTAGTAGTCAGCGAAGTAGACGTTGTAGTTGACGCCGTCCATGGTGGTCTCGAAGTAGTTCCACTTGCCGTCATGCATCCAGTTCCACTCCGCACCGAAGGTGGTGTAGACAGTGCCGTCAACGATCTTGTTGCCGAAGTTGCCGTGCAGGATGTTCGCACCGGCGTTGAAGGTCTCATAGCCGTCATCCAGATCGGAGGGAACCGCATAGTAAGCACGAATCCAAGCGGCAGACTTGCCGGTATTCTGAATCGTTACGACCTTGTCGATGTAGTTCGCAGCCTTGGGCTGGCCGTTGGGGTATTTTTCTCCCTGAGCGGAGCCGACGATGGGCATGAGAACCTTATCTCCCGTATAAGGAACAAAGCCGGTATGGTCCTCATTACTCTGCTGCTCGATCAGGTCGATTTTTACGCCGCCGACGGTGAATGTGTTGGTCTCGTTGTCGGTGTCGGTGAAGTAGGCCAGAGAGGCACCGACGATGGCGATGGCGGCCAGCGCCACGCACAGGAACAGGGCAGTGATCTTCTTTTTCATGTAATTGCTCTCCTTTTTGTTTGATTTTTTGGGTATCAGAATGTGCAAGGGATCACTTGGTTAGGGGTTGACCTTGGCCCAAGCATCGGAGGCAGAGGCAACATTGTCCTTCTGCACGGCGTAGGCCTGAAAGGTCAGGGTGGGGGCATCCGTCTTGGCGGTTTCGAGCATAGTCCTGGTAACATCGCTCTTCACGGTGACGGCATTGCCTGCCAGCACAGAGAAGGTCTGGTCGGCGGCGGAGGCGGGAACCTCACGGTAGTAAACGCCATCCACGTCAGACAGAGCGGTCCAGCCCTCAGCAATGGCATAGGTGATGAAAGTGTCCAGATTCTCGGACTTCGTGACCTGCACGAACAGCCAGCAGGCCTCAGAGTTGGCCTTGACGGTGACGGTGGGGTCCTTGGCGATGGTGTTGCCGGGAACCATCTTGTAGTCTGCGGTGGTCTCGGTGAGGCCGATGTTGATATCGCCCACGGTGAAGGTGTTCTTCACCTCGGCGGTCCGATCGGTCAGCCAAGCCAGCGTGCCGCCGACGACACCGGCCACCAACAGGGTCAGAGCCAGAACCAGCGCCAGAATTTTCTTTTTCATACTCGCTTCTTCCTTTCTTACAAACTATGATTTATTTCCACGGCGTGGGGCGCAGCCCATGTGCCGTCGAAACCGGGGGGAAATCAGCCGTTGAAGGCGGCCCAAGCGGCGCCGGCATTGGCGAAGCCGTCGGCCTGAATGGCCTCGGCCACCACGGTGATCTGGAAATTCTCCAGAGTGGCCAGCTGGTCGTTGGTGACCCATTCGGGCAGGGTCACTTTGTCAAACAGGACAGGCAGGACCACATCACCGTCGGGGGCGGCAACGGTCTCGTTGTAATAGAAATAGTAGGTCAGAGTGTCAGTGGCCTTGTCGTAGACGAAGTACTTGGCATTGGCCAACATTTCCTCGGTGTCCATCATGTTATCGGGGATGATGCCGTCCCACTTGGCGGCGTTGGCTTCCACGAAGTTCACCATGCGGATCAGGGGATAGGCGTTCTCCACACCGGTGGGGCCGTCCTCGGCAAACTCGGGGTCAGTACACAGGGCGATGATGGCCTTGGCGTTGTTGAAGGTGACCTTCATGCGGACGTAGCTTGCGTCGCTGCCGGTCTTGACGGTGACGGTGGGATCCTTGGTATAGGTGTGGCCGGGGAGCAGATGGTACTCGTTGGTCTTCACCCGGTCAGCGCCCACCACAGGCGTTCCGTCGGTGTTCACCTTGGCCTCGTCCAGCGTGATCTTCACGTTGCCGACGGTGAAGGTGTTGTTGACCGTGTCTGTGCCGGTGAGGTAGGCCAGCGTGCCGAACACACCGGCGGCTACCAGCAGCAGGGCGCAGCACAGGGTCAACAGGGGTTTGATGCGGTTCCTTGCTTTCATGGTTTTTCCTCCTGCATAAAATGATAACAAATGATATGGTGAGCCTTGCGGCAGGACCGACGGATCTATGCCTTTTGACTGTCCTGACGGATGTGCTTGCCCTGCCCCTTGTCGGAGCCGCCGGAGAGCAGGTCCGGCAGGAAGGTCAGCAGCAGCAGGACGGCCCCGGCGGAGATGGCCACGTACAGGCCGGGGGGGTGCTGGATGTAATTGGCCACGTAGCCCAGCTTGGGAATGGTAAACACCGGGGTGCCGATGACGTTTTTATAGTGGACGAGGCTGCCGTCCTCGGCGTCGTTGGCGTCGCCCTTGGTGCGGAAGCGGAGCGTGGAGGGATCGTCCTCGTCGGGGACCACCTCCACCACCCGGTGGGTGGCCACGGTGTTCTCATCCAGCATGAAGGTGATGACCTGCCCCGGCCGGATGGTGGTGGGGTCCACCTTTTTTACGTAGATGAGGGAGCCTACATGGTAAGTGGGCTCCATGGACCCGGACAGGACGGTGAAGGTGCGGATGCCGGCCAGCCGGACGCCGACCAGCGCCACGGCCAGAAGGACTACCAGCGCCACCAGAATGGTGCTAAGGAGCTGTAAGAGTTTTTTTACGGTCATAGGGGGTTCCTCCCGGAGATAGCTTGGAGCATTTGGCGGGTGCAGGACTATTAAAGCATCTTTTGCTCATGAAGAACGTCGAAACAGAGCAACTGTCCTGAAATTTCCAGTCATATTGCGTGGAGAATGTCAAACAATGACGGTGATGAGGACAGAACGAACAAATAAATGTGGGACATATATGTCTTTACATATTATAAAAGACATATATGTCCAAAGTCAAGACTTATATGTCGTTGTAAGTGTAAAATTTTCGACATAATTCGACAAAAATCGCCGATGAAGCATAGACAATAGACCACGAGGAGAGCATACATGAAGCAGTATCCAAATATTGACGCCATTATTGAGGACAGCGACACCAAGGTGCAGGATCTGGCGAAGGTCATCGGCGTCAGCACCAAGCAGATCCGGCGCTGGCGGGACGGTACCAGCGAAATGGGCATCGAGAAGCTGGAGAAGCTGTGCCGGTATTATCACGTCAGCGCCGACTACATTCTGGGGCTGCCCAGAGATCTGGGGTGGCCCAGGGGCTGACGAGGATCCGGGACAGCTCTCCATCCTGTGAGGATGGGGGGTTCTCCCGCAGCCTTGGCGAGCAGGTGAGGCGTCAAAAAACAGGACAGGGTCCGGTTCCCAAGGGAACCGGACCCTGCCCTGTTTATAAAAGAGGGAAGAGAGAAGAGGTCAGGCTTTTTTCTGCTTCCGCAGGACCACGGTGACGCTCTCCCGCATGGACGAGGAGGAATCGCCGCTGAAGCTGTCGGACTTCGCCGTCAGCGAGGCGGTGGAGGAGACGGCGGAGTCCTTCCGGGATTTTGCCCGGTCTCAGGGCCATCCGCTGGAGTTTGCTATCGTGCCGGGACTCACCTACTGCGGCGACGAGTATGCCGTGCGGCAGCTGGTGTCTATCCTGCTGGATAACGCCGTGAAGTATGCCCTGCCGGAGATCGTCACCGCCTGCGAGTATCTGCTGGCCCACCCGGAGGTCCCCCACCGCACCGTGGCCGTCTGCTTCACCCCCGACGAGGAGGTGGGCAAGGGTGCCGACCACTTTGACCCCGCCAAATTCCCCGCCAAGGCCGCCTATACCGTGGACGGCGGAGAGCTGGGCGAGATCGAGTACGAGAACTTCAACGCCGCCGCCGTGACCCTCACCGTCCACGGCGTCAACATCCACCCCGGCTCCGCCAAGGATAAGATGAAAAACGCCGTCCTCATGGCCCACCAGTTCATCTCCCTGCTGCCGGAGGCGGAGACTCCCGCCCACACCGAGGGCTACGAGGGCTTCTACCACGTCACCGACGTCTCCGGCAACGAGACGGAGGTGGTGCTCCACGCCATCATCCGTGACCACGACCGTGAGAAGTTCGAGGCCCGCAAGACCTTCGTGGAAAACGCCGTCCGCTACCTCAACGGCGTTTGGGGTGAGGGTTCCTTCCAGCTGGAGCTGAAGGACAGCTACTATAATATGAAGGAAAAGCTGCTGCCCCACATGGAGCTCATCGACAACGCCTGCGCCGCCATGCGGGCCGTGGGTGTGGAGCCGGAGATCGTTCCCATCCGGGGTGGCACCGATGGAGCCCGCCTCTCTTGGGAGCGGGATATCCCCTGCCCCAACCTCTGCACCGGCGGCGCCAACTTCCACGGCGTCCATGAGTTTGTCCCCGTGGCCTCCATGGAGAAAATGGTGCAGGTGCTGGTGGAGCTGGTCCGCTGCTGATCCTGTCCATATACCGCCTGAGCGCCCCTCTCCCTGCGAGAGGGGCGCTTTATGTGAAATCGCTGTAAAATCGCTATGTAAAAAACGACAAAAATATCAAACTCTCTTGCAATTTGTCGTAAGGAGTGCTAACATGCGTGTATAGACAGTGTGCCGAACCGCCCATGGGCGGTTATCGTTTCGCCTGAAACGATAAGGAGCGCTCCCTGTGCGAGTACTCCATCGGTCACACGCAAAAATAGGAGGCAGATATTATGACAAACCGTAAGAGTACCAAACGGGCCTTGCTGGGCAGTGTCATGGCCATGGTCCTGTGTCTGGCCATGCTGGTAGGCGCTACCTTTGCATGGTTCACCGACACCGCATCCACCGGGGTCAATAAGATCCAGGCCGGTAATCTGGATGTTCAGCTCCAGTACGCCACTGCATGGGACGAGAAAGGCAATGTCACCAGCTGGGCCGATGCACAGGGCAAGCAGCTGGAATTCAAGAAGGCCGTTGGCGCTGAAAACGAAGCCATTCTGTGGGAGCCGGGCTGCACTTATGCTCTGCCGGAGCTGCGTGTGGTGAACAAGGGCAATCTGGCCCTGAAGTACAAGGTGGCCATCACCGGCATCAACGGCAGCGCCAAGCTGAACGAGGCCATCGAGTGGACCATCGGGGATGTGGCGATGGGCACCGAGCAGCATCTGGCGGCCGGCGAGAGCAATGCCTTCACCATCAAGGGCCATATGAAGGAGTCTGCCGGCAATGAGTACATGAACGAGTCCATCGACGGCATCGCCATCACCGT
>OLSK01002627.1_pt1 | contig 11027 bp, 9 predicted proteins | sample 1672781 | NCBI WGS metagenome assembly OLSK01 (sample SAMEA3136723, study PRJEB25190) | human gut metagenome | biome: human gut; feature: human-associated habitat; material: faeces | place: Austria | collected 2013 | reverse complement strand
AAGCTAGCGCGTCTACCATTCCGCCACCCGGACAGGTGCGTTGCTCAGCGGCAACAAACGAAAACTATAGCAGATGCTCGGTGTGATGCAAGTCTCGGCGTGTCGCGCGGAATTACGCCATTGGTATCCGAGGTGCTGGTAGGCTCTGAAACTATGACTGATGCCCTTTTCCTGCTTGATACGGAACATGATGATGTGCCGGTGAACAGTGACGAATTGAACGCCGGATGGAAATTGACGTTGCCCCAGTCGGTGCGTCGACATGCCATTCAGGCCATGCGTCTGAAAGACGGTGACGAATTGCAGCTTTCCGACGGTAAAGGGCTACGTATCCACGCGGTGTTGCGCGATGCGCAACAAGGAATCGCGGAAGTGTCGAGCTTCGGCAAAGAACCGCAGCCTACCACCAAACTCGCTTTGATCCAAGCGCTGGCGAAAACAGGACACGATGAGCAGGCCATCGACACCGCAACGCAGATCGGTGTGGATGAGGTGATTCCATGGCAGGCTGATCGTTCCATCGCCAAATGGAAGGCGGGGCGCACCGATAAGAAGTGGCGGCAAGTGCTTGATGCCGCCACTGAACAATCCCGACGCTCCTGGACGCCGGAATTGGGGGAGTGCGTGACCAGCAAGCAGTTGATTGCCATTTGCAAGCGTGCCTGTGTGCACGGTGACATGGTGATTGTGCTGCACCAGGATGCTACCAAAACTTGGAGCCAGCTGGAGGAAGCGATCGCGGTGCTTTCCGACAAATGCTTGCAGGACGGGCGCCAGCGCACCGTGTACGTGGTGGTCGGCCCGGAAGGCGGCATCAGCGATGCTGAAATCGAATCCTTCACCAATGCGGGAGCTGAAGCATGCGTGCTTGGAAGCAATATTCTGCGAGCGTCGACAGCTGGTCCCGTCGCGTTATCGCTGCTCGCACGGGCGTTGGGACGATTCATCTGACGCCACACGCCGGCGAAATGCGGCGGATTATCCCGGTTACGCAATAGCATGGGTACCGAAGGACAACCAGCATTAAGGAGCATCATGAGCGACAAGGATTGCCTGTTCTGCAAGATCATCGCAGGAGAAATTCCAAGCGAAAAAGTGTATGAGGACGATACCACCTACGCATTCAAGGACATCAATCCGAAAGCCAAAGTACATGTGCTCGTGGTGCCTCGCAAGCATTATGCGAACGTGGCCGAGCTTGCGGCGGCCGATCCCCAGCAGCTCGCCCACATGGCTCAGGTCGCGCAAAATATCGCCGACCAGGAATTCCACGGTGCCTTCCGCCTGATCTTCAACACCGGAATTGATGCTGGCCAGACGGTATTCCACGTGCATGCTCACGTGCTGACCGGCGAAAAGCTTGACGAATAATCTTCCCTTTCCCCATATATCGACGTCAGAAGAGGTTTTGTGGCCACTACTACACGTACCATCGCGATTCCGCAGCAGCTTGACCCGGTGACTGTGCTCGGACCGGTCGATGAGGTCCTTCGGGAAGTGGAACGTGCGTTCCCCGACTTGACCATTATCGTCAGAGGCAACCGCATTGCGATCATGTCACGTTCCAGCAAATCCGAATCCCAAGCCGCACAGGCCGAGCATGTGATCGAAAACATCATCCAAGCCGCATATACGGCTCCGATGGACGCCGATACGGTGCGACGCATGCTCGATCAAAACGTGTTGAAAAATCCTGTGCGTGCTACTCGCCCGGGCCATGGACGTGTAGTGGAGGAACTACGGCTGGCCGATCGGCAACAGGAGCATACCTCCAATCGCGAGAATCATGCGGACCGACGCAAACCGCATGTGCCCGGAGTGATCACCTTTGCGCTCGGCAAGCCGGTGCGTGCCAAAACGGCTGGTCAGATCACATATGTCAATGCCATCGAATCACATACCATCACATTTGCCATCGGACCGGCAGGCACCGGCAAAACATACCTTGCAGTGGCGAAAGCGGTACGCGCATTCCAAGATAGGCAGGTGCGCCGCATTATCCTGACCAGACCAGCCGTCGAGGCGGGAGAAAGCCTTGGTTTTCTTCCCGGCACATTGAACGAAAAAGTCGATCCATATCTGCGTCCGCTATATGATGCGCTTTCTGACATGCTCGGGGCAGACCAGCTCAAGCGCTACATGGACGACGGCACCATCGAAGTCGCACCGCTCGCATACATGCGTGGACGCACGCTCAACGATGCATTCGTGATCCTCGATGAAGCGCAGAACACCACCGAACAACAAATGAAGATGTTCCTGACCCGACTAGGCTTCAATACGAAAATGATTATCACCGGCGACGTGACGCAGGTCGATCTGACAGTACCGAAATCCGGGCTCGCCACCATCGAACGCATCCTTGACGGCATTGACGACATCGCATTCGCCCACCTCAAACCGGAAGACGTAGTGCGACACGCGCTTGTCGGCAAAATCGTCGCAGCGTACGACCGACACGCGGCCATTGCCGGCGACCACAGCAGACACGCCACGGGCAAAACCACATCCAGGCAAACAAGCGAGCAAATCGAAAGGAACGCCGAATGAGCGTCGAGGTAACCAACGAAACCGTCTGGCAAATTGACGGCAAGGTGTTCTCCGATCTTGGCATATGGGTGATGGACCAAATGCGGGTCAGCACGCAATCCGACCTGACCATCATGTTCGTAGACCCCGATCCCATCGCCCAACTGCACATGCGTTGGATGAATCTTGAAGGCCCCACCGACGTGATGAGCTTCCCCATGGACGAGCTGCGCCCAGGAGACGGCCGAACTGTGATGGAAGGCGTGCTTGGAGATATCGTGATTTGCCCGTGGGTGGCTGCGCAGCAGGCGCTCGCGGCCGGACATAACACCATGGAGGAAATGATGCTGCTGACGATTCATGGCATCCTCCACCTACTCGGATACGACCATGCCACCCCAGAACAGGAGCGTCAGATGTTCGGTCTGCAGCGACAGCTACTACTCACCTTCTTCGCGCTTCGCCAGGGAGCGGGGACGCAGGCCATCCTTCCGCCGGATACGCCGGACGCGCTCGCCGAATGGGATAGGCAGCATGGCACGGGACGGCAGATCGCCAAATAATGATTGACGTTGCCGGTAGCATATCGTCCGGCATGATGGGGGCTGAATTATGCAGGCAACAATGATTGCGATGATCGTGGTGCTCGCCGTGGTGGCGCTGCTGTTGGTCTGGCTGTCGCTTTCAATGGCCGCGACTGAAGGCGCTGTGGGACGTGTGACCAGGGCGAGCCTGAATAACCTTATTCTCGAAATTCAAACGGATGCCGAGCTTTCGCAATTCATACGCGACAAGAAAATCAGGCGCATTCATAAGGTTCAGCGGTTGGTGGCCGATCGCTATGCCACCGCTGGATCGTGCGCGTTCTTCCGCATCTGCTGCAATGTGGTTGATGGTGTGCTCGTGACGGTAATTGCGGGCATGTTTGAAGCCCCATTGTGGGCTGAATTGCTTGCCGGTTTCGTTTTCGCGATCGTTGTGGCGGTGATTTCGCTGTTGGTGCGCCCTCGTAGCGCCGGAGCATCCAAGCCAGTCGACATTATGCTGCAGCATGTGGATGCTGTTTCCATTGCGGTTCTATTAACCCCATTCGCAAAAATCGGGGGGCAAAAAGGCGCGAAGCGTCGCGGCAGTGATCTTTCCGATGACGAGGAGCTCGAAAAAATCCAGATTGAACAAGGACGGGCAACCATTGACCGTCTGGTCGAAGCCAACGATTTCGATCCTGAAGTTTCCGAAATGCTGCGCAATGTGCTCACGCTTTCCGAAACGCTGACTCGTGAGATCATGGTGCCGCGCACCGACATGATTTGCATCGAGCGAGACGAAACGTTGGAGAATATGCTTAAGCTTTGCTCCCGTTCCGGATTCTCACGTGTGCCGGTCATCGGCGACGATGTGGACGATCTGGTCGGCGTGGCTTATTTGAAAGATGCCGTGCGCGCGACGGCCTTCAACCATGCGGCGATGACACGCGAAGTCGAATCGATAGTTCGTGACCCCATGCTCGTGCCGGAATCCAAGCCGGTCGACGATCTTTTCCACCAAATGCAGCGCACACGCCAGCATGTCGCCATTGTGGTAGATGAATATGGCGGAATCGCGGGCATGGTCACCATCGAAGATGCCATCGAGCAGATTGTGGGCGAACTGGAAGACGAACATGATCGCACGCAACATGCCGATCCGGAACAGATCGGTGACAAGAAATGGAGCATGCCCGCACGCACGCCTATCGCCGACTTGGAAGAGATTTTCGAAATCGACATTGACGAGGATGATGTCGACACCGTTTACGGCTTGCTGACCAAGCTGTTGGGACGTGTGCCGATCGTCGGATCCTCCGCAGTCACTCGAGGCTTGCGCATGACCGCGGTCGACTCCGCAGGACGCCGCAAAAAAGTGTCGACCATTGTGGTGGAGCCGGCCCACGTCGAGGGCGTGGACGAAACTGAAACACGTAACGAAGAACATGCTGATGATGCCGAAAAGGCATCCGACAACGATAAGGATTCCAAAGACAAGCATGACTGACGCAGCAACAACCGAGACGACTTCCGACCATTCCGATTCCGCCACGCCCGTGCCATATCGGTCCGGTTTCGTTGCCGTGGTCGGGCGTCCTAACGTGGGCAAGTCGACGTTGATCAACGCGTTGATCGGTACGCAGATCGCCATCGCATCATCTCGCCCGGAAACTACTCGTAAAGCCATTCGTGGCATTTTAACCACGGATAATGCGCAGATCGTTTTGGTTGATACGCCTGGCATCCATCGACCGCGCACACTACTTGGGCAGCGTCTGAACGATGTTGTGGACGAGTCGCTCGCCGACGTGGACGCCGTTGCTTTCCTGCTGCCTGGTAATCAGGAGATTGGTCCCGGCGACAAGCGCATTTTGAGCCGTCTTCGTTCTGATTTCGCAGTCAAGCGAGATGATGGCACATTCAAATGGAAGGTGCCGCTGGTTGCCATCGTTACCAAGATTGACGAATTAAGCCGTGACGGGCTGATCAACAAGCTCATTGAGATCAACGAATTCGCCGACTTCACCGATATTGTGCCAGTCAGCGCGCTGAAGCATGACAATCTTGCGGAAGTCAAGAACGTGCTTATCGAGAACATGCCGGAAGGCCCGCAAATGTACCCGGCCGAGCAGATCACCGAAGAGCGTCCGGAAGAAACCATTGCGGAACTGGTCCGTGGCGCTTTCCTGGAAGAATTGGATGACGAGTTGCCGCATTCACTGGCCGTAGTCGTGGATTCCATCGAATATCCGGAAGACAACGATAGTGGCGAAGCTTACGATGGCAAAGCGCACGTGATTGTGTCGATTTATGTGGAACGCGATTCCCAGAAACCGATCATCATCGGCAAGGGAGCGGAACATCTTGTGCGTGTCAAGAAGAAGTTGCGTACGCCGGTCAACCGTATTGTTGGTCAGAAAGCCAAACTCGATTTGCATGTCAAGGTTGCCAAGGGATGGCAGTCGGATCCTAAACAGCTCGAGAAGCTAGGCTTCTGATCTGTTTAGGATCCGCTTCGCAGCGAAGCTGCTCACTTCACCTAAGGACAGTCCACTGGACTGTCCTTTTGACGGTTCAGCCAAACAGCTCGAGAAGCTAGGCTTCTGATCTGCTTAGGATCCGCTTCGCAACGATTGCGTGGAAAATAATAAATGAGGTCTGATTCCCGTAGGAGTCAGACCTCATTCTGCTGTTTCGAAGACTACTTCTTCTTGGTGTACATCTGCGTATTCAGCAAAGTGGCATAACGCTTGATGACCTTCGGACGAATCACCTTCATGGAAGCGGTCATCAAACCATTCTCCTGAGTGAATTCCTCCGGCAGAATGATGAACTTACGTACGGACTCCGCACGGGAAACACCTTCGTTGGCCTGATCGACCCACTTCTGCACTTCCGCACGGACGGCGGCATTGTTGGCGGCCTCCTCCATGGGTATGTCGCGATTCAGCCCCTTGCTTTCCAACCATGGACGCAAGGATTCCTCGTCAAGCGTAACAAGTGCGGAAATGAATGGACGCTTGTCGCCAAGCACCAAGGCCTGGGAAACGAATTCGCAACGCTTGATAACCTCTTCGATCGGACCAGGCGAGACATTCTTGCCGCCTGCGGTGATGATGAGATCCTTCTTACGTCCGATGATATACAGGAAGCCGTCATCGTCGATACGTCCCAAATCGCCGGTACGATACCACCCGTCTTCAGTGAATGAATCCTCGGAGGCTTCCTCGTTCTTGTGGTACTTCGGGAACACGGCGGTACCCTTGACCTGAATCTCCTCATCTTCGGCGATACGCAGCTCGAAGCCAGGGAAAGCCACGCCGACGGAACCCTGATGATAGGGCACACCAAGCGGATTGAACGCGCAAGGAGCCGTGGTCTCGGTCAAGCCATAACCCTCATACACGGGCACTCCGGCGCCACGGAAGAACGCCATAAGTTCCGGGTCAAGAGGGGCGCCGCCCGCCACAATCCACTGGGCACGTCCGCCGAGTACCTCACGCAGCGAAGCGTAGACCATCGGATCGAACGCCATACGGCGAGCCTTGGCCAGAGCGCTGGCCTTGCCCTTCGCGCTGACTTCCTTCATATAATTCTGAGCTGCCACAACCGCCGCAGCGAACGCCACGCCCTTGGCGCCATGTCCGGCCTTTTGCGAAGCAGCGTTGTATACCTTCTCGAGCACACGCGGAACAACGATCATAACGGACGGTTTGGCGACCTGCAGATCGGCGATCAGCGTCTTGATACCCTGCGCGATGTAAATATGCATCTCGCTGGCCACGCAGATGTAGTTGATGGCGCGTGCGAAGGAGTGCGCCTGAGGAAGGAACAACAGCACGTTGTTCTTCTTCTCGTGCAGCAGCTGCGGTATGTATGCCGGAAGATTCAACGCGGTGGTGCAGTAATGCTCATGAGTCATCTCCACGCCCTTCGGCGCGGCGGTGGAACCGGAAGTGTATACGATGGAGCATAGGTCGGTTTTCTTGATGGAATCAATGCGCGCATCGAGCTCCTCGTCGCTTACGCCGGAACCATAGGCCATGATTTCGTCAAGACCGCCGTTTTCGAAGCAGATGATATGTTCCAGCGTCGGGCATTCCTTGTCGGCGTCGTCGGCCTTGGCACGCATATCGGTGGTTTCGACCACCAGCAGACGGGAATCGGAATTATTGACGATATTACGGATCTGCTCCGCGGAATCCGTGTCATAGATCGTGGCGAGCACACCACCACATGCCATGACGGCCGCATCGAACACATCCCATTCGTATGAGGTGCGGCACATGAACGCCACGCCGTCGCCCTTCTTAAGACCGTAATGCATCAGACCTTTGGCGATCTGGCGAATATCGGCGAGCACCTCGTTGCCGGTTTTGGTCACCCATTCGCCGTTCGTCTTATAGGTGTAGAGCGGTTCGTCGCCCATACGCTCGGCTCGATCGGCATAAATATCGTAGATGGTGGTGCCCTCGTCCAGCGGCGGCTGGCCCTCGGTTTTGGTGGTCAGCAAACCCGTTTCCGGGTCAAGGAACGTGGTGGATGGGAATCCTTCGCCCCACTCGACGGTGTGCGGAAGATCGATATGGCCGTCGGGGGAGATGATGTTGTTCGGATCGTTGTAGTCCGGAGTGTTACCGGAATCGTCGCTGACGGGGTGAACGAAGTCACCGCCCAGACGCAGTGCCTTCTGCGCAAGATTTGCAGCTCGCTTGTTTAAAGAAGTGATGACGGACACGTGACTCTCCTACACATCTAAATCCAATATCTGTAGGAATGATAGACCCTTGAACGCGACACGTCACCTTACGGTAGCGTAGGGAAAGTGCGCATCCAGCGGGGCCTGCGCAAAGGAATTACCATGCAATGCCATTCAATAGGTGAACTTTTCTTTCGATAAAGGTGTGACCTACGTTACACTGGTGCGCTGTATCTGTTCATTTTGATTTCTTTAACGAGGAAGAAAGGGCACCTATGGCTGAAAAAGCTGAAGCCACCGTGGTCTTCGGAGTTCTCAACGAGACTTCCGAACACGAGTCCCGTGTTGCTCTGACACCGGATATCGTAACGAGGTTGCGTAAATCAGGTGTTACATGTCTGATTGAGTCCGGTGCGGGCGTCGCATCGCACTACGTTGATGAAGATTATACGAAGGCGGGCGCGCAGGTCGTCTCCGCCGACGATGTGATCGCACGCGCCGACGCGCTGGGTTTTGTGGATCGTCCAAGCAATGAGCTGCTCGCCCGCGTCAAGCAGGGCACATGGATCATTGGCATGTTGGGATCGTTCACCGATGCCGATTACGTCGCCGCGATCGAGAAGGCCGGTCTGGTCGGCGTCGCCATGGAAAAGCTGCCGCGTCAGCTGAGCTCCGCGCAGTCCATGGACGAAATGACGTCGCAGAACTCCGTGATGGGCTACAAGGCCGCCATCGTGGCAGCCAACGCGTACGGTTCCTTCCTGCCGATGATGACCACCGCCGCTGGCACCATCCGCCCGGCCAAGGTGCTTATTCTGGGCGCCGGTATCGCCGGCCTGCAGGCCATCGGCACCGCCAAGCGTCTCGGCGCCGTCGTCACCGCGTACGACGTGCGTCCGGCATCCAAGGGCGAAGTCGAATCCTTGGGCGCCAAGTTCCTCGACCTTGGTCTTGACTTCTCCAAGGGCCAGGGCGAAGGCGGCTACGCACGCGCGCTGAGCGCCGAAGAGCAGGCCCAGCAACAGGCCGCGGTCGATCAGAAGGCCGCCGGCTTCGACATCGTCATCACCACCGCCAAAGTGCCGGGACGCAAGCCTCCGGTCCTTCTGACCAAGGCCGGTGTGGCCGGTCTGCATCGTGGCGCCGTCATCGTCGATTGCGCGGCAAGCGACCTTGGCGGCAACGTCGAAGGCTCCTCCGTCGGCACCCAGGTCACCGACAACGGCGTGACCATCATCGGCGCCCCGTATCTGGCCAGCGGCGTGTCCACCACCGCATCCAACCTGCTGAGCCGCAACGTGGCCGACGTGCTGGCGCATTTCGTGCGTGACGGCAAGCTCGCCATCGACCTGAACGAAGAGCTCGACAACGCCATGGTCGTGGCCGGCCGCGGCGAGGAAGCCAAGAAGGAAGAGGAGTAAAGCAATGGATATCGTCGTTGCGATCACACTGTTCGTCCTCGCGCTGCTCATCGGCGTCGAGGTCATCGGCAAGGTGCCCGCCACCCTGCACACCCCGCTGATGTCGGGCGCCAACTCCATCCACGGCATCGTCATCGCGGGCGTCGTCATCGTCGCCGCGCACGCCACCAGTCCGCTCGCCTGGGTGTTCATCTTCCTGGCCGCCGTGCTGGGCACGATGAACGTCGTCGGCGGCTACGTCGTCACCGACCGCATGCTGGAGATGTTCAAGTCCGACAAGGGCAAGAAGAAGGAAGAGGAGGCCAAGTAAATGGGTACCCTGGCCGAAATGCTGAGCACGCCGCTCGGCGTCATCGAATGGTTCGTCTATCTGCTGGCCGCCGTGATGTTCGTTATCGGCCTGCACTTGATGAACTCTCCGAAGACCGCTCGCAAGGGCAATATGGTCTCCGCTGTCGGCATGATCCTTGCCGTGGTCATGGCGTTCATTGTGCTGTTCGCAGGTGAGATCTCCAACGGATTCCAGCATGGCGTTGCCGTTGTGCTGCTGATCGCCGGCATCATCATCGGTGCCGTCGCCGGTGTGGTTTCCGCCAAGAAGGTCAAGATGACCGACATGCCGCAGCTGGTCTCCGTGTTCAACACCGTGGGCGGTGGCGCCGCCGCGCTCGTGGCATTGAACGACATCCTGACCTCCGCCGAAACCCCATCCATCGTGGTGCTCATCACCGCGGGTCTGGGCATCATGATCGGCTCCGTCACCTTCTCCGGCTCGCTGATCGCAGCCGGCAAGCTGCAGGGCATCAAGTGGGTCAAGAAGCTGAGCCTGCCGGGCAAGGGTTTCTGGAACATCCTGTTCGTCGTGCTCACCATCGTGTCCTTCGTGATGTTGTGCGTGCAGCCGAACCAGCGTCTGCTCTGGTCGATCCTGACCACCGTGTTCGCCCTGTGCTACGGCCTCGTGTTCGTCATCCCGATCGGCGGCGCTGATATGCCGGTCGTCATCTCCGTGTTGAACGCCTGCACCGGCACCGCAGTGGCCATGTCCGGTCTGGCCATCAACAACATCGCCCTGATCGTGGCCGGCGCACTCGTCGGTTCCGCAGGTGTGACCCTGTCCATCCTCATGGCTCAGGCCATGAACCGCCCGCTGCTCTCCGTCTTGGCCGGTGGCTTCGGCGGTGGTGCTGACGCCGCCGCTGCTGGCGACGGTCCGGAAGGCACCATGAAGGAGACCACGCCGGACGATCTGGCCGTTCAGCTCGTCTACGCGCAGAAGGTCATCTTCGTGCCCGGCTTCGGTCTGGCTCAGGCTCAGGCCCAGCGCGAGCTCGCCGACCTCGGCGAACTGCTCAAGGGCCACGGCGTGGAAGTCTCCTACGCCATTCACCCGGTCGCAGGCCGTATGCCTGGCCACATGAACGTGCTGCTGGCCGAGGCCAACGTGCCCTACGAGGAGCTCGTGGATCTCGATGAGATCAACCCGCAGTTCCCGCAGGCCAACGTGGCTCTGGTCGTCGGCGCCAACGATGTGACCAACCCGGCTGCTCGCCGTCCCGGCACCCCGGTCTCCGGCATGCCGATTCTCGACGTCGACAAGTCCCAGAACGTCGTGGTCATGAAGCGCGGCCGCGGTATGGGCTACGCCGGCATCCAGAACGAGCTCTACTTCGAAGACAACACCCAGATGCTGTTCGGTGACGCGAAGAAGAGTCTGCAGTCCGTCATCGCCGCCGTCAAGGAATTGCTCGCGTAACCATTCTTAGCTCCCCTCTGTGAGGGGAGCTGTCGAACGGAGTGAGACTGAGGGGAGTAGCCCATACGCGGGTGCTCCCCTCAGTCAGCTTCGCT
>OLSK01002626.1_pt1 | contig 11032 bp, 9 predicted proteins | sample 1672781 | NCBI WGS metagenome assembly OLSK01 (sample SAMEA3136723, study PRJEB25190) | human gut metagenome | biome: human gut; feature: human-associated habitat; material: faeces | place: Austria | collected 2013 | reverse complement strand
TTTCAAATTTTTGTGAATTTCGGCTTATTTCCGAAGGAGTTGCTTTTTGCTCCCGCCGTTTATTCGAGAGTCTGTAACAAAACTTATTTTTAGATTTATCCCACATTACCCATACGAATGCACTGATCAACATCAATCAACACGATTTTTACTAAAAAAAATCAAGAACGGATTTCTAGCAAATAATCACTTGCAAGCTGTTGATTCATGGTATCTGCTTTTCTTAAATATGCCGCAACTTGTTCGATTTCATCCCCAGTTGCACCAACAGTAATGGCTAATGCTCGTGCTTGTAAGGACATATGCCCCTTTTGGATGCCTTCTGTTACTAAAGCTTTCAATGCCGCTAAATTCTGAGCTAATCCCACAGCCGCAATTACTTGTGCCAATTCTTTTGCAGAAGAGACATCAAGTATTTCAAGTGCAAGTTTCGCTTTAGGTAAAATCTTTGAAGCGCCTCCTACGGTCGCAACAGCTAAAGGTACAGTCAATTTACCCACTAACTGTCCATCAACTATCTTCCAATCGGTCAATCCTTGGTAAAAGCCATTTCTTGAAGCATATGCATGAATAGCTGCGGATGCCGCTCTGGTATCATTACCAGTTGCTAAGATGACCGCTTCGATCCCATTCATGACACCTTTATTATGCGTTGCTGCCCGATAAACATCTAGCTTTGCATATTCCGCTGCCTGTTGGATCTTTTCGGCAACTTGTCTTCCAGCTTCTTTGCTTTTACCTAAATATTCAAAAGGAATCGTGCAACATGCTGTAGCAAGAGATTCGGTTGCTAAGTTACTCAAAATACTGAATAAAATCTCTTCATCTGGGAACCAGCTTCTCAATTGGCTGGCGACTCCTTCTAAAATCGCATTGACGATATTCGCCCCCATGGCATCTTTGACATCGATCAAGAAATCGATTGATACATAGGCATGATCACTTCCCATGAATTCTCTCGTAGATATATCTCTCACTCCGCCACCGCGTTTAACAATGGAAGGATAGCTATTGTTTGCACACAAAAACAGTTCATCTTTTCGTGTGTTTATTGCTTCGATGATTGTCTGATATTCAGACTTACCGGTCAACACGATCTGGCCTCTCATCAGTCTTTGTGGCGTTTTTGCAGTGATATTCCCACAAATTTTCGCTCCATTGCTAGCTGCTGCTATAACAGATGGTTCTTCTGTTGCCATGGGAACCCATTTTTTTTCACCATTGATCTGAAAATTTTGGGCAACGCCCATAGGAATCTCCACTTGGCTTATTTGATTCTCAATCAAATGGTTCGCAATGTCTTCAGACAAACGTTCATTTTTTAGTTGATCCGCACTTTTTTCAGCAATCACGCCTCCGCGAACTAACTGACTTCTACGTTCTTCTGGTGTCAGCTGATAGAACTTTTTTTTTTCGTCGAATGATCCTGCTTTTTCTTGATTTGCCTCAAGTAAGACTGCTAGTCCCAGACCTCCACCGATACATAAAGAAGCGATGCCGTATTTTTGCTCATTTCTCTGCAATCCATAACTCAATGTCGTCAGGATTCTTGCACCACTAGCGCCAATCGGGTGTCCTAAAGCAATAGCTCCACCATCACTATTTACTTTTTCTGGATCAAGTTGAAGTTCACGATTAACAACGATGGACGAGGCAGCAAATGCTTCATTGATCTCAAATCGATCAATCGCATCTAATGAAACATCTGTCTTTTCTAACAGTGAATTGATCGCATTGATCGGTGCGATTCCCATGATACTAGGATCGATACCGATTTCCGCCACACCTTTGATCGTTGCTAGATACGGAAGATCATTTTTTAGTGCATACTCTTTTGAAGCTAGGATCATTACTGACGCACCATCATTCAATGGAGAAGCATTTCCAGCTGTGACCGTTCCATTTTCTGAGAATACCGTTTTTAATGTTCCTAGTTTTTCTAATGAACTATTACCACGTATCGCCTCATCATTTTCCAACCATGTTCCATCCGTTAGTGGAACAGGTATGATTTCTTCTTTGAATACATTATTTTCCGTTGCCTTGGCTGCTTTTAATTGTGAGTCTAATGCATATTGGTCTTGCTCTTTTCTCGTCACTCCGAACTGTTCTGCTACATTCTCAGCAGTTAACCCCATATGCGTGTTTGAAAAAGTATCAGTCAAACCATCGTTGACCATGCTTGAAATTGGTCCATTATATGAAGTGGTTTCAGAATCAAATTGTTGTAGTAAAGGCGCCCGGGTCATACTCTCTGTTCCCCCAGCTATTACTAGATCTGCCTCACCTAATTGAATCAGCTGACGCGCTAAAATCACTGCTTTCATCCCTGAACCACAGACTTCATTGATAGTCATTGCAGGAACATCTACAGGAATATCACTATTGATCGAGATTTGACGGGCAACATTTTGGCCATTTCCCGCTTGTAAGACATTTCCAAAAATCACTTGGTTGATCTCATCTTTTTTGATACTTGCTTTTTCTAGCAATTTTTTAGTAACCATTGTCCCTAATTCAACTGCAGAAAAATTGCTCAAACTACCTTTATATTTACCAATTGGCGTTCTTGCAGCATCTATAATTACGACTTCCTTCAAGTAAGCCACCTCCTACAAAAATATACCATTGTTTTCGCCAAAAACAAATAGTACATTACTTCTTCAAAATAAACGAGAAACAAATTTTAACAATCCTTAAATATTCGCTTTTTTGTATTTCTTTTAATCATTTTATGATACTTTAGTAAAGTAAGTTTTTTTATCACAAATAAAGAGGTGTTGAAATGAAAATAGGGATCGATCGTCTTTCCTTTTTTATTCCAAATTTATATTTAGATATGACAGAATTAGCCAACCATCGAGGAGATGATCCTGCTAAATACCATATCGGTATCGGTCAAGATCAGATGGCTCTTAACCGCGTTTCGGAAGATATCATCACATTGGGTGCAAATGCTGCCAGCAGGATCGTGTCGGAACAAGACCGCGAACTCATCGATATGGTGATCGTTGGAACAGAATCAGGTATCGATCACTCGAAAGCAAGTGCTGTGATCATCCACCATTTGCTTAAAGTCCAACCTTTTGCTCGTTCCTTTGAAGTCAAGGAAGCTTGTTACGGCGGAACGGCAGCCTTGCATATGGCAAAAGAATATGTGAAAAATCATCAAGATCGTAAAGTTTTGGTCATTGCTAGTGATATGGCTCGTTATGGCTTGGCAAGTGGCGGCGAAGTCACACAAGGCGTTGGTGCTGTCGCAATGATGGTCACTGCTGATCCACGAATCCTTACAATCGAAGATGATAGTACCTTCTTGACAGAAGATATCTACGATTTTTGGCGCCCAGATTATAGTGAATTTCCTATAGTAGACGGGCCATTATCAAATTCAACTTATATTGAATCATTCCAAAAAGTCTGGAATCATCATAAAGAACTCACTGGTCTTAAACTAGAAGATTATGACGCATTGAGTTTCCATATCCCTTATACAAAAATGGGAAAAAAAGCGTTGCAAAGTGTATTAGATCAGACAGACGAAGAAAACCAAACGCGTTTGTTAGAACGTTATGAAGAAAGCATTCGGTATTTATATACTGGCTCGCTCTATCTAGGTTTGATTTCTCTTTTGGAAAATTCTCAAACTTTATCATCTGGTGATCGTATTGGCCTATTCAGTTATGGTTCTGGCGCAGTCAGTGAATTCTTTACAGGCTATCTAGTCGAAGGCTACCAAGAATTCCTAATGACCGAGAGCCATCAAGAAATGCTAGATGCAAGAAAACAAGTCACTGTTGCCGAATACGAAGCGATCTTTAGCGAAAAATTACCAGAAAATGGCGAATCTGCAGAATATACTTCTGAGGTACCTTTTTCAATCTATAAAGTAGAAAATGATATCCGCTATTACAAACAGTAATACGCCTTTTATCAATTAAAGCAGTGAGTTGTATATAAGCAACAAAAGATTCTAAAATAAATGACGACGATCAGCCGGAGGAACCAAAATAGTATTCTTTATTTTGAGTTCCTTCGGCTGATCGTTTATTTACATAATGGGGGTAACATCCCCAATTTTTACGTATCCAGTACTACTTTTGCTTTTGCCCTCTCAATTTACTTTTTATTGGATCAGCAACAAGCGGTAGGTCAAACGGGTTGTACTGATTTGTTCATCTTGGAGAAAATGCTGGTCAAGAAAATCAGTCAGTCGTTGATCTTCTTTATACTCTTCATAGTAATCCTCCATCAATGAACGAGTGATTTCTTCTTTGAGAACATACGTGAAATCCTGTTTTTGATAGGAATAATCATTTTGTGTTAAAAATGTTTCAAAAAGATCCATTAAATCTGGAGAAACCGTCGGATCTTCTTCAAAAATCCCTAACCGTTCTTCTAAAGGAATAAAAAGATCATCCCTTGAGTGGACGACTCGGAGGATTACACAAGCCTGATTCATTTTTTTCAGCATTTGTTCTAATTTTTTTGTATTATCCAATGCTGGATTTGCAGCAGTAAAAATCACTTCAGCACTTTCTTTATTTTCTAAAAAATCTTCGAAAGACTGCTTCATCATTTGGACGTTTTTCACCCCCAGCTTATTTGCTTCTTGTTGGGCAAAGCGCAACATTTCGGTTGAAAAATCAAATAATTTGTAGCTTCCTACTTCTTTCGCCATAGGTAAATAGCGCCCAGCACCACCTGCTACATCTATCAGGTCAGATGCAGGTAATACTTTCTTACTTTTTAAAAAGGCGATAACATCTTCTACGATCGTCGTGCGTGATTCCAGTTGATTTTGATAATACTCGGGGGCAAATTCATTCCAATCTAATTCGTCCATGGTTGATTCTCCTATTTGTTTTTCCACTTTTCGGAATAAATAATATAACTTAGTAAATTTCATTCTTATGTTGAGATTCTAACACATTGATCTATTTTTCAAAAAGATATTCAAAAAAATTGGCTTTTCATTTGATTTTCTTTATCTACATACTTCACTTATCCAGATGTTATTTTCTTGAATATGTTTTTATGATAGACTGTTTCTTATTAAGAGTTGCACAAAGATACAAATGGATTTTTGTATTTTCTAAGCAGCTAAGAATCAACGGGATGAAGAAAAATATATATTTTGAAGGAGTATCTTAATGAAAAAATTTACTTTGTTGTTTGTTTTCTTTGGTTTATTCTCTTTAAGCGGGTGTGTTACTTCTCATGATGAAAGTAAAAATCAACCGAAAGATACAACCTCTTATGAGAATCACTCATCGACCAGTCACACTGACTCTGGTAGTTCACCCATTGAGTCCACCACCAGCAGTATTTCCACTTCTACTACAGATAATACAGAAACTAAAATTTCTACAAATCAATCTCTCACCACCTATACGGATGACCAAATCGAGTATGCTCGGATCTGGTTACAACTTGGCGCAAATCAAGAAATCGATACATTGTATATTCAAAGAATCCCTGCTGGCACGTCCATTGTTCCTTCTATCTCCAATAGTGCTGTTTTTCCAGAAGATGTGATTCAATTATCTGGTGGACGTAAGATCGATGGCTCTGTCACATATGGTAGTAATCATAATGGCACGATCCATCTCTATGATGTACCCACCAATCTCTATTGGGAATTTACATCAGCTGGAACTCCAGAAGCAACACTTCAAGACGAATCTCAAAAAGTTCTTACTACCAAGTTAGTATCAGTGGATACTGGGGATACTTCCCAAGTCATAAAACTAATTAACCTGGAAAAATACACTGGTGACATTGATTTATCAAGAATAAAGAATAAGTAAAATTTTTTTTCAAAAAATTTAGCGATGTGACAGATCTGACCGGAGTATTGAAAAGCACCTACGCATTTCAATACTCCGGTCAGTTTTATCTTGAAGACGCCAAAATTATTTTTCATTGGCTAGTGTCTTTGCCGATATGCTTCTTTTTTGAAAAAAAGAAAAATCGTGCCAACTAGTATAATGATCCTTAAACAACATTTTCCCCAATCAAATGTAGTCACGCTAACATCTATTACGTCCTTATAATATATTAGTGTGAATAGTATTAGACAAACAGATGTTAAGATTTTTATGTAGTCTCTGTCTAAAAAAACACTAATGATGGTTTGAATACTTGAAACAATAAAAAACGTTGGAATAAAAAAGACACTTACTCCCATAGCAAGAAAAAAGAGATCAATAGATGATCTAAAGTGATTGGTAACAATTGAAAAGAAGTAAGGATTATTCCAGTAAATTATTCCCAAAAACCAAAAAAAATATTTGATTTTTGGATTTATAAGTAAAAAATAAATCAACGTTAATGCAACTGCAATGACTATTGCTAATATCGACATGTCAAGTATTTCCTTCTAAAGGTCTATTAGAAGTACATTTTAACAATAAATCGAAAACCATAACTATACATAGCTGTAGTCTTATGTAAATTATAAACTACTAATTTTCAGCAGTTGCTAAATAAATACTTCTGTTTTAAAACTCTGTACCGCTCTTATTTTACTACTATATCTTCCTCTACTTTTCCATCAAACTTTTTATCTACTCTCTCTTACTCTTTCTTGATATTTATCTAATTTTTTTTTAGGCGATACAATCATCCCATTTTTTCCTTCAAAGCTCTGTTTACTCTATCAAAACAATCAATAAAGCCGACTGATTTATTTGATACTGTTCATTTTTTCTAACTCTGTATATTCGCTTATTTATCATTTGTCTAGGTAATGATTTTAAATTTTTGTAAATTCCAACTTACGATGGAGTTGCTCCCACCATTTATTCATGAAAAGAGCGTGAGATAAAAGTATTGCTTCTATCCCACGCTCTTTTCATATTATGACCTTTTCGTTTGATCTGCTAGAGAGACGCAGCGCTCTCTAGTGCCATCACACCAGACAAATGGTCAGAGAGACAAACACTTTCTGGCTTGTTTTCCAACCAATCACGGTACGCTAAGAGATACTCTCCTCGTTTCCCATGTTCGGCTAAAATCTGACAACTTGATTCAACGGATAAATTCTGCATGTGTTTCTTTGTAAAGCAGTTGCAAGTAGCGGTACTCGATACCTTTGAATAATCCGATATCTCCACCATCTCCTTCATCATTGAATACCCCTTTTTCAACAAGGACTTCAATAGAGGTTTGTGCACATTGCAGTGCTTCTTCCAAATAGCTAGTATCTTTTGTAACATGATAAAATTCGATCAATGCGCCAATATAGACACCTTGATTATACGTGAACTTCCATTGGTAATCGATTTTCCCATCGCCGTTACGATTGACCCCATCCTCTACAAACTTAGAATCCTCTTGTACTAATGTCTTTTTCATCCAAGCGAGTGTTTTTTTACTCATTTCTAAATAGATAGGATTTTCTTCGATTTGATACAAGCGTAAGGCCAAAATCATGATTGGGCCATTTACAGGTGTGTTCTTGTAGTCAAGTTGTGTTCTTTTCCACGCAAAACCGCCATCCATTTGGTCATTCCAAGCGGTGTCGAAAATATCTAAACAAACTTCGCGTGCATCAGCCAAATACACTTGTTTATTGGTCTGTTGGTACAGGCGTAAGGCTGCTAAAGCATTCCAAAGCATATCATCATAATATTCATGTAGTAATGTGCCGTTATTTCTTTCTTTATTATAACGATAAGTTTCTTCGGCTAATCGCAGATATTCTTCATTTTTTGTACGTAGATATGCATCGATGCGTACGTCGATCAGATGGGCCATCCACCAGTAATGGAAAGTTTCGTTTTGTGCTTGGTCTGTTAATGGATACACGTTGTTCAACCACTGTTTTTTATCCTTTGACAGATAAAAATAATCAATACTATTTTGTGCTTGTTCAGCTAATTGTTCAAATTTAGTCATTCGTCGATCCTTCTTTCAAAATTTTATCACCTTGTTTTTGCGCATTTTCTAAGGCTTCTTGAGGTGTTTCTTTTTCTGCTAGCATATTTTCCAATTGTGGATTAACAGCCAGTTTCTCAAGATCAGAATACCCTGCAACAGTCGGACGGATTTTGGCAAAATCCATTGTTTCCACAAATGCTTTGTATTTATCATTCTCAAGGAAATAGCTATCTTGCGCTGCGGCTTTGTTTGCAGGAAGCCAGTTTGATATCTTGGCAAATTCGATACCCACTTCTGGATTCGTCGTCCACCATTTGATGAAATCCCAAGCGGCGTCTTTATTTTTAGCAGTTTTCGGGATGACTAGACCAAATCCGCCAGTTAATGCGCCTTTATCGCCATTGGGACCTGTAACAGGAGGAACAACTCCGTAATCTAATCCATCGACTTTGTTGTAATCTGAAAGTGCCCATGGTCCGTTGTATGTCATTGCGACTTTCCCCGCAGCAAAAGCATCCGTTCCATCATTGAATCCCTGTTGATAGACTTTTTTCTCATTCAATAACTGATTCCAAAAATCAGCGACTTCTAAACCAGCTTTAGAGTTGAAAGCTGTCTTTTTCCCATCCTCAGAAAGCATCGTACCGCCAGCTTGTTGCAACCACATATTGAATAGTCCTACATCGTCCAACGAGAAACCAGCTTGAACAAGTTGATTTCCGTCCCACTTCGTTGTTTTTTCAGCAACATTCAACAATTCTGCCCACGTTTTTGGCGGTGTAACTCCTGCTTCTTTCAGTAGTTTCTTATTGTAGAAAAGTGAGCGGTTGTCCACTAATAATGGTATGCCATATTGTTTCCCATCGTAGGACATCTCTTTTACTGTTTCTTCGTAAAATTCATTTAAATCAACTTTATCTTTCTTGATCAACTCATCTAAATCCATTAAAGCATTTTTTTGGGCATACATTCCCGTATTGACACGATCCCATAAGATCACGTCAGGAATTTCTCCGCCAGCCATACCTGTCAGAAGCTTTTCTTCTACGTTATCTTGGACTTTATAAGTAACCTTATAAGAATCTTGACTCTTATTGTATTTCTCGATCAATTGATTCAATTGATCGACTTGCGAACCACTCCAAGATCCCCAAAAAGTGATGTTTTGTTTCCCATCACTTGCCCCACCAGACTGTGTCTCCTTTTTACCACAAGCACCAAGTAATACAAGTAAACCAATGATCATCAGGCTCTTAAAAAATTTTTTCATTTTTCTACTCCTTTTATTTTATTCCTGCCTCTGCTAATCCTTGAACATAATTTCTTTGGACCATTATGAATAGTACTAGGACTGGTAAAGTAGCTAAGATCGTCCCTGCCATCAATGGCCCGTAGTTTGTACTGTAATTGTACTGAAACGCAGCCAGCCCCACCTGAACCGTTTTCATTTCATCCGAATTCAAAACGATCAGAGGCCACATAAATGCATTCCAACCAGATTGAAAGGTCATGATGCCCAATGTTGTTAACGCCGGTTTTGCCAACGGGAAATAAACTTTCATAAATATCTTGAACTCACTAGCCCCGTCAATTCTGGCACTTTCGCCTAATTCATGGGGTAACTGTTCAAAAAACTGTTTCATGAAAAAGATGGAGAATGCGCCTGCTGCACCAGGAAGTAAAATCGCCCAATAGGAATTGATCAATCCTAGCCCGCCTGAACCGGTGAGATCATTCCCACCCATCAGTGGAAAGCCTCTTAGTACAATAAACGTCGGGATCATCGTGACGATACTCGGGATCATCATGGAAGCTAAAAAAACCAAAAACAGTGCTTTTTTCCCTTTAAATTTCAACTGTCCAAAAGCATAACCTGCTAACGAACCAAAAAAGAGATTCGTTACTACACCCCCTAGCGCTAAGATCAAGGAGTTTTTCAGATAGGTCAAAAATGGCATCGTTGAAAAGACCTCTTTATAATGGTCCAATGTAAACTGCTTCGGAAGAAAATTCATCGTTCCACTTAAAATTTCACTATCCGATTTGAAAGAAGTAGAGATCGTCCATACGAACGGCAATACAGTTGTTAGACTGATAATAATCACTACGACATACCATAAACAGAGGTTCACAGTTTTCTTCTTTAACATCGTTGTTCCTTACCTCCTTCAATTGATTTCTTTGTTCGTCAATTTCATATTCACTAAAGAAAAGACAAAAATAATCAAAAATAGAATAAATGAAAGTGCAGAGGCATAACCCATTTCCAGTCCGCCAAAACCTTTATTGTAAATATAATAAACTAAGGTAATCGTCGAATTTCCAGGACCGCCCTTCGTTAACATATATGCTTGATCAAAAACTTGGAAGGCGCCGATGATCAACTGTGTCGTGACTAAAAAAGTCGTTTTTGATAACTGAGGCCACGTAATGTGTCGGAATTTTTGCCAAGAGCTTGCTCCCTCTATATCGGCGGCTTCATAAAGGGCGGGATTGATTCCTTGAAGTCCAGCCAAGAAAATCATCATATTCCCGCCAAAGGTCATCCAGACACTCATAATGACGATGGCTGTCATCGCCCAATTCGAACTATAGAGCCATGCAGGACCATCAATTCCAATGAGTCGCAACAGCTGATTAAGCAAACCATACTGCGGATTCAATAGCCAATACCAGATCGTTGCAGTCGCTACCGTTGAACACAGTACTGGTAAGTAAAAAAAAGTGCGAAATAGATTCGTGACTTTCACTTTTTTATTTAACAGGATCGCCGTTCCTAAAGCGACTATCAAACCTAAGGGAACATACAAAAATGTGTAGACTAACGTATTTCTTAATGAAACAAAGAAAAATTCATCTTGAAAAATCTTTTGGAAATTAGCGAAACCTATCCAGTTAGCGGGTTCAATGATGTTGTAGTCTGTGAAACTAAAGTATAAAGCCATTAAAATAGGAAAAATACCAAAAATGAGAAGCAAGCTAACTGGTACTAGAATAAATAAATAGGCAATATTTTGTTGTTCATTTATCCCCCTACGTTTCTTTCCTTTGTTCGTTTGTTCCATTTCCCCTCCTCCTTTACATATACTTATAAATCATTTAATATATTAAATATCTTACAAATTAGATTATATATATTAATTCTTAT
>OLSK01002623.1_pt1 | contig 11046 bp, 6 predicted proteins | sample 1672781 | NCBI WGS metagenome assembly OLSK01 (sample SAMEA3136723, study PRJEB25190) | human gut metagenome | biome: human gut; feature: human-associated habitat; material: faeces | place: Austria | collected 2013 | reverse complement strand
GCTGGCTTCGCCTTTGGAAGGACTGGCAGAGATGGATCCCAAAACTGGCCTGTGCCGATACTATAAATTACAGGACCATCATCAAAATGAAGTGAAAAATATATCGTATCTGACATCAGACAAGAATGGAGAACGATTATGGGTAGCCGTCATGGGCGGAGGGGTGTTTTACATAGACCTAAAAACCGGAAAAGTCAACAGATGCGATACTTTTGAAAGCGGAAAAGAATATCAGGAGAATTACAATGTACTCCACAACCGCTGGGTAGCCTCCTTACTGTATACCCGCAACAATAAGTTATATATCGGCACATACGATGGCTTAGGATGTCTGGACGTACCCACTATGAATTTCGCCTCGACCTATGGAAAAAATAGAATATTCAGTGGCAGTATCATACTGACCCTCTTCGAAGATGAACAAGGCGACATTTGGGCAGGCACCACCAAGGGACTCATTCATATAGACGAGAAAAGCGGAAACTCCAAAACGTATACTACACACGATGGATTGCCCAACAATACCATTTGTGCCATTCAAGGCAACAAACAACATGGATTATGGATAAGCACCAATTACGGTATCACAAACATGGATCCGGAAACAGGTACCTTTATCAATTACTATGCAGGAAATGGATTACAAGGAAATGAATTCAGCAAAAATGCTGCCTGTACAGATGAAGATGGATATCTCATCTTTGGAGGTATCAATGGCATCACCTTTTTCCGACCAGCAGAAATCACTACAGAAGTCAAAAAGCCCGAGGTTAGAATTGCCGACTTCTACATCCATAACAAAGCTGTTAAGAAAGGCACGCGTTCCGGTAACCACGAAGTTATAGAAACAGCAGTACAAGAAGCCAGCCGATTCCATTTATGTCATAGAGACAACTCGTTCAGCATCGAATTCTCAGCTATGGAATTTTATAATCCGGAACGGATCACCTATTTTTATTCCATGAATGGAGTCACTTGGGTGGCTTTAGCACCGGGCGTCAACAGAGTTTCTTTCAGTGATCTGGCACCGGGTACTTATCACTTCAGGATGAAAGCCAAAAACTATACAGCCTACTCGGAAGAGAAAGAAATCATCATCCAGATAGATCCGGTATGGTGGGCATCAGGTTGGGCCAAATTAATATACGTCTTATTGACACTATCAATCATCGGATTCATTGTGATGCAAGTGTGCCATCGTTACCGCATGCATCAAAAGATGTTGCAACACATTCATTCCGAACAAATTAACGAAGCAAAACTACAGTTCTTCATTAATATTTCCCACGAAATACGAACTCCAATGTCGCTTATCATCAGTCCATTGCAACAACTGATGGCAAAAGATAAGGATGCAGAATGTAGAAAGCTCTACAATACTATACAACGGAATGCCGAACGCATCCTGCAATTGGTAAACCAATTAATGGATATCCGAAAAATAGACAAAGGACAGATGTCCCTCATATTTAAAAAGGCTGAAATTGTTAGTTTTACCCGCAACCTGTTAGAAACCTTTGAGCAACAGACAAGGATCAAGAAACTCGATTTAAAATTCCACACCTCTGCTCCTGAAATAGAAATGTGGATAGATCCTAAGAATTTTGACAAGATCATCCTGAACCTACTGTCGAATGCATGCAAATTCACTCCTGAAAACGGGCAAGTGGAAATCAGCCTCAACACGGGTGAGGATACCAGCCTTCCCCCCAATGCACCTCTGCGTCGATACGTCGAACTCACTGTTACGGACAGCGGTATCGGTATTGCTTCCACTGAACGGGAACACATATTCGAACGATTCTACCAGATACGCAACAGCCAGAACAACTCAAATGTAGGAACAGGTATCGGACTTCATCTCACGCACTCTTTAGTGGAACTGCATCACGGAAATATTCATGTGGAAGACAATGGCGAAGGAAAACCGGGTTCCCGGTTTATCATACGGCTACCGCTGGGAAACGGACACTTGAAAAAGGAAGAAATAGAAGAGACAACGACCCCCGACGCCATAATAAATATTCCGGCTACAGAACCGGCCAGCATAGCTTCCCCACTGCTTTATGACAACGATGAAGAAGCCAACGACAAAGCCCGTGCCCGCAGTCGCCGCCATGTGCTTGTAGTAGAAGACGATGAAGAGATTCGCCACTACATTTGCCGTGAACTAGGCAATGATTTCTACATGACCGAATGCTGTAACGGAAAAGAAGCATTGGCATCGATATTATACCATACGCCTGATCTGATAATCAGCGACGTGATGATGCCTGAAATGGATGGGCTGACACTCTGCCGCAAGATACGGCAGAATGTGAACATCAACTATCTACCCATCATCCTGCTTACCGCCCGTACCAGCGAGGAGGATAATCTGGAAGGGTTGGATACCGGTGCTGATGCTTATCTGATGAAACCGTTCAGCATTGAATTGCTAAGAAAAACTGTCCTAAACATCATCCGCCGCCGGGAACAATTGCGTAATGCCTTCAGCGGCCGTCAGAATCAAGAGGAACAAATCTCAATCCCAGAAGTAAAATCTCCCGATGACCGGCTTATGGAACGTGTCATGCGCGTTATCAATGAGAATTTAAGCAATCCGGCATTAACCGTTGAAATGATCAGTACGGAAGTAGGTATCAGCCGTGTACATCTACATCGCAAACTCAAAGGACTCACGAATCAGACTACACAACAACTCATTCGTAACTTACGTCTGAAGCAGGCAGCCTCCTTGTTGGCCGGCAAACGTCATAATATAACAGAAGTAGCTACATTAACCGGTTTTGCGCATCCCACTTACTTCGCTACGGCATTCCGCGAAATGTATGGCATGTCACCATCAGAGTATATGGAACGCCATATAGGGCAGGATAAAACGAAAGATGGCATCTTTTGATATGAAAGATGCCAACTTTTGCAACAAGAAATGCCTACTTTTGATAAAAAAGATAGCATCTTTTACATAACTATTTTAAAGTTCTTGTCCGAGGGCTTTCCGTTAGGTTAAGCCTACCGGGCATATCACCTCCGCAATCTACTATAATCTTATGCAATACTATCGCCGGACTGAGAGGGCGAATGGTCAGAGTATGTACCCCGGCCTCCAGAGTGACATCAGGAAAAGTTACTTTTGACTCTATCACCCGTGCCGCTCCCGCAGGATACATTTTTGAATAACAGTTAGCCCAAGTCAGGTCTGAATTGTAATTCACGATTTGTTCTTTACCGTCATCTAAACGAATGGCATAACTATGCCCTCCTTTAATAAAAGGTAGGGTACTATCCAATATCAGGCGTACACGCACACCGGACAAGTCAGACTTTAATCGAATTTGATAGGTCAATGAAGCACCGGATACCGGTTTGGTATATGGCATCAGTGAAAGTCCGGAGAGTGTACGTCCCAAGTCCGGTATAACAGTCCATTGCGTACCCGGCTCCTGCATAGATGTAGCAAAACGTTCCGCTTCCATTACCACTACACCACTGTTCTCTTCATATTCATAACCACCCATTGCGATACTTCCGTTCCGGGAAATATCCACACGGGTTACTTTCGGCATTATATTTCCTCCTTTCGGTTCATCCCATGAAGTATAGCCTATATGGGTCTGATCCATCATGTGTTTCCATTTGCCATCGGCAATATTATTATTATAATCGGTGCATAGCTCCGCATCTCTCCGAAAGCAATACTCCACACGATCCGCCCAAGCATTGGCACGCACATCATTTTCAGCAACCAACTGCCGGTTCATGGCGGTAGCATAGTACATTTCATAAAGATTAGCCATAGCCTGCACAGGAAACAATACCAGTTCCTTATAAGCATCGCGCCTATTCTCCGGCAGCAAAGCAAACTGACGGACTGCATGTGCTTCCAATGCCAGAAACTCATCGGCCACAGCTTTAAATTCACCACTTTGCAAATTATAGGTTTCGTGATCCAGCATCTCCGCCGTCACACGGGCGCAATACTTACAATAAAGATTTAAAATCCGAGCTGCTTCGTCAGCATATTCATTACCAAATTGCTGGCTACAAAATTTTCTTGTATAATCCATCAGGTTACCCGCATTAAAAGCATCAGGATTCCATGCCATTTTCAAGAAGAAATCCGTAGGAAACTCATTCGGTTTCAAATCACCTACATTCAATATCCACATCTTATCCACACCATAAGCATACGTCAGATAAAGCTGTTCCCACATATGCTGGATTTGAGTCATATTCAACCACTGGTAAGCACGCGGGGCACCATGCAAATCCACATGATAGTACATACCATAACCACCGGGATGACGTTTAGCCCCCGGGGCGGGCAGACGACGAACATCTCCCCAATTGTCATCACATAACAGAATCATTACATCATCTGGTATCTGCATACCTTGATCGTAATATTCCAGCACCTCACTATAAAGTGCCCATAATTGTGGAGTCTTAGAAGCAGGTTTTCCCGTGACTTTGGCTATGATGCTGCGCTGTTCTTTCACTATATTTTCCAACAATCTCGTATCCGTATCAGCTCCCATCGGCGCATCACCATCACCACGCATAGCAATGGTCACCACTTCTTCTTTACCCCGCATACGCTCTATGCCTTCACGGAAAAAGCGGCCGATGCCATCTTTGTTTGTCTGATAATTCCAAGCTCCATACACTTTACGATTGCGAGCATACTCCTGATGGTTACGCGCCATAGGCTCATGGTGTGAAGTACCGATTATGATTCCCATCTCATCAGCCAATGGACTGTTCATGGGATCATCCGCATAGAAAGCAGCACTCCACATTGCAGGCCATAGGAAGTTGGCTTTCAGACGGAGCAGCAACTCATACACATGCACGTACATTTTACTATTGAAGCCACCATAACGTTCCGTAGTCCAACTTCCCATGCAAGGCCACTCATCATTAATAAAAATACCGCGATACTTCACTGCCGGTTCTCCATCAGTATATACCCCTTTCTTTATATAGAGTTCCTCATGCCGTTCCGCCGGAACATCCGCCCACCAATACCAAGGTGAAACTCCTATCTGACGCGAAAGCTCATAAACTCCATAAATAGTACCGCGCTTGTCACTTCCGGCAATGAGCAGGACTCACCTTCGAGTCCCTTTAGAGGATTATGAAGCGTAGTTATGATGAATTTTTCATTTTTATCTTTCAGAAGATCATTTTCCAACTTTCCGGCCTTCAACAACTGACGGATAAATGAGCTTTTATCGTAAGAACCAACAATGACACGTACTGTCTCGTCAGCACTGTACACCATATCCGGACGTACGGAAGTTACTTTTTGAAAGTCAGTCTGCAGATTCCTTACGGCAGTCAAGACTCCTTTATGTTCCTCTTCATCACACAAAACCGAAAATGCCTTACTATGAGAAGTAACCAAGCCAAACTTGACATTATCCGAATTAAAAACGACAAAAGTATCAGCTGCCCATACAGAAGATACCGGCAACTAAACTATCATACACAACAAATTAAAAAATATTGTCCTGACTCTCATAACCTATGCTTTATCCTAATAGAACATATTTATCTTTTCTTATTTTACTACACTGTAACGAAACCAATCCACATCCACACTTCCACCCGACTTACCTTTTGCCTGCTGCGCAAAAAGCCCTAAATGAACTCCGGTAAATCCTCCGATGGTCTCTGTGCTAAGATAGCGATACTCCATTTTACCCAAAGGGAAAAACCGATGATTATCCTCTGAATATGACAAATGGTAATAGTTATAATCACCTTCTATACGAAGATAAATCAAGTCCGTATTCAATGGGAATTCTTTCTCTACGTGCCGTACTTGTCCAATACGTATATATGCCTTGACATACTTCCTTCCCCCACGACATTCCACTACAACATCATAATGATTAGTATGAGCTGCGTAAGCGGTAATTCCAGCTTCTCCCCCTTCTTTTAGGGAAGAAACATCAATGGCTGTAGTTGCCTGAAAACGAGGTTCAGTTTGCCTGCGTCCAATAAAAGTCAGTGTTCCTACCTGATCGATCGTTTTCTCACTCGCCTTCATACGTAAATACCCCTTACGTTCTGTCAATGAATAATTTTCAAAAAACGGATTACATAAATAGCTCCAACACCATGCCAGCTTTGTTTGAGAAAAATCATCAGTTTCCGGTTCTTCCGGCAGTTTCACCTGTGGCAGGGTTTTGCAATCCATATCAATTTGAACAGTTCCATTCTTATTCACAACGGGCCAACTTCCCTTCTCCCATTGCACAGGAGCTAAGAATGTTTCACGCCCCATCACATGTTGCAAATAGCCATGTGTACGATAGCCTAAAAAAATCACCCACCAAGAGCCGTCCGAGGCTTGCACGAAATCAGCATGTCCCAATCCTTGAATAGGACTATTCTGCATCTCATTATTAAAATGGGACAATATAGGATTCGACGGACATGGTGTATAAGGCCCCTCTAAATAACGGCTGCGGGCCAACGTCACATGATGACCATGTTCTGTTCCCCCTTCCGCCAACAGCAGATAATAATATCCGTCTTTTTTATATAGATGGGGTCCCTCAGGATAACGTCCTCCCATTCCCGACCACAGACGTTTAATCTCAGATAGCTGTTTACCGGTCTTGACATCAATCTCACAAATTTTAATTGTCCCATCCTTCCAAAGAAAATAACATTTACCTTCATCAAAGAAAAGAGTAGGATCACAACTACCTGTCACAAAATCTATCATAATAGGCTCAGACCACTCGCCAGCCGGATTATCCGTATAAACATAAAAATGTTTCCGAGAAGGGAAAATAGTCGTCACCATGTAAAATATCCCATCATGATAGCGGATAGTAGGAGCATAGATACCGTTATTGCCATCCATGTTTTCCAGATTCACTTGAGAAGGGCGCGTCAAACATGCCCCTATCTGCTCCCAATGAATTAAATCTTTACTGTGGAAGACCGGGACTCCCGGAAAATACTGGAAAGTACTGTTTACCAAATAAAAATCATCACCTACCCGGCAAACACTAGGATCGGCATGAAAGCCCGGAAGAACCGGGTTCTTAAAGCCTTGCCCCCAACACATAAAAGAGCAGAGCAAGCTAACTGTAATTATTATACTTCTTTTATTCATATCTAATATCATTTTCAATGGAATAATCAACCTGCAATAGTATCTCACATAGTTTCAGCCAGCACTATATCAACTTAAAGCTACACACTCTAACGTCAGATTTATAGAATTCTCATGATAAAGCATAATTTATCAAAGAACAAGTGAAATTTCATATAACAAGGATTCTGTGTCACATAGCCATGTTTTTCATAACACAGACTTCGTATAGCGAGTTTAACGGTCTCATTGCAAATGTACAAAGAATACTTAATACATCTTTTTAAAACATGCTACACATTTCTTTATTAATATTACATCTTTCTCGTTTTTCGTTACATTTCTTATCTTACACGTAACACATATGAAGACAACAAACTATTTATCAATGCATTACAAATATGATTATTGTAAACAACAAGAATATCCATAAAAAAACAGCTATTTATAACTCCACCCTCTTATAAACTCTAAACTTAACACTATGGGCTTTCCTATGCCAATAGAATTATGAGTGTATATATCTGTAGTTTTATCATATTTCAATTATCTTTGTACATACAAGGATGATTGAAATATGACAAAGACAATAAAGCACCTGTTCCTTATATGCATACTGGTTATTATCCCTAACGGATGCCACCGGCAGTCTTCCGAACAAAACGTTGCGGCAGAAAATGACTGTACAGACATAGTACCCCGCCAAAAGTAAAACGGCTGCCTATTTGGATTCACTCGGCTTCATTAATATTGCCGAAGCAGACAGCAGTATTGGCATAGACTTGATGTACACTCGTGCAAACAACTTCACAGGACAAGTGCTGTATGAAGACTTGCACGAAGCCTATCTTCATCCGGAAGCATTGAAAAGCCTGTTGCAAGCCCAAAAACGATTGAAAGAAATATGCCCCGGTTACAGTCTTATTGTCTATGACGCAGCGCGCCCGATGTCTGTCCAACAAAAAATGTGGAACATCGTAAAAGGAACTCCCCAATATATATACGTATCCAATCCTGCGCGCGGCGGTGGCCTGCACAACTACGGTATGGCTGTAGACATCAGCATTGTCGATGCACAAGGGCAGCCACTTCCAATGGGTACTCCCGTAGATTATCTCGGCAAGGAGGCACACATCACCGAAGAAGAACAATTGGTACGAACCGGCAAGCTCACCATACACGAACTGGAGAACCGCCGGCTCTTGCGCAAGGTGATGAAAGAAGCCGGTTTCCGCACGCTTCCCTGTGAATGGTGGCACTTCAACCGCGTCAGCCGGCAGACAGCCCAAAAGAAGTACCGGATAATTCCTTAAAGCCTCAACAATCTCCATTTCCGGCAAGCCCGGATGCATTCCACCTGACTTTCTCAGACTAATCTCACAAATAATATAAATCAAACATTGAAGTTGACTTATATTAGTGCAGAACAATTTGTTTTGGTTATCTTTGTAACAAAATATCAATTACTCCAGAATGATAACAAGAACAATGAACCCTTTTACACTCAGAAGGGAGATGCAAAAAGATATATTCGACAATATAGTCCCTTATCTTAGAAGGAATTATGATTCCAAAATACACAGGGCAATTATCAAAAGCCATTGCTTGCCAATGATATTCAATCCTATCCATTACTTCAGTAAGACAACAAATAATGATTGGTTTATATATTACTATGCAATAAACAAAAAATTTTCTAAAGACGCTGCATGTATTGCCGCATCCGAGGTACAAACAGAAGAAGGCACTTATGTTTACGAATATATCATTGCAGGTGAGCATAATATCTATATATTTCCACCTCATTTTTTCTCCCGATATCATTCAAGATTCGTAAAGGACACTGAGATTAGTAAGCAAGAACTTATCAATCAATATATAAAGAACAGCTATTTAGGTATTATGAGAGTCTCCGGTTTAGGACAGAATACATGCGCCATAAGTTTTCAAGACGGATACGCAATAGGCGATATTATCAGTCGTGAAGAACACATTTACATATTCAAGACATTCATCTCAAAAGATTTATTGAGAAAGGACCAAATGTTTGCAAAAGCATATGACATAATTCAGGAACAGAAACTGCTGAATTACATTGTTAATTTAGAAAATCCCCATGAATTCCTGATTAATCAATACGGCCATTTTCTGGACTCTAAGTTATAAAACAAAATGGAAAAGCCCCGAATGACTGAAATACATAGCCAAGACACTCTACACTTCATCCGCACACACCGTCGGGAAGATGTACGACTCCTTGCTTTGCAGGCACACCGTTATCCCTCGGTGGATATGCCTGCCGCCATCACGCAGATCTTTGGCTGGCAGATTGCCAAAGAGAAGATACCTGCATGGGCCGAAAACGAAAACATACTCTACCCAGTCCACCTTTCTCTGGAGCAATGCTCCTCCGAAATGACAGCGCGATACAAGGCAGAGATTATAAGACACCTGTTGGAAGCAGGGCGACAGAGTTCCGAAGAGAATAATACTCCCGAACCAACGGAATCTCTCACCGATCTCACTGGCGGCTTCGGCATCGACTGCGCTTTTTTGTCCTCCTGCTTCCGAAAAGCCACTTACGTGGAACGCCAAGAAGCACTTTGTGAGATTGCCCGACATAACTTTCCCGCTTTGGGGCTGGACCACATCTCTGTCTGCCACGAAGACAGCATCCGCTATCTGCAAGAAATGGAATCTGTGGACTGGATATTCATAGATCCTGCCCGGCGTGACGGACGTGGTGGTAAAACAGTAGCTATCAGCGACTGCGAACCCGACGTTTCCGCTTTAGAGGATTTATTACTTGAAAAAGCCCCGCATGTCTTGGTCAAGCTCTCTCCCATGCTGGATTTGGCCCTCGCATTGCATGATTTGAAACATGTACAAGTCGCCCACATTGTTTCCGTCAATAATGAATGCAAAGAGCTTCTGCTCGTATTGGGGCGCGAAACGCATCTATCCTCCGAGGAAGTTCCCATTCATTGCATCAATCTCATGACATCGCAAACAACTCAATGCCTCTTATTCACCCGGCAGCAAGAAAAAGAATACTCATGTCCGTATACCTCCACATTAAAAACGTATCTGTACGAACCTAATGCCTCCATTCTGAAAGCCGGAGCCTTCCGCAGCGTTTCATCTATATATAATGTAGAAAAGCTGCACCCTAACAGCCACCTTTATACTTCCGACGAATATATACCGGACTTTCCCGGACGCAGGTTCCTAATCACCGGTAGCAGCAGCCTCAACAAGAAAGAACTCAAAGAACTGTTAGGAACGGGGAAAAAAGCCAACCTCACCGTACGCAATTTTCCCGCCAGCGTAGCCGAACTGCGCAAACGGCTGAAACTGGCTGAAGGCGGCGACACTTATTTATTCGCTACCACATTGGCGAACGAAAAGAAAGTGCTTATTATTTGCCAACCATAGGGCAACTTTCGTTTTCATTTTGACACTTTGTATTTCCACCCGCATCAGGATGCATTATTTACGCCCGATTGCCCGTCTAAGCAGAAATACGCGAACGGGATTTCACAACTTACTATCTTGTAGAAAGATAGCGAAATATGGGTTCTTCTAATAAATGGAAAAGCCCTTATCTTATTCCATTAATTTCACTTTTACCAACGTAAAGTTCTACTTTATACGGCCAAACATGAACTTTACGTAGAGGAAGTTGATGTTTTGTCGGCAAGAAGTGAATGTTTTGCCGGCATCATATTAACAACCTGCTACTATGATATTAACTTTTCTTCGGAAGAAACTGCATAAAGCACGTATATTATGCAGAACAACTGCAATATTTATTCTCTTTCCATACCACATTCCTCTATTCCACTCTATCTCGAAAAACAAAGATGTCAGCAGAAAGTTGTTTTTACTTTCTTACTGACACCTATTTAAAGATAAATGTTTGTTGATGC
>OLSK01002622.1_pt1 | contig 11048 bp, 10 predicted proteins | sample 1672781 | NCBI WGS metagenome assembly OLSK01 (sample SAMEA3136723, study PRJEB25190) | human gut metagenome | biome: human gut; feature: human-associated habitat; material: faeces | place: Austria | collected 2013 | reverse complement strand
ATACCGCAAATTGGGACGTGCAGATTGCAGGAATGATTTTTCAAACACGCTCTAGAGCGTGTTTAAGAAATGCTCCGGAAGAAAATTGTGATAATTTCATAAAACAGAAAAAGTTTTCCACGCTCTGAAATCTATTAATTCTGCAATATTCTTCCCTCTTATATATTGCCCTGCTTACTTTCTTTTTTTAATATGTACCTCTGGAATTGCTACATTCTCATAGGTAATAAATCCATCGTCTTTCTTTTCAGGCTGTTCTTCACCCTTATCTTCTCCAATATGAAGTTCTGGCATAGCCAGATTCTCACTAGATACTTTATAATCTACATGACGCTCTGCGTGTTTTACTTTTTTCTTTTTACCAAACATAAAAAATCCCTCTTTCATACTGTAAAAATTATAATTATTAAGCTCTGTAAGTGAAGAATCTGGCAATTGAATCACCAAAGATTCCCGCTTAATTTTCTGAACAATCCACATATTCATTACCCATTTGACAGCTCTTAATAATTATAAAAAGTTTATAAAAAACGTAATCGCCAAACTGTTAAGAAAGTCTGCAAATAAACTTCCAACCAGTGGAACTAATAAAAATGCCTTGACAGATGGTGCGTATTTCTCACATACTGCCTGCATATTTGCCATCGCATTTGGAGTGGCTCCCATACCGAATCCACAAACTCCCGATGAGAGTACTGCCGCATCGTAATCTCTTCCCATAACATTAAATACAACAAAATATGTGTAAAGGAACATAAGAATCGTCTGTCCAGCAAGCAACGTAATCAGTGGAAGTGCCAAATCAGCAAGCTGCCACAACTTTAAGGTAATCATCGCTATTCCTAAGAAAAGGGAAAGACTGATACCTCCGATGTCATTGATCTCACCCATGTAAATCGTGAACTTTCCTGAATACTCTCCAATATTTCTCATACAGGCTGCTGCAATCATGGCTCCGATATAAATCGGAAAAGTCATTCCTGTAAGTGATAACAGCTTAGAAATGATCGTTCCAATACCAATGGCAATGATAAGCTGAAATACTGCTGCTGGATACATACTTGCATGACGTTCATGCTTTCTCTCATCTTCAATTAAAAGACTATCATCTTCCACAACAACGGTATCTAAAAGATTTTTCTTCTCAATAAGACGCTTTCCAACTGGTCCGCCCATTACACTTCCGGCAATCAGGCCAAATGTTGCTGCTGCTGTACATAACGTACTTGCTCCCTTTACCCCGAAGTCTTCAAGAACCGGACCAAAGGCACCTGCTGTTCCATGTCCCCCTATCATTGGGATAGAGCCTGTACAAAGTCCTACAAGCGGACTGATATGTAAAAGCTTTGCAAGTCCGATTGCAAGGAAATTCTGGCATAAAATAAGTGTGATTACGAGTCCAAGGAATACGATCAATGCCCTTCCTCCACTCTTTAATACCTTTAAATTTGCCTGGAATCCTACTGATGTAAAGAAAAATACCATACAAACTTCTTTTAAAATATCATCAAAAGAAAATTCTGCGATACCTGTTACATAGCAAAGACAGGTAAAAATCGCAAATATAACACCACCGATAACCGGCGCAGGGATACAGAACCTCTCTAAAAGTTCCACCCTTTCTTTTAAAAACTTTCCTAACATCAGAACAACTACCGCTACGGCAATTGTCTGGTACATATCTAATTGAATCTTCATAAACTATTACCTTCGGCCACTAATTGCTCTCTTTCTCTGTTGTTAGTTCTGCTGCATCCATACCACATTCCTCATAATATGCCACAGCTCCCTTATGAAACGGAATCGTGATTCCCTCCACCGCAGACTTCTCATCAAGCGAAATATCTACTGGAAGAGCATACTGTAATTCCTGCTTATTCTCAAATAAAATCTTTGTAATATCTTTTACTGTATCAGCAGAAAGCTTATCACTTGCAAGAAGCACAGCCTTCACACCAACCGTCTTAACATCCTCTGTCTGTCCATTATACGTCTCTTTTGGAATCGTACAGTCCGTATAAAACTTATATGTTCCCTTTAACTTTTCCGCACTCTTCTCATCAATACTCAGAAGACGAATATCACATTTCTTTGCAAGTTCTCCAATAACTGTTGTCTGTGCTCCGGCGGTACAGAAAAAGGCATCAATCTTACCTTCTCTAAGTTCTTCCGCTGCATTGGAATAGTCAAGATTCACCTCATCAACCAGACTGTCATTAAGACCATACGCTGCAAGAATCTGCTTCGCATTCTGCTCTGTACCAGACTCTTCCTCACCAACACTGACTCTCTTATCCTGCAGATCTTCTACCGTATTAATAGAGGAATCTGCCTTTACAACAATCTGACACGCTTCTGTATACAATGCAGCAACTGCACTATAACCTCCATGCTGCTTTTCATTCTCAAAAATACCCGTTCTCTCGTAGGCATCATTTGTTAAGTCTGTCTGTGCAACCGCCATTTGGATATAACCATCCGAAAGCAGACGAAGATTCGCTGCAGAACCAGCCGTTGTCTTCACTTCCATCTTGTACTTCTTATTTTTTGATGTCACCAGATTTGCAAACGTATCACCAAATACACGATACGTTCCACCAAGACCTGCTGCACCAAATTTAATTTTCCCTGTATTTGTACCACAACTCGTTAGTATTCCTGCGAGCATAACAATACACATACACAGAGCAAACCATCTTTTTTTCACCAAAACACCTCTTTATCTCAAATTATTTTACTATCACCTTTGTTGCCTTTATATAAGCCTCCCTTGCCTGCGGCAAACCAGAATTTAAAGTAATAACTCTCTTACCATTTCTCCAGTAAATGTCACCTGTTCCAAATGATCAACTTCAATCTGATACAGCGCATTTGCCACAATATGCTCTGCGGCCTGCTCTAAATCACGGATACCTGTTGTATCAGAGAAAATGTCGATAACAGCATCTAACGCATCGTCCGTCATAATACATTCTCCCTCACGAAGTCCAATTCGTTTCAAAACTTTTGGAAGCGCAAATTTGGAGAAGATCGCTTTCTTTTCTTCTGGCGTGTAATCTGGAATATCAATAACAGCAAAACGGGGCATCAGCGGACTGCTGATCTGGCTCTTATCATTTGCTGTTGCGATAGGATAAACACCAACGGTAGGAATCATACATTCCATGTAATTATCAGTAAATCCAAGATTATCTAATAAAGTAAGAAGAACATCTGCTGGATTACCGGTTCCCTTACCAGAATTGGCTTTATCTAATTCGTTAATGATAAATACAAGATTCGATTCTCCGGCCATAGAAAAAGCATCCATGATGATTCCCGGTTTTGCATTGGCATAAATACGGGAACTTCCGGTTAACTGTTCTGGATCATTGATAGAACTCATATCTAAAGTCGTCCATGGAAGTTTTAAAATACGGGCAACAGCATATGCAATCTGAGACTTTCCGGTACCAGCAGGGCCTACAAGTAAAAGACCGTAAGCCGGAAGCGTATGTGTACGGTTAATCTGGATAATGGTTTCGATGATCCTCTGTTTTACGCGCTCCATTCCATACAATTCTTCATCGAGAATTTTTCTGGCCTCTTCCGGATCAATTGATTTAAAATAATCACTTTTCCACTGAATATTCATCATGATGGACAAAGCACGCTGGGCATGACGTCTTTCTTCTGGTGAAACTTCGCGGGAACGGGCAACAGCCAGGTTTCTTCTGGCCCACAGACGGATATTGTCAGGAAGTGTTCTTCCGGCGCAGTGCATGAAGTCAATGATGCTCTGCATGCTCGTGAGCTTCATGTCATCGCCCAGTGCCTCTTCCTCTTCTTCCTCCTCGGATTTCTCTTCCTCCGAAGGGGCATCGCTGGCAAGAAGTCTCTCTATCATGAACTGAAGGAATCCGTCATTTGCCGACAGCTTCGATCCGCCGCCGAACTCGGTCTCCCTTATCTTGTATACCGCATAACCCTCCGGTCTGTTCTCTCCCGACAGACGGACATTGATGTGATTCTCACCGAGCCATTTGAGAAGGCTTACAAATCTCGCATCTATCTTCAATATGTCTGCGGACTGGACTCCGTCTACCTCGTCAAATTCAAATGCTGTTCTCTTGATCGGATTGGTGAACTTTCCGCTGGAGTGGTGGGTCCACTTCCTGGTCGTGTTCTCAAGGATCATGATCGGCTTCTCCGCTGTCGCTGCAGACTCCGACGACCGGAATGTCTCGTATGTAACTATGTTCTTATTCTTATTGTCGCTTCCACTGAAATCAAATACTGGCATGTTTTCCTCCCTAATATAATGATGCTTTATTGCAAGTTTAATCATACCTTGCAATTATAAAACATCATATTTTATTTTTCTTCAAACACCCGCATCCATCTTTCCCGTTTAAGCCTTGTGGTGAACAGGATTCCCCTGAAACAGAGCTCCACGCACATGGCGATCCATACACCATAGAGCCCCACCCTCGGTGCAAGTATAGCTGCAAGCGGTATCCGCACGCACCACATACTGGCAAAGTTCATGCAGCTTGGGACCAGAGTGTCCCCGGCTCCCCTGAGTGCTCCCGATGCAACTATGGATGCGGCGTAAAATGGTTCGGCAAATGCCTCTATCCTCAGCACTGCCGCACCTAGATTTCTTATCTCTTCGTTCGGTGTCAGCACACCTATCATGGCCGGAGCTGCTATGTACATGAGAACTCCGCCTAAAGTCATAACCGACACACCTAATCCCATTGTAATCCATGCCATCCTTCTGGACAACTGTTTTTGTCCGGCTCCCACGCATTGTCCCACAAGTGTAGTTGCTGCCGCCTGCACTCCGTATCCCGGCATGTAGCAGAAGCTCTCCGCAGTAACCGCAAATGAGTTGGCTGCGATGGCTATCGTTCCGAGCGGTGACACGATCTTTGTGGACATGACATACGCTGAGCACATGACCATCTGCTCAAGTCCCACCGGTGCTCCTATCTTTACCGCCCTAGCAAGGGTATCCCTGTGAAATCTCAAGTGCTCACCCTTTCTTAAGTGAAGTGTCCTGTTCTTCCACAGAAGTGCAGTGACCATGATGGCACAGGTGACCGCCTCAGCCGTGATGGTTCCGAGCGCCGCACCTGCAACGCCAAGTCCAAGTCCCGGCATGGTAAATGTCAGTCCATTCATCGAGGTTTCAGACTGCACAAGCGTTGACAAATGGGAACCAAAGGCTTCTGCCTGAACCGTTCCAGCCATCTGAGAACCAGCCAGCCTTACGCTGGATAAAAACGGAATACTTAAATTTACAATTCTTGTCGGAAATATAAAGAACAAATTAAAAATCACATCCATCACACAGCACATGACATTCAGTATACCTGGGAGTCTCATATTTCCGGAGCTCTGGTGCATACCGCCCGCTATGCTGTTCATCTGCAGAGCAGGAAGTCCCAGCATATACACAAGGAAATACTGGCTTGCCATCTTCTGTATAGTGGCTTCACCGCCGAGCCAGCTCGGAAGCGGTGTGCTTATAAGTGCTGCAACGAGTGCGAGTATGACGCTTATGCACAGGGCTATTATGAGTCCCTGTTTCATGATATTTCTGGCAGATTTATCCTCACCGGCCCCCACAGCCTGGGCTATCTGCACAGTAAATCCTGTAGTCACCGCAATGCATAGCCCGCCAAACAGCCATGTCGTGGACGAAACAAGTCCGATGGCTCCCGATGCATTTGCACCAAGACGCCCCACCATGGATGCATCGATGTACTGCATGACAATGGACGAGATCTGGGCAAGGATCGCCGGGATGCTGAGCCTGACCGTAAGTCCTATCTGCTGGGATGCGGTCATGGATTTTCCAGATATCATGTCCTTCAGCAAGTTTTCACTGCTACTCATCTATATCTCCTTTTTTAGCCGCATTGTCTATGTTTACCGTCTCTGCGTTCATTTTTCTGAATGCCGTGGTTCCCTCGGCAAGTCTCTTCATGCCCTCTTCCATGATCGACCTTGGACATGCGATGTTAAGTCTGATAAATGCCTTTCCGTTCTTACCATATGAAAGTCCCGGCGACATATAGAGTCCGGTGTTCTTCCTGATAAATGCTGAAAGCTGTTTTGCGTTGTCAGTTATCTTACTGCAGTCAAGCCAGAGAAGGTATGTTGCCTCCGAGTACACCACCTTCATGTCAGGGATATTCTCAGATACAAATTTTCTCACATACTGCTTGTTCTCATACAGATACTGCCTGAGACTGTCCAGCCACTCGCCACCATCTGTAAATGCTGCTATAGCCGCATCCACCGCAAATACATTTGGCTCGGCTACCTCGTCTGTGTTCAGTCCTCTCCACATCTTGTGTCTCAGGGATTTATCCGGAACCACAATTGCTGCGGTCTGTATTCCAGCTATGTTGAAGGTCTTTGTCGGCGCAATACAGGTCACACTTATATCCCTGCATGTGTCGGATGCCGTGGCAAATGGCACATACTCCTTGTCAGGATCGGTGAGATCGCAGTGTATCTCATCCGAGATGACCGTCACACCATACTTTGCGCATAGCTCTCCCACATGGGCAAGTGTCTCCTTATCCCAGATCTTCCCCGCAGGATTCTGTGGATTGCAGAGTATCATGAGGCTGGTCTGTGGATCTGCAAGCTTTGCCTCAAGATCCTCAAAGTCCATGGCATATCCATCGCCGTCGTATTTCAGAGGGCTTTCCAATATATTTCGCCCATTGTTGTATATAGAATTAAAGAAAATATTGTAGACAGGGGTCTGCACTACAACATTCTCTGCGGGTGTGGTGAGCTTTCTCACCGCCGTTGATATGGCTGGGATGACTCCGGAGCAGAACACCAGCCAATCCCTATCTATCGCAAATCCGTGTCTGTTGCCCCACCAGTTCACGTAGGCATCTGCCCACTCGTCCGGGATGATGGAATATCCGAATATTCCGTGCTCCACCCGGGCTGACAGTGCCTCCCTGATGCACGGAGCTGTCTGGAAATCCATATCTGCCACCCACATTGGCAGTTCATTTTCCGGCACGTCCCACTTCAGGGAGCCTGTGCCGCGTCTGTCTATAACCTTGTCAAAATCAAACTTCATGTTTGTCCCTCCACTTCATGGAGAGATTCCGCGACTGCTGTGACAAACGGCTGGCACATATAGAGTGCTCCATCACGTTCGTCTTCCCTCGCCTTGCTTTGCTTCTATCTGCACTGCGCTCTGCAAGCGATAAGGGCGTTGCTTGCGCCGCTCCGGCAAGAAGCAGCAATGCTCAGTCGACTTCACTACCGATTGAGCACTCTATATGTGCCAACTCGTTTCACCACAGCAGCCGCGGAATCTCATTTACGTTATGATATATCACCAAATCTTAAACTCGTTTAGTCCTGTACTATTATTTTTGTCTTTGACGGATCTACTTTGTCTTTTTCTATTATCAGGTTGTCGATGTGCTGGGCTTTGATGGTTCCTGACGTTGGATTCATGACGCTGTCTATCTTGCTGCAGATGTCGGCATCCACTGTTGAATATTCAAATGCAAGTGTTGTGTTGATGAGCTTGCAGTTCTTCATCACAAGGTTGTCGATGTAGCACATGCCCTGAAGGCTCTCGATGGTGCAGTTCACCAGGGTGAGGTTCTTTGCGTTCCAGCCAAGATACTCGCCCGATATGAATGAATCATATACGGTCACGTTCTCGGTATTCCAGAATGCATCCTTTGAAAGCAGATTGGAGTTTCTTATCTCTACATTCCTGCATCCGTCAAATGAATAGTTGCCGTCAAGCTTCAGGTCGTCTATCTTCATATTATTGCTGTTCATGGCAAAATAGTCGCCTTTTGCTGTCACGTGATTTATTGTCACATCATCGCAGCTCCACAGTGTCTCCTCCGCATGGGTGAATGTCACATCCGTAAGCTCCAGACCTTTACATCTGCGGAAGTTCTTTGGTGCCTGGATGAGTGCCCGCCTCACCGCGATATTATCAGTGTACCAGACTCCGGCTCTCGCCATCTCAAACCAGTGGCAATTCTCCGCAACAATGTTCTTGCTGTACCACAGCGGATACTTCCATTTGAACATGCTGCCGTACAGATTTATGCCGCGGCTCTCCTTAAGCGGAGACTCGCCGTCGTCAAATATCGTATCATATATATCGAGATTTTTTCCCATGAAAAGAGCTCTCTCACCTGTCAGAAACTCCTGTCTTATGATTTTCTTTTCTTCTTTCTTATCCATCTCGTTCATCTTCCTTTTGTATATTCTCTATTATATTATTGGCCTATTATCACCATGTTATCACTTCTGGCAAATGCGAATATGACTGAGCTTATGACCACCATGAGTGGCAGTGTATACAGTAATATATTTATTACCTGAAATTTGCTATATTACCAGACTTATCCTCTTAAATTAAGGGATTCTCAACCAGTCTTCTTTATATTATAATCTACACATACAAGTCCGGCATGTAAATAGGGATCTCATGTCTGATATTTTGGGGAAACAACAATTTCAGGGGGTACATTATGATTTTAACATCGGGGGATTCTATCAGTATTTTTTTCAGACTATTACCTTATACGACTTACATTATTCCAATAGCATCATTCATCATAGCTGTGGTCATCGGCCTTTCCATACGGGGTAAGGCATGCCGTATCGAGCGGGACTATACCAGAACATCCGCCGATATCACATCTGTCAGAAGATTCAGTAAAAGAACCCATATCAACTATGAATACCGCGACCAGTCCGGAGTATTGCACAATGGTTTTCTTTCCGTCCGCGGTATAACAAATTACAACTCCATGTCGTCCATCGCAATATATTACAACCCGAATAATCCATCCGTATCTTATACGGAAAGAACTATGAACAGTGACAAAAATACACCATTCATCTATGGTGGTGCGGTTCTGCTTGGAACTCTGGTATTTTTATGGAGAAGGCGCTGATTTCTCAGCGTCCTTTTTTATTACCTCCTGATGAGATCCTTTGCCACCTCACCGGCTATTATAAGCCCTGCGACTGATGGCACAAATGCCACGCTGCCCGGGATGTCTCTGCGCTCTGTACATTTGTGTTCTGCACCCGGAGGACAAATGCAGTTGTTTCTGCAGCTTATCGCCATATCTTCGATCGGCCTTGTCGGAATCTCTTCCGAGTATACGACCTTGAGTTTCTTGACGCCCCTCTTCTTCAGCTCTCTTCTCATGACCTTCGCAAGCGGACACACCTTTGTCTTGTATATATCTGCAACCTTGAACTGGCTTCCGTCAAGTTTGTTTCCCGCACCCATGCTGCTGATGATCGGGATATTTTTCTCCTTGCACTTCATGACAAGAGCGATCTTGGCTGTCACGGTGTCCACCGCGTCGACTACGTAGTCGTAGCTGTCCCAAGGGAAGTCATCCGCGTTCTCAGGAAGGAAGAAACATTTGTGTACCTCAACCTCCACATTTGGATTGATGTCAATCATCCTGTCCCTCATAACATCGGTCTTATACTTTCCAACTGTGCTTCTTGTCGCTATGATCTGTCTGTTGAGATTTGTCAGGCACACCTTGTCATCATCTATCAGGTCAAATGCTCCGACACCGCTCCTGACCAGTGCCTCGCATACATAACCGCCAACTCCGCCTATTCCAAATACCGCTACCTTAGAGCCTGCCAGCTTGTCCATGGCTTCCTTACCAAATAGCAGCTCTGTTCTCGAAAACTGTGTTAACATCTCTTATTCTCCTAATATGATATATATCCCACTACAACTATATACAAAATAAGTTTTTTTTCAACTGAAATCTTATTGACATCTGGCCCCTCCGCCCCGATTTATATCGAATACATGTATCCGATCCGGTCACTGTACTCCCGGGTGAGATCGGCGATGGTTTTGTTGTCAAGGACATTGTTGATGGCAGATTCAAGGTCATCCCACACCTCTCCGATGACATCGTTCATGACCATGTTGGTGTCGCCGTCCTCATCAACTCGATTATCGATCGGTGATATCCTGCCCTCAATCGCCCTTAGCACCATTCCAACCGTGATCTCCTCCGCCGGCATGTTCAGACGGTAACCACCTCTCGGACCTCTCACGCTCCTTAAATATCCTGCCTTTAGCAGAGAAGATGTAACCTGCTCAAGATATTTGTCAGACAATCCACATCTTCTGGCTACGGCTTTGACAGTAACCGTGCTGCCACTGTTTATTGATATATCTACCATGAGTCTCAAAGCATATTGTCCCTTTGATGATATTAACATTTTTCTGCCTCCTGTTCATTGTTATATTTTGCCTATAGAATTACTATGAATTAGTTTTATTTTTTTTGGCAGGGAGAAAAAGCAGTTATAATGTTCTTACCTTATCTCCGTGCCAATTATTTTCCGTTTAATTCACTTGATTTTTATGATTATGTTTCTATGCTGCCTACCATATGTTGCTGATCAGATACTCAAGTTATACCTTCTTTTTTAATCCGTTCAGGTATTCCTCAACATAATGGATAACTGCTGCACCATCTCCAACTGCTGTCGCCACCTGGCGCACTGCCTTGGTCCTCACATCTCCCGCGGCAAATATTCCCGGTGTGCTGGTCTGTCCGGTCTCGCCCGCTGCAACATAACCAGCGTCATCAAGCTCCACAACGTCACCGAGGAAGTCTGTGATAGGGCTTGTTCCTATGGCAATGAATACACCGGCTACCGGAAGCGTGAATTCGCTGTCTGTCTGTCCGCCCACTGTTTTTGGTGTATTCACAGCAACCTTGAGATTCAGCTTGCCCGGCGTTCCGCCTATCTCTGTCACCTGTGCAAATGAATGAAATTCTATATTCTCTGTTTCAAGCACACGCGCTCCAAGTATTTTCTCGCCTCTGAACTCATCTCTTCTGTGGATCAGATGCACCTTACTGCACATCTTTGACAGATACAGGGCATCCTCAAGAGCTATATTGCCACCGCCCACAACTGCGACTTCTTTGTTCCAAAAAAACGCTCCGTCACATGTGGCACAGTAAGAAACTCCTGCCCCTGTGAATTCCTCC
>OLSK01002615.1_pt1 | contig 11079 bp, 8 predicted proteins | sample 1672781 | NCBI WGS metagenome assembly OLSK01 (sample SAMEA3136723, study PRJEB25190) | human gut metagenome | biome: human gut; feature: human-associated habitat; material: faeces | place: Austria | collected 2013 | reverse complement strand
ATGCTTGTGGTGTACTGCGAAATCTCCGGCAGGGGCGCGTTTGCAACGGAGTTTGCAGGAAGAAGTACATCCTTTGCATCCAGCCCATTGCCCTTTGGCTTTGCGCAGGCAATATTTGTGATCCAGGCTTTTTCTTCATCACTTATGCTGCTCGGCTTTCCTGTCCTTACTGAATCATTCATGGCAAAATCCAGACCGGCAGCAATGTATTTTGTCACGAAGGTTGCCACAGTATTACGATGCACCCCGATGGAAGTGGCAATTTCCGAATTTGGCATGCCGTCTGCACTCATCAGCAGGATTTTCGCCCTTTGTACCTTTCGGTACTGAGCAGTTTGGGATTTTGCTAATTTTTCAAGCAGCTCCCTGTCTTCTTGTTTAAGGGTGATATTACCGTATTTTTTATTTCTGCCCATGAATGTATCCTCCATTTTGGTATGATACATTCATTTTAACACAAGCTTCTTATTTGCACGAGAAATTTAAGTACGTTCTACTAGTAGTTTGCCAGAGAGCCCCGCCTCTTCGTAGCGCTCAAAAGCTTGCTGAAAGCCGTATATCCGATCACAAACCAGACTGCGTTTATCGCGAAATAGAGCACAATGCGAACAGGCTCTATAGCGCTATGCATATAGAAATTGCGTGCTATATCCATTCCCGTTGCATACGGAACAATATAATTTGATATCGGAAAGTTTGCAGAAATCACATCTGTTAATAGCAGCATTCCAGTCTGAATAATGAAAGTAAGCTGCCCCACCCGCTTATGGTTGAGCGATAGGCCGCCCAGAATAAGCCCGATGCCAAACATTCCAAATATGCTTGGCAGGTAAATCAGCAGAGCGCACGCCAGCCGGATGGGTTCCACACTTTTGAGCCAGCCGAATATGCCAGCAATGATTAAAACGCAGGCCATGGAAACCACCGAATAAAGCAGCCCCGACAATAACCGCGCAAATAAGAGCGCCGGAACGGGAACTGAACTTAATAATTTTGTTTCCAGGGTCCCGGCAGTGGCCTCATTGGATATTACGTTCGTGGAATCGCCCAGCGCTGTGCTGCTGAACAGCCAAAAAACATATCCTATCAAAAGTATGACTTTTGCCTGGGATTCGGAACTGTTGTACGCAAGGCTTAAGCTGTACCCAGCATTTGTGAATAGTATAACAAAGAATATTACGCAGAACACCACTATGTCACTTACAAAACTGATCTTATAGCGGACTGTGCGCAGGATGGCCAGTTTGAATTCATACCAGCAGGCTCTTAATGTTTTCATTGCTGCACCTCCTGCATAAGGGTCTTATATGTCGCAATGATTTCTTCGGGATTCATTTCGCCGCCGTTTTCCCATACGATTTTCCCTTTCCGAATATAGATATATCTGGTAGCGATTCCACTTAACATATTCACGTCATGGGAAGATACAACGACGGTAACTTTGCCGTTTGCCCGTATGCCCATAACGATACTTTGAAGCTCCAGGACGGAGTCTATATCCAGTCCGTTTGACGGTTCATCCATGATTAACAATTTGGTATCAGTACACAGCCCTGCCAATATTGAAGCTTTTTTTCGTTCGCCTGTAGATAGGTTGCCGACTTGCGTTTTTAGAAAATTGGACATATTCAGCTTATCGGCATAATACTTCACCTTCTGGCTTGCGGCCTTTGGATCTTGCTTGCGAATTGCTGCTGAATACTCTATATTTTCAAGCACAGTATTCCTAAAAAACAAATTCCTATCACCCGGAAGCACAAACGTTATATGCGTTCTTATCTCATAATCGTCCACGCTGCAGCGCCTGCTTCCATCTACAAAAGCGGCCTCTCCCGAGCTTGGCAGCAACAGGCCCGTTGCGATTTTAAGCAATGTCGTTTTCCCTGCCCCATTTGGGCCGACAAGCGCTATCGTTTCCGGCATCCCACAGGGAAGCGTGCAATTCACCCCGTTAAGCGCCTTGCTGTTCCCAAAAGATTTGAATACATCGCGCAATTCGATCTGTGCCAATTAGACTTCCTCCTTTATAACGAGTATACTTCTATCAACTTATTTAGTAGTTCACAGAGCTTAACGCAATCACGCATTTGTTTTGTATAATGTATTTTTAACGATAATGGTCCTAGTAGAACGCAGTACTGATTTTGAATTAATTGGCGCAATTGGCGTTATTACAGTTTCAGTGGCTTCAGCATAGCTTACATGTTGTTGTAAGTAAGTCAGAATAGCGCTGTAGTTTTTGTTTTCGTATTCTGAGGTTAACGCTGCATAGAATGCATCGGTAATGTCCACGCCGTTTTTTCCATATACAGTGTATTGTTTGGAGAAAAGCCTATAAACCATCGCCTCACTTTCTAAGCCTTGTTGAGTTTTTCCATCAAATCCACTGGTTGCGTAAGCATTAACAGCAATACACCCAACGAGTAAAAGTGTGAAAACCAAGCTAACAATTTTTTCATTTTCACATCCTCCTTTAAATTAATTAGAAAACCACGCATGCATAGTAATGGGGAATGGGGAACGGGGAACAAAGAAACAGAGGGTCGGAGGGTCGGAGAAAACAGAACCATCTTTTTTGGAATCATACTTGATTCAGGCACAATCTGTCAATAAATTCAGGGATAATATATTTGTCCAAAAACGATGAAAAGGGCCCTGTCTGCGCAGAGCCCCTTGGCTGATCTGAGGTTTCTCTTATCCGTCGTGCCGTTTCTTGGCCTTCTCTTCCAACTCCTTGAGCTTGGCGGAAGGATCCTTCACCTTGGCGAGGAAAATCATCGCCGCGATGATGTACGGCTTGAAGGATGCCTGTTTATAAAGCGGGTCGCGGTAGCGGTCGAATACGCTCGCCGCAACCTCACCGTGTTCGCAGGAAACATCCGTGATGTCCGCGGGCAGGCAGTGGAGATAAAGCGCCTTGCCCTCCTTGGTGAGCTCCATCATTTCCTCGGTGCACTCCCAGTCCATGTGCTCCGCGTTCTGCGCAAGCAGCCGCTGTTCAAGCGCCTTGATGCCTTCAAAATCGCCGTTTCCGTAAAGTTCCGTGCGTTCTTCCATCGCCTTGAACGGCGCCCAGGATTTCGGGTAAACCACATCCGCATCCTTGAAGGCTTCTTTCATATCGTTGGTGATCTCGAACTTGCCGCCAAATTCCTCTGCGTTTTTCTTCGCTACCTCAACGACCTCATCCATCACCTCGTACCCCTCAGGGTAGGCAAGTGTCACATCCATGCCAAGGCGCGTCATAAGGCCGATCACGCCCTGCGGGACGGAAAGGGGTTTGCCGTAGCTCGGGGAATATGCCCAGGTCATGGCCACTTTTTTCCCTTTGAGGTTCTCCACACCGCCGAATTCATGGATGAGGTGCAGTGTGTCCGCCATGCACTGCGTGGGATGGTCGATGTCGCACTGAAGGTTGACAAGCGTGGGCTTCTGCTCCAGCACGCCCGCCTTATGCCCTTCGGTGACAGCATTCACAACGTTGTGCATATAGGCGTTGCCCTTGCCAATATACATATCATCCCGAATGCCGATGACATCCGCCATAAAGGAAATCATGTTCGCGGTTTCGCGCACGGTTTCTCCGTGGGCGATTTGGCTCTTGCCCTCGTCAAGATCCTGCACCTCGAGGCCGAGCAGGTTGCAGGCGGAAGCAAACGAGAAGCGCGTGCGGGTGGAATTATCCCGAAAGAGGCTGATACCAAGGCCGCTGTCAAAAATTTTTGCTGAAATGTTGTTCTCCCTGAGGTGGCGCAGCGCATCCGCAACGGTGAACACGGCCTCCAGCTCATCACGCGTCTTTTCCCAGGTCAGAAAAAAGTCGCCTTCATACATGTTTTCAAAGTTCAGCTTGTCGAGTTTGTCGGTAAACTGCTTTACGTTGCTCATCTTGGCCTCCATGCTTATTTGATGTTGTTGTTTGTCTTGCCTGCGCGGAACTGGCAGACGTCGCCGGTCTTGTTTTCTTCCTTATAGAACAGCGGCGTTGCGGCATAAACGGCCGCGCATACCGCAAGATCCTGCTTCCACGTAATTTCATTCGGCGCATGCGCCTGGGATTCCGCGCCCGGGCCGAAGCCCACGCAGGGGATGCCGTAACGCCCCTGAATGGATACGCCGTTGGTGGAGAACGTCCACTTGTCGATCAGCGGGCGGTTGCGTTTTTCCATTGCGGAGGGCGCACCGACGCGCTTTTCGCCGAAGAGCGCCTTATGCGCATCCGCAACAGCCTGCACATGCGCGGCGTTTTCCTTGTTGATCCATGTCGGGAAATAGCACTCGGTTTCATATTTAAGCCCCGTCCACGCCGGGCGGTCATACATATACATGGAAACCTTCACATCATCGCCGTACTTTTTGCAGGCGGGCAGGTTGCGGATTTCTTCCAGGCACGAATCCCACGTTTCGCCGGCGGTCATGCGGCGGTCAAGCGACACCGCGCAGGAATCGGCAACCGCACAGCGGCTGGGCGATGTATAGAAAATCTGCGAAACGGTGATCGTGCCGCGGCCAAGGAAGCGGGCATCCTCGTAATGCTCCGGGTTGAATTCCGGCTCAAGCATCTTCACAAGACCCTTCACTTCATCCTCCGGTGCGCAGCCGTTTTCGTTGAGCGCGCGCACTTGCTGAAGGATGTCCGCCATTTTATAGATGGCGTTGTCTCCGCGCTCCGGTGCGCTGCCGTGGCAGGAAACGCCCTTCACATCCACGCGGATCTCCATCCGGCCGCGGTGCCCACGGTATACGCCGCCGTCGGTCGGCTCTGTGGAAACCACGAATTCCGGGACGATTTTGTCTTCATTGTAAATATACTGCCAGCAAAGGCCGTCGCAATCCTCTTCCTGCACCGTGGCGGCAACAAGGATCTTGTAGCCTTCCGGAATGAGGCCGAGTTCTTTCATGATCTTTGCGCCGTACACGGCGGCAACCACGCCGCCTTCCTGATCCGAACCGCCGCGGCCATAAATGATCTCGTTCGTTTCATAGCCCTCATACGGGTCATGCTCCCAATTGGCAAGGTTGCCGATGCCCACGGTGTCGATATGGCCATCAAAGGCGATAATCTTTTCACCGTCGCCCATCCAGCCGAGCGCATTGCCCTCTGGATCGATCTCCGCCTTATCAAAGCCGAGCGCTTCCATTTCTTCTATGGTGCGGCGGATCACGCCCTCTTCCCCGCAGCTTTCGCTCGGGATGCGGATGAGGTCGCGCAGGAATTTTGTCATCTGCGGAAGATACCGTTCAGAAGCTTTCTTGATTTCATCGAGATTCATGGTGTTTGCCATCCTTTCTGCCAATGAAATTGATCTTTGCCGGACTTCAGGATTCCTGAGCGCCCGTATTGCTTGTGTCCAGATAGGAATACAGCGTATATTTGCTGATGCCGAAAAATTTTGCGATTTTGTCTCCGCTTTTGGTGATGAGCATGGCGCCCGCATCGTTCAGATAGCCAATGGCCTTCACCTTGTCCTCTTTGTTCATCATCGCAACGGGTTTGCCCACGATACGCACGGATTGATCCAAAAGCTCGTCGAGCAGATCGTTTACATTCGTGGGGATACGCTCGGGCTCGCCTGCCGCACGCGGGTCCTGCACAAGTGCATCCACGGTGGCCTTTGCCATCATGAGCGCAGTCAGGTCGTAATTGATGCAGAAAATGCCAACGGGCCGCCCCTCGTCGTCGTTGTTGATATATACGGTACTTGAGCGCAGAATGCGTCCGTCCGCCGTCTGCGTCAGGTAATTGTACTGATCCGGGATGTTCCTCCGCCCTTCCTTCATCGCCTCAAGCGCGATGTGGGAAGGCCCCGCACTCGCGTTTCTTTTTGAAACGTGTCCGTTTTCGATGACGGCGATGGTGTTCTCCGGGTCGCCCGAAGAAATATCATGCACAACAATCTCGCAATTATCCCCAAATTGCGCGGAAAGCGCCTTTGCAAGCCGTTTGAGCAGATCGAGCGTCGTTTCCTGCATACTGCTCCCTCCCCGTTTCCTGATTTATTCAAATATATCATATCCCCACAAAATTTCAATAGAGAATCAAAATATTTTTTAGATTCCAAAAAGATTTTTTGCGCATCAGAATTCTTGTATTATTGCAGCATATATGCTATTATAATAATGCTTTATTTCTCTCTTTTATCCGTAAAAATATGGGCATAGCTGCAAGGGAGTGCTTCGCGCGCGGGCTACAAACGTTTGTCTTCGTTTGTGCGCGCCTTTTTTGTTTCTCCACAGCACCGCATGTCCTGCACCGAAACTACATAAGGAGGTTCCCCATGATTCTCATTGCAAACGGAAGGCTCATCACGCGAGACAGCGCCAACCCTTACATCGAAAACGGCGGCGTAGCCGTTTCCGGAACAAAAATCGTTGAAACCGGCGAAACCGCCGCGCTGCGTGCAAAGTATCCGGACGCGGAGTTCGTGGATGCAAAGGGCGGCGTCATCATGCCGGCCTTCATCAACGCGCACTCGCACATTTACAGTGCTCTCGCCCGCGGCCTTGCCATGAAAGGACACAACCCCACAAACTTTTATGAAGTGCTCGACGGCATGTGGTGGCGGCTCGACCGCAATTTGACTTTGGAGGACACGCGCCGAAGCGCCTATACCACCTACATCGATTCCATCAAAACCGGGTGTACGACGGTGTTCGACCACCACGCAAGCTACTGCGAAATTGAAGGGAGCCTGTTCGCAATCGAAAAAGTTGCCAAAGAGCTTGGCATCCGCACAGTGCTCTGCTATGAGGTCAGCGAGCGGGACGGGCAGGAAAAATGCGATGCCGCCATCCGCGAGAACGCGGACTTTATCGCGCATTGTGAAAAGGAGCAGCATCCGCTCGTCAGGGCGATGTTCGGCATGCACGCGCTCTTCACCATTTCCGACAGAACCATGGAGCAATGTGTTAAGGCCAACAACGGAAGGACCGGCTTCCATATCCACGTGTCCGAAGGCATGAACGACGTGTACGACACGCTGCAAACCTACGGAACGCGCCCGGTGAACCGCCTGCTAAACCTTGGGATTCTCGGGGAAAAGACGCTCCTTGGGCACTGCATCCACGTCAATCCCGCGGAGATGGACATCATAAAAGAAACAAACACCATGGTTGTGAACAACCCGGAGTCCAACATGGGCAATGCCGTAGGCTGCTCGCCGGTGCTGCAAATGTTTCAAAAAGACATCCTCGTCGGCCTTGGCACGGACGCTTACACCTTCGACATGACCGAAAGCCTGAAGGCCGCCCTTGCCATACAGCGGCACAATGCCTGCCTGCCCAACGTGGGCTGGGGCGAGGCGACCGCAATGCTGTTTCTGAACAACGCAAAGATTGCCGCACGTTATTTTGAAGACCCGCTCGGCGTGCTGAAGCCCGGCGCGGCGGCGGATGTGATCGTGATGGATTACAAGCCCTTCACCCCGTTCTCCGCAGAAAACATCGACGGCCACATCCTCTTCGGCATGGCGGGCCGCCAGTGCGAAACCACCATGTGCGCAGGTAAAATTTTGATGCGGGACCGCGTGCTGACCTGCGCGGACGAAGAAGCCGTAAACGCCCGCACGCTGGAGGTAAGCCGTGCGCTTTGGAAGCGGCTCAACGGCTGAACCGCGCATTGCTTTTGACACGACAAGGAGGTATTCACCATGAGCGAACGCATGAACCCGATCCCCTTCCCACAGCTGATGGACTGGCTCTTTACCGAGCGTGATGCGCACGGCGCCGTGTTTGGCGTGCAGAAGCCGTTCATAAAGCGGGGCGGTAAAAAGCTCCCGCTGTTTCGGGAAACGATTGAAACGCCGTTCGGCCCGGCCGCCGGCCCCAACACGCAGCTCGCGGAAAACATCATTGCCGCCTACTATGCGGGCGCGCGTTTTTTCGAGCTCAAGACCGTGCAGAAAATGGATGGCGAGGAGCTTGCTGCCTGTATCAACCGTCCCTGCATCCTTGCAGAAGACGAGGGCTACAACTGCGAATGGTCCACAGAACTGACTGTGCCACAGGCGTTTGAAGAATATGTGAAGGCATGGTTTGCCCTGAAGCTCATCAGCTATAAATGGGGGCTTGGCGACCCTTCCGGCTTTGCATTCAACATGAGCGTCGGATATGACCTTGCAGGCATCAAAACCGAAAAGCTGGACCGCTTCATTGAAGGATTAAAGGATGCCTCCGCAACGGCTGTCTGGCAGGGATGCATGGAGTACGCGCTTGCCGCCTTCCCGGAGGATACAGACTACATCGAGGGCATCTCCCCGCACATCTGCACAGGGGTGACAGTTTCCACCCTGCACGGCTGCCCGCCGCAGGAAATCGAAGCCATCGCTTCGTACCTCATCCGTGAAAAGGGGCTCAACACCTTCGTTAAATGCAACCCGACCATCCTCGGCTATGACTTTGCGCGCAAAACGCTTGATGCAGCCGGCTATGGCTATATTGCCTTTGACGATCACCATTTCCGGGAAGACCTGCAATACGAGGACGCCGTTCCCATGTTCCGCCGCCTCGCTGTGCTCGCCGCAGAGCATGGGGTGGAATTCGGTCTGAAGCTTTCCAACACCTTCCCGGTGGATGTTAAGGCAAACGAACTGCCGAGCGAAGAAATGTACATGTCGGGCCGGGCGCTCTACCTGCTCACAATCGAAATGGCTGCCCGCATGGCCAGGGAATTCGGCGGGAAGCTCCGCCTCTCCTATTCCGGCGGCGCGGATTATTTCAACATTCAAAAGCTGTTTGAGGCCGGTATCTGGCCCATTACAATGGCGACAACCATCCTCAAGCCCGGCGGCTATGCGCGCATGACCGAGATCGCGGAAGCGCTTGAGCAATGCGAATTCCGCGCCTTCGCCGGCGTGGATGTTCCCGCTGTGGAAGCGCTTGCATGCGCGGCGCGGGAGGACGCGCGGTATCGCAAGCCGGAGAAGCCGCTTCCGCCGCGCAAGCTCGAAAAGAAAGTGCCGCTGCTTGATTGCTTCACAGCGCCCTGCAAAGGCGGCTGCCCCATCGGGCAGGACATTCCGGAATATATCGAACTTTGCGGCCGGGGCGAATTTCTTGCCGCGCTCCGGCTCATCACGGAAAAGAACCCGCTCCCGTTCATTACGGGCACCATTTGCGCGCACCATTGCATGGACAAATGCACGCGCAATTTCTATGAGGAATCCGTAACCATCCGCAGAGCAAAGCTCGTTGCCGCAGAGCACGGGTACGACGCCCTCATGGCGGAGCTGAAAACGCCGGCGCAAAAGGCCGGCGCGCCGAAGACCGCCGTCATCGGCGGCGGCCCCGCAGGCATCGCTGCGGCCTATTTCCTTGCAAGGGAAGGGTATCCCGTCACGGTATTCGAGCGTGAGGCAAAGCCCGGCGGCATCGTGCGCAACGTGATTCCCGGCTTCCGCATCCCGGAGGAAGCCATCGACAAAGACGTGGCGCTTACAGCGCGCATGGGCGCGGCGTTCGTATGCGGGAAGCCCGCCCCCACCCTTTCGGAGCTCCGCGAAGCCGGCTATGAGAACATCATCCTCGCTTTCGGTGCGGAAAAGCCGGGCATGCTCGCGCTTGAAGGGAATGTAATCAACGTAATCGATTTCCTGCGCAAAGCGAAAAATGCGCCGGAAACGCTTGCCCTTGGGGAAAGCGTTGCGGTCATCGGCGGCGGCAACACGGCAATGGACGCCGCGCGCACCGCAAAGCGTCTTGGCGTTCCGAAGGTGACAATCGTATACCGCCGCACCAAGCGGTTTATGCCCGCCGATGCGGAGGAGCTCGCACTTGCGCTTGCGGACGGCGTGGAATTTGCGGAGCTCGCTGCACCCACAGCGCACAAAGGCGGCATGCTCCTCTGCGGCAGGATGGCGCTCGGCGCGCCGGACGCAAGCGGCCGCAGGGCGCCTGTTCCCACGGGCGAAAGCGTAAGCATCCCTGCCGATACCGTGATTGCGGCCGTCGGCGAAGCACCGGATGAAGCGGCATTTGCTTCTTACGGCGCGGCGCTCGACGCACGCGGCAGGGCAAAGGCCGAATACCCCGGCGGGATCTATGTTGCGGGCGATGCGCTGCGCGGCCCAGCCACAGTTGTGGAGGCCATTGCGGATGCACGCGCCGCAGCGGATGCCATCACGGGCGTTTCGCGCAAAGCGGAGTTTCCTTCAGCCTGCCGGTCCGGCTATGGCGCGACGCTTATGAAAAAGGGACGCCTTGCCTTCCCCGCTGAGGCGGGCTGCGATGCGCAGCGCTGCCTTGCCTGCAACACCGTGTGTGAAACCTGTGCGACCGTCTGCCCCAACCGCGCAAACGTTGCCGTGGAGGTTCCCGGGCATGCCATGCGCCAGATCGTGCATGTGGATTACCTCTGCAACGAATGCGGCAACTGCGCCACCTTCTGCCCCTATGACAGCAGGCCATGCCGCGACAAGTTCACGCTTTTCCGCAATGAGGCCGATTTCATTGACAGCGAAAACGACGGATTCCTTGTGCTCTGTGCAAAGTGCCCGCGCGTGCGCGTGCGCCTTGCGGGTATTGCGGCGGATTACGACCTTTCCGGTCAAAGCGAGCTCGATCCTGAAATCGAAGCGCTCATTCGCGCCATACTGAGTAAATACGCCTACATGCTTTAAAGCATCCAACCGAATGGAGGTCGTGCCATGGCAACCTTTACCGTAAACGGGAACCGGGTCACCGTTTCCGAAAACCAGAAGCTCCTCCGCTATCTGCGCGATGTGCTGCACCTCACCTCCGTAAAGGACGGCTGCAGCGAAGGCGCATGCGGCAGCTGCACTGTGCTCATTGACGGAAAGCCCGCGCGCGCCTGTATCCAGCAGACGGATCGGCTCGAAGGGAAGTCCGTTCTCACTGTGGAGGGACTCTCCGCATTTGAAAAGGAGGTTTACGCCTATGCTTTCGGCGAGGCCGGCGCTGTGCAGTGCGGCTTCTGCATCCCGGGCATGGTTCTCTCTGCAAAAGGGCTTTTTGCTGTGAATCCCGATCCTTCTGAAGCGGAGATCGCTTACGCGCTGCGCAACAACATCTGCCGCTGCACGGGTTATGTGAAGATCATAAAAGCCGTGCGGCTTGCGGCGC
>OLSK01002614.1_pt1 | contig 11080 bp, 10 predicted proteins | sample 1672781 | NCBI WGS metagenome assembly OLSK01 (sample SAMEA3136723, study PRJEB25190) | human gut metagenome | biome: human gut; feature: human-associated habitat; material: faeces | place: Austria | collected 2013 | reverse complement strand
ACACGCATGCTGCCGATCCGGAACAGACCGCGCTCGACCGCATGATGAGCGCGCGAGACATCGCTTCCATCATCAGTCGTATGCGCAAGGCCGAAAAGGAAATGACCGACCCGGATCCGGACGTCATGACCCGAGCGATGAACCGTTACGACAAGGCCATGCAGGATTTCGAAAAGGCCGGCGGCTATGCGGCACAGTCCGAGGCAACTGCGATGGCGGCGAGTCTGGGTTTGCCTCAGGAGGTTATGGGCCAGCAATTGGGTACGCTTTCCGGTGGTCAACGCCGTCGTATCGAATTGGCACGCATTCTGTTCTCTGACGCGGACACGCTAATCCTTGACGAACCGACCAACCATTTGGACGCCGACTCCATCGAATGGTTGCGCGGATACCTGAAGAAATATGAGGGTGGATTCCTGGTCATCTCCCACTCCACCGAACTGTTGGATGAAGTGGTGAACAAGGTATGGCATTTGGACGCGCAACTCGGACAGATCGACATGTATTCCCTCGGTTGGAAAGCCTACCTGCATCAGCGCGCGGTTGATGAGGAACGTCGCCGTCGCGAACGTGAAGTGGCCGAGAAGAAAGCGGAACGCCTCATGCAGCAGGGTATCCGCCTGCATGCGAAGGCAACCAAGGCCGTGGCCGCACAGAACATGATGCGCCGTGCGGAAAAGCTTCTCGAGACCACGTCCGAAGCGCAAAAGCAGGAGAAGGTGGCGGATATTCGTTTCCCGGAGCCGGCTCCGTGCGGTCGCACGCCGATCATGGCGAAGGACGTTTCGAAAGCCTATGGTTCGAACATTGTGTTCGCCGGCGTGAACCTAGCTATTGACAAGGGTTCGCGTGTGGTGATTTTGGGATACAACGGTGCCGGTAAGACCACCACCCTGCGTCTGCTCGCGCATTTGGAAGAGCCGGACACCGGTTCCGTGGATTACGGTCACGGCTGCAAAATCGGCTATTTCGCGCAGGAACATGACACGCTTGACCTGAATGCCACAGTGTTGGAAAACCTCATTCATGTGGCTCCGGAACTGAATGATACGCAGGCGCGTTCGATTCTCGGCTCGTTCCTGTTTTCCGGGGATGATGCGTTGAAGCCGGCTCGCGTGCTTTCCGGTGGTGAGAAGACTCGACTGGCGTTGGCTACTTTGGTGACCAGCCGTGCGAACGTGCTGCTGCTCGACGAACCGACCAACAATCTTGATCCGGCCTCACGAGATGAGATTCTCAAGGCTATCGCCAAGTATGAGGGTGCCATTGTGCTCGTCACCCACGATGAGGGCGCGGTGCAGGCATTGAACCCGGAACGCGTGCTGCTCATGCCCGACGGCGACGAAGACCTATGGAACGATTCCTATCTGGAATTGGTCGCCGAAGAGTAAGCCGAGTAATTCGAGTTTTATTCGGATTGTATTTATGCCGGACGCGAAAACGTCCGGCTTTTTTCTTTCCACATGCGTTTCGAGCACGTTCGGTATTTCCGTATTTGTCTTGGGGTCTGCGAACAATCTGTGATTTGCAAGCGGCCCCGACTCATGAATCGCATCTTGCATGCCCATTGAGGGCTTGAGTCGATTCGTTTGCCAGGAAGTCGCCATTGCGATCGTCCGAACCTTTTCGGATTTCGTTATGCGCCCCCTAGCCTTCCGCGCTCCTGTTGGAACATGACATGCGGAACAGACCAGAGGGGCCGATGCAGCAACACATCGAACGCATAGCGAAAGGAAGTTCCATGCCACGTAACGGCAAGGAAGGCATTCTCTTCAGTTTCATCATGTCCGCGATCATGATTTATGTGATGGCGGCACTCAATTACGGCGTACGTATCGGTGACGTCGGTGCGGCGGCGTGGAGCTACGCATTGTTCAACTGGCCGTTGGCCTACGTGGTCGGCATGATTTGCGATTTGTGCATCTGCACGCCAAGCTCCCGCGCGATTATGAATACATTCTGCGCGGCAACCGACCGTGCGGTATGGAAAGGCATCACGGTCAAATTCCTCATGGTGGTGCTGATGACCGTGTTCATGACCGTATTCGGCGCCATCATGGCATTCGGTTTCACATTCGGCGCGTTCACGGGATTCTGGCGCATGTTCCCCTACAATTTCACCATCGCGTTGCCGATTCAGATGCTGATCGTCGCACCATTGTCCGGCAAGATAGTTCACGCCATCGGCGATGCTGCCGGATGGAACAAGTCCGCGCAACAGCATGTTCCCGCTTTGGATGTCAAGACCGTTGCCGATGTGATGCAGCATGACGTTTACACGGTAGCCTCGGATGCCACGGTACGTGACGCAGTGCGCATGATGTTGGAAAAGAACATCAGCGGCATGCCTATCATCGATGACGAACGCCACGTGGTCGGCTTCATCTCCGATAGCGACGTACTGCGCCGCTTCGCACAAGACAACGCGCCGGTTTCCGACATTTCCACACTGGTCACTGGCATGGCCCGCGGCGAATTCCCGGAACTGTCTCACGCAGAACTGCTTGATATGAACGTCATGGTTATTGCCGCAAAGCCGGCCGTCACCGTGCAATCGGATGCCAATATCGCGCAAGTCTGCCAGATGTTCGGCTATCAACAGTACAAGAAAGTGCCGGTGGTTGAACAAGGCAAGCTCGTGGGCGTCGTCAACCGTGGACGCCTCACCCGCCGTTCCTTCGAAGCATGCCTTGGTACTGCCGAATAGCAATTAAATAATAACTAAATACTGCAATAAGTGGAGGGCGCCGAATCTGTCAATCGACGCCCTCCACTGTTTATCTCATTCCTTATTGCAATCAAACCGAATCATGCGCGATATGCGCAAGCCTTCACCGGCTTCGCTTGGTGAGCGGCTCCCAAGGTTCAAGCTCGACCGGCTGATCGGCCAGTATTTCGCGTGTGGCCTCATCAAGATACTCCTTGCGAATGATCAGTTCGGTAACATAACGGTCGAACCAAGCATCGGACGCCACATAATAGCCATCCTGACCATTATCCTTGCCCCAACTGTTCTCCACCTTCCAACGGTTCGGACGCCCGTCAGCATCCAAATTCACGCCAGTCAACGTCATGGCATGATTGCTTGGGCAATCACCATACTCCAATCCCTTGGCCTTGTCGAACGTGAATTTCGTACCGAAAAGCTGGTCAACGCGCACGGTATCGCAATCAAAAAAGCCATCGCCACGCAACGAGAACTGCATGCAATCACAAGCGAACCAAATCGGATGACCGTCACTGATCTGATCCACAGCAGCCTTCTTGAACACGTCAAGAGGCACGTTCACAAACTCCATATCACCCGCTTCCGCCACATTGGCGGAAAAACGAATACGATACCGCTTCCCAAACGGACGATTCTCCATCGGCACATTGCATAGCGTGACCAGATCGTTCACATCCACCGGCACGTACTTCTTATAAAACTCCATCGGAGTGATACCGAATTCACGAATCTGCGGACGCTCATCCTTACCGGTTTTCGCAGCCTTTTCAGACGGCCCCTCCCCCGCGGTTTTCTTCTTGCCGTCATCCTTGTCATCACTCGTACGCGCAAGAAAATCAAAACGCTCCGGAGGCTCACCCAACGCAATCGCACACATGCGATACACCGTAGCCATATCCGCATTCTTCAACGCACGCAACTCATCCAACGACGTTCCAGCCGCATGACGATCACGCAAATCAGAAGCAAACTCCCGCAACTTCGTATTCAAATACTGCTTGAACGCATCCGAACTCTTCGAATTAGCCGACTCCGGATAAGCACTCTTCGGCACCAAACCATACTTGTTCACCAAATCAGCGAACATCTGCCACCAACCACCATCATCAGCCGGACCATAATTAATCGCCTCGAACACACGACTATCCAACGGCTCATCCAACGTGACAAGCACATTCTCCAAAAACATGTTCGACTTCTCCATCGCATCCCAGAAAAACAGGTAGGTTTCCGAAAACTCGAAATCCTCCAAATCCCAACGATGCATCAACTCATAACGCAACGTATTAAGCGCCGCAAACATCCAACAACGCCCCGAACTACGCTGATTGGTGATACTCCCCTGCTTCAGCTCGATGGAGAAATCATTCTGCAGCACGCGCTCGCCCTTATAGTCGGTGGCTGCGGCGAGCACACCGGATGATACTGCCGCGTTGGCCGCCACCAGATTGGCTCGGTCAGCGTTGAAGTCTGTGGAATACTGTTTGAGCAGCGCAGGGTCGAGTGCTTTGACGTCACTCATGGTTCATGGTCCTTTCGATATGTTCGATTTCGGATTCTATGTCGCGCAAACGGCAACGCAGGTCGGATTCCACATCCACGCCGTCCCGTTGCGCTTTGCGAATGATGGCGATGATTTCGTCAGCGTAAGGATGATCGCCATCATGTTGTTCGCCCATTTGACTTGCGTTTGTTGTGAATGCTGTTTCAAGCTGATCGCAATACTGCGATTTGCGCACTCTCGATACGATTTTCGTGGCGCGCGGCAATGCGCCTTGCGCGTGGGAGATGCCTTCGAGCATGGACTTGCGATGCTTTTCTTTCTGTTTCATCGCTTCCCACAGTTTCAACGTATCTTGCGCATTTTCCGGTGCTGGCGCAGAAGCGTCGGCAGCGTCGTCTGATTGGAAGACGTGCGGATGTCGGGTGATGAGCTTATCGACGAGACGATTGCACACTTCATCAATGCCGAACGGATCCTGCGCATCCACGGCGCATACTTGTGCTTGGAAGACGGATTGCAACAGCATGTCGCCGAGTTCCTCACGCATGTTGTCTCGATCATTCGTTTCCACGGCGTCGATGTATTCGTAGGTTTCTTCCAATAGCGGCTTAAGCAGACTCGTGTTGGTTTGCTCGCCGTCCCATGGGCATCCGCCTGGTTCGTGCAGAATGCGTACGACTTGCTTGACACGGTCCAACGCGCTAGGTGCATCGCGTACAGGGTCAAGTTTCGAACAATGCTCGAATCCTTCGGGCAACTGGTAATCATCATGTGCAGCTTCAGTCATGCCACCGATTGTTCTCGCATGTGCCGACCATGCAGCTGCAGCCGACAGCGGGCAGATTCCTCCAGTCGGTGGAGGAATCGGTACGTTCACGGTCGCCTCGATGCGGTCGCCGAGGAGCCCAACGACAGGCCACGGATCGGATGCCGGAGAAGATACGTGCGCACAAGCTCAAGGAGACGCATAACAAGAAAGCAATGAAAAGGAGGAGCTGGCACTCCGAACTCATCGGAATGCCAGCTCCTCCTGAAAACCGTATCGTCGCCTCATACTCTACGTCTCATAACCATAGGTGCACTGCACACCACTACGAGACGATTTTGTGGTCGGCGCGGTAGAGGTCGGGCTCTACGTAGATTTCGAAACGGAACCACGGCAGCGCGGTACGCACGCTTCGTTCGATTTTGTTCACGGTTTCAACATCGTAATCGCGGTCGAGCTTGCTGGTCTGCACCTTGACGCACAGCAGAATGTCATCCTCGGACATATGCACGGTCTGCATATTCAGCAGTCGTTCCACACCAGGCGTTGAAATAACAGCCTGCTCAATCTTCTTGCGCGTATCCGAATCGACGGCCTCACCAATCAACAGCGAACCGGATTTGAACATGAGCAGCAACGATCCCGCAATCAATACAAGACCAACCATCAAACCGCCGAGCGCATCAAATATCTCATTATCAAACAGAATCGCAAGACCGATGCCAGCCCCTGCGAATGCCAAGCCGATCAAAGCAAGCGTGTCTTCCATAATGACGGACGCAAGCTCCGCCGACTTGGTACGCCTCCAAAAACGGAACACACCCATATGGGCCACACCCGTGCGCTCCATACGCTCGTTCGCTTCCTTGATGCTTTGATGCAGGCCGTAGCCTTCCAAGCAAGCGCTGATAAACACCACGATAAACGCCACCAGCAGTTCCATCTGGTTGACGTCACGCAGTGCGGGGTCTTCGGCAATGGCGAACAATTTCTTCACCGCCTCCGAAGTGGAGAAGAAACCACCGACGAAAAACAGCAGCGTCGCCACTACGAACGAAGCAAGATATTTGGCGCGGTACAGACCGAACGAATGATCGCCGTCCGTCTTATGCTTGGAGAAGCGACCGCCTGCCATGAGCACGATTTCGTTGGAACAGTCGGCGATGGAATGCACCGATTCGGAAAGCATCGCGGACGATCCGGTAAAGAACGCCGCAGCGAGCTTGGCGATGGCCACACCAATGTTGGCTCCGAGCGCCGCTTTTACGGCCGCTCCTTGATGTTCTGCCTCCTGTTGGCGGATATCGTTCGGATTGCTCGTACTACTGTCGTTGGAATCTTGCGATTCGTTCATTGCCTTTCCATTTCTTTCTGGAGTTAATACAAGACATATTCAATCATACATAGGGTGCTGTCATAGGGTGCCACCCGGATTGACACGCTTGCAGGTTCAGCGAAAAATCACTTTCTTGCACAGCGGATAGCCCCACGCGAACTGACATGCCATAGTCAGGAACTTCACCAACACCGCATTCCATCCGAATGCGGAAGGCAGCCATGCCAGCATGATCGAACCGAACAGGTAATTCCAAACCCACAGCAGAATGAACAAAGCCACGCTACGGCCGAAATTGCTGGACGATTTGAACGTAACATTGCGGTTCATCAGGAAGTTGTACGAAGCCGACAGCACGATGGCCACGCCGTTCGCGATGGCGGATGGTACGGAAAGCACATGCAGCAAGGTGAACGATCCGAATTCCACAATGGTTTGCGTTGCCGACACCAACAGATATTTGCCGAGCGTTTTCGGCCTTTTCGATGATTCCTGATTGGAGGATTTCGGATTGTCCGACGTACCACTTTGCGCTGCCATTGTCTGCCGCCCGGTCCCATCACTCATATCAAACCCCCTGAATCATATGTCGTTCAATCGCAAAACACTATAATGCGCCCGTCTCATATTCCCGACGTAATCGTGCATTTTTCTGAAGGATTGACTAGTCTTCCCTAGGTATTTTCACTGACAGCACAACAAGGAGCATCCAATGACGTATTCCCAGAACGCGCCGTTCCGCGCCGACGTGGTCGGCTCATACCTGCGTCCGGCAGAACTCAAGCAGGCTCGCGCCGATTTCGCAGCAGGCAAGATTGACGAGGCCGCACTCAAGGCCGTGGAAGATAATGCCATTACCGAACTGGTCGCCAAGCAGAAGGCTGCCGGTCTGCACGTCATCACCGACGGTGAATTCCGTCGTGGCTGGTGGCATCTCGACTGCATGTGGGGCTTCGCCGGCGTGGAAAAGGTGTCGATGGACAAGGGCTATTTCTTCCACGATGAGGAGACCCGCGCCGAATCCGCACGCCTGACCGGCAAGATCGCCTTCGACCCGGCCCACCCGTTCGTTGAGCATTTCAAGTTCATCAAGCAGTTCGAAGACGACACCGCCATTGCACGCCAGACCATTCCGGCCCCGGCACAGCTGTATGCGGAGCTGTTCCGCCCGGAGAACATCGCTTCCGTGCACGAGTTCTACGGCGACACCCAGAAGGATTACGACGAGCTTGCCGACGACAACGCCAAGGCCTTCCATGGTCTGATCATGGCATTGTATGAGGCCGGATGCCGCAATGTTCAGCTGGATGACTGCACGTGGGGCATGTTCTGTGATCCGAACTTCAACCAGCATTACACCGCCGATGAGTTCGCCGCCATGCAGGAACAGTATGCCGCCATGAACAACGCCGCCATCGAGGATCTGCCAGAGGATCTGGTGATCACCACGCACGACTGCCGTGGCAATTACCACTCCACGTGGGCTTCCGCCGGCGGATACGCCACTGTGGCCGACGTGCTTTTCGGCAAGGAAAACGTCGCCGCCTACTACCTTGAGTTCGACGATGATCGTTCCGGCGACTTCGAGCCGCTCGCCAAGGTTTCCGGAGATAAGAAGGTTGTGCTCGGTCTGATCACTTCCAAGAAGCCGGAACTTGAGGATCCGGAAGTGATCAAGGCTCGCATTGCCGAAGCGGCCCAGTATGTGCCGCTCGACCGCTTGTGCCTGTCCACCCAGTGCGGTTTCGCGTCCACCGAGGAAGGCAACAAGCTTACCGAAGAGCAGCAGTGGGCCAAGATCGCGCTCGTGCAGTCCGTCGCCAAGGACGTATGGGGCGAGTGATGCTCGCACACGCGTAGCGCGCTTGTAAAAAACATATAAGGGGCTGTTTGCCAATCCAATCGTGACTGGCAAACAGCCCCTTTCGTACTGAAGCGAACGAAATCCTACCGCAATCAGCCTTGCATCTGCTCCGCTGCATCGTTGATGCAACGAATCGCATTCAGCGTACGCGGATACCCGATATACGGCATGCACTGCGAAATAACGGCAATCAGAAAAGCCTTCTCATTGCCGATGCCCATATTGGCTTTCGCATGAGACGTCAACTGCGGTTCGCAACCACCCTGTGCGGCGAGGAAGCAGAACGTGATCATCTCGCGTTCGCGATTGTTCAATCCTCCGCGCGTGTAATAGTCACCGAAGCAGTTGTCGGCAAGCCACTTGTTGATGTGTTGTGTCTCTTCGGGGCCGGATTGCGCGAATCCACGCATATGCTCGCCGAAAAGTTCGATCTGCTTGTCTTCGCCCGCCTTGGCGCGTGTTTCCGGCGTGGTAGTGCCTTGCGATTCGAGTGGCAGATGCACGTTGGCCGCGCCGAGGAAGTTGTTGAGCTTCTTCAGGAACGGCAGGGTTTTGCCGAAACCGCAGTAGGCGGTCGCCTGATACACCATTTCCTTGATGGCGATGGAGGACAGTCCGGTTTCGTAGGCCACCGGCAGCATCATTTCGAAAGCATCCAAGCCTTGGCATCCTACCAGCACGGCGAGGATGGCCAGAGAACGGGTTTTGTCATCCAGATCAGGATGGTTCGCTCCCGGTTCGTTCACCACTTCGTCATAAGCGAAATTCGAGAAGAATGCGATGAATTCCGGATCGGTTTGTGACAATGTCCTGTCATTATTCCAAAACGAATTCATCCGTTTATGCAGCTCTTCGAACAAGACTTGCTTCCTTTCGTTTGATTTGCGCTTATTCTATCGTCGGCATGTTGCTCAGACTTCGCTGATGCGCAGCAGCGACTTTACGGTTCGGCGCTCGTCCATGGCCGCGTACGCTTCCTGAATATCGTCGAGCGTGTATTCGGAGGTATAGACGATGCCCGGATTGATGTTGCTGTCGAGCACTTCCTTGAGCAGTCGATGCATATCGTACGTGCGCACTGGTGCCGGACCGCCGCGCAGACCGACGTTGCGGTAGAACAGTCCCGGAATGTCGGCTTCCACACCGTGCGGCAGGCCGACGCGGCCGACCACTGCGCCTGCTCGCGCCACCTTCATGGCGGTGTCGTTCGACAGCGCGGATCCCACGCATTCAAGCACTGCGTCGGCACCGTAGCCGTCGGTCATTCCCAGCACCTTGTCCACGGCCTCGTCGCCGCGTTCCTCCACGAAATCGGTGGCGCCGAATTCGCGTGCGATACGCTGGCGGTCGGCATGGCGGCTCATGGAAATGATGCGCGTGGCGCCCATCAGCTTGGCGGACAGCACGCCACACAGGCCGACCGCACCGTCGCCGAACACGACCGCGGTGTCCCCGGCTTGATTTCGGCGGAAGCGGCCGCATGATAACCGGTCGACATCACGTCAGAGAGGGTGAGCAGCGATGCGAGCATGTCGTCGGAGAAGCTCTTCGCGTCGCCCGGAACGACCACCAGCGTGCCATTAGCTTCTGGCACGCGCAGGTATTCCGCCTGGCAGCCCAGTCCCTCATCGCCGAAATATCCGCCATGGGGGCAGCTGGATTCGAAACCGGCCTTGCATACCGGGCACTTGCCGCAGCTGAACGGGAACGGTACGATCACGAAATCGCCCGGCTTGGCCACGGTCACGTCGTCGCCGATCTGCTCGACCACGCCGATGGCCTCATGTCCGGCCTGAGTGTTGGGTTCCTTGCTGCCGTCGCGGTAGAACCACAGGTCGGATCCGCACACGCATGCGCGTACCACGCGGATGATGGCATCTCCCCCATCGATGATGGTCGGTTCGGCATGCTCTTCGCATGCCATCTGCTTGACTCCCTTGAAGATCGCTGCCTTCATGAGTTGCTCCTTTGTTATACGAATTGAATTAAGGTAACGTCTGCGATGACGCCTCGACTTATGCGTCAGCCTTGCTACGAATCTGTTTTTTCACTGTTTCGATGACATCGTGGTTTTCCTCCAGAAGTCGTTGCGCTTCGTCGTCATGGCCTTCCGCCACGGCACGCCAATACAATGTTTTAAGGGAAACATAGGCTTGCTGCATGCGGATGCTTTCGGCTTTTGCGGCCAAACGCAATGTCTGCGCGTCCAGTAGCTCCATTTGCCTGCGCGCGCCTTCGGTTCCGTCGAAACGGTTTTTCAGATACTCGCGCATGGCTTCAAGCGGCATGCCGGTCGCAGACAAGCAGGAAATGGTGACCAGCGATTGAATGTCTTCGTCAGTGTAGGCACGATGGCCAGAACTTGGGTCGCGTGCGATAGGGTCAATGATGCCGATCTGCTCGTAGTAGCGCAAAGTGGATTCGGGAAGTCCGGAAATCATGGATGCCTCACGAATCGTATGCCATGTTGTGGTACTCATACCCTGCACTGTAAAAACTTAAAGTGCTTGAAGTCTACTTGGCGTGTCGCATGCTATCGGATAGCAAAAGAACCTGTAATCCTGGAAATTAGCTAAGTTGCGTCTGCAAAGAGTAACTGACGTGTTCATCGCAAGGAACATAGGACCATGCTGTTTTGGCCGACTGCCGTCTCACGACAAGAAGCTCTTATGCTGCTGAGTTTAATGAAATCGTGCGGATCAGGTGTGCTGGACTGGGCCGTACGCCTGGATTTGGCGTACTTGTAACGGTATTTTGAACACAGGGAGATCCATGATGCATGTTCGGCAAGCAGCATGTCGTATAATGCCTTTCGTCGTTCCTGCCCGAGCCGCGCAGGTCGAGGAACGGCCCACGGCGACTGCCGCGATCTCCGACTCACG
>OLSK01002613.1_pt1 | contig 11088 bp, 9 predicted proteins | sample 1672781 | NCBI WGS metagenome assembly OLSK01 (sample SAMEA3136723, study PRJEB25190) | human gut metagenome | biome: human gut; feature: human-associated habitat; material: faeces | place: Austria | collected 2013 | reverse complement strand
AGGCATCCCAGTTCACTTGCTTTTTGATTCATCAAATCAACAAATAGCGCAACGGCGTCTGTGACAGAAAGCGAAGGATCATTCGCAGCGATACGGCCAACGCCACAGGCCATCACATATGCGGCATCATTCCCGGAGGGCAACAGCATTGCGTCCAGCAAACCTTCAAAAGTCAACCGCTGCCCCTTTTCAAGATATGCAAGACTGGAATGCGGCTGTACAAAATCAAGTTCATCACCAACCGTAAAGGGCGTATCCAGATCGCAATAATCGCTGGCAACTGCTGCAGTCAGCAATTTGGTTACGCTGGCCGGATACGCACGCTCGGTACTGTTTTTGGAATAAAGCACCGCGTCGTGTGTGACATCATATAAAATACAATATTGTGTATCGACACTGTTGAACGTACCGGCCGACATCGCCGGGATCGACTGTCCCAGTTCGGGAACACTTGAAGTATCTGCGCTTTCCTCGTATTCGCCGGCATCAGAACTTTCATCGTCCGGCGCCGAGCTGTCAGACGACGGCTGTGACGGTTCGGAGAGTACCCCGCCCGCATCGGATCCGGCAGAGACGGATGAAAAAGCATCAGGAAGAGGGATATCCTGTTCCGTTGCATATGTGATTCCTATGGTAATCAATACAGCGGAAAGCAGGATGATAACAGCAGCAATGACAGCTGCAGGAGCCAAGGTTGAGCGTTTCATAGTCATTTATTGATTCCTTTATCCAATTTTTCCGGATTTTAAACATCATAAAACGGCATTATTCCGCCGCAAGCCTCCGTTCCAGCTCAGCGACACGCTCCTTGAGTGCCGTCAGCTCCTGCGCAACAGGGTCGGGAATATTGATCTGATCGAGATTTTCTGCGCCGCTTTTGGAGGCACTGTTAACAATCTTGGCGGGTATACCGACAGCGGTGGAATCGCTCGGTCCCTCTTTGAGCACGACGGCGCCTGCCGCAATTTTTGCATGGTCCCCGACCTTAAAGGGGCCGAGCACCTTCGCACCGGCACCGACCATCACGTCATTGCCCAGCGTAGGATGGCGTTTGCCGCAATGTTTACCGGTACCGCCGAGTGTCACACCCTGATAAATAGTGCAGTTATCGCCCACCTCCGCCGTTTCACCGATGACAACGGCACAGCCGTGATCGATGAAAACGCCCTTGCCGATTTTTGCAGCAGGATGAATCTCAATTCCTGTCAGGCCGCGCGCAATCTGGCTGATCGCACGGGCAGCAAAAAAGTGTTTTTTTCCGTGCAGATAGTGCGCCGCACGATGCGCGAGCACGGCATGAAGGCCGGGATAAAGCAGCAGAACCTCCGCATTGCTGCGCGCGGCAGGGTCTCGGTCACGAATGGCGCGTACCTCATATGCAATGTCAGCGACCGTTCTTCGTCCCACATTAAGCGCTTCCTCAGCTTTTTTCATCAAATAAGAAGTGTCCCATTGAAATTGTTTTGCCATAATGCGTGCCTTTCTATGCGTGGTTTACAAAACTCAACGTATGAATTCTGGTGTCATTCGAATCAAAAGTACAAATTTCAAAATACAACGGTTTTGCAGTATCACTGCCGACATCACCGCGGAACGTACCGTTATTATTCATAATTTTATACGAAACCATATAGCAATACAAGGTGGTCTGCTTCCCATCCACCTCCGCCGATTTTTTATCGGTCAAATCGACGCGGATATCATAAATTTTCTGCATCGTGAAACGCTCAGGTATCGTATGCGTTTTGAAAAAATCATCTGTAAACAACTCCGGATATTCGTCATAACGGCCGTTTATCACACAGTCGAAATATTTACGGAAGAATACGGCCTGATCTCCATATTGCTCATACGCACCGTTTTCAATCAATTCACCCGAACCATATTCAGAGTAATAAATATATTGCAAACGTGTGTAAAAACGTGTAGAATATCAGCATAACAGAATATGCACATGAGGAGGCAGTATATGATACGTACAATGGATTTAAGCGGACAATGGTACATGGTGCTTCCCACGGGTGAGACGGCGACAATCAGCCTGCCCGGCACACTGGACGAAAACAATATCGGCCACGCGGACGTGCTGGAAGGCGACGAGCGCACCGGTGCCAAGATCGTGCTGAAGGCTCTGGAGGCTCCTCTGCGCCAGATCGCCAAGAACGCCGGTCTGGAGGGCAGCGTCATCATCGACAAGATCGTCTCTGCCAACAAGCCCAACTACGGCTTCGATGCCCAGAACGAGGTCTTTGTCGAGGATATGATCGCTGCAGGCATCGTGGACCCGACCAAGGTCACCCGTTCCGCTCTGGAGAACGCCGCCAGCGTCGCCGCGATGGTCCTGACCACCGAGAGCCTTGTCGCTGACCTGCCGGAACCCCCGGCTCCGGCTGCTCCGGCCCCTGACATGGGCGGCATGTACTAATTGGGTACACCCCACAAGCAACCATAAGGTCGAAGTCTCCGCAAAAAGAGGCTTCGGCCTTTTTGTATAAACCGGCAAAGTGTGCTATAATAGACAGAAATAACGCAGCGGGGGAGCCGCCATGAAAAAATACGCAAAATATCCGGCACTGGCCGTTACGCTGGCGATTATGGCAGTGATCTTTGTCTTGTCCTCGCAGCCGGCGGAGCTGTCCACCACGGTCAGCCGCGCCGTTACCGAGACCGTGCAGGTCAGCAGGATAAAAGCCATCACGCCGCTGTGGTTCAGCACCACAAACCTGAACGCCAACGTCCGCAAGTGGGCGCACATCTATATCTACTGTGCCCTCGGCGTCAGCATGGCCGTGACCGTGCAGCTGTGGCTGCACCGCGTTACGCTGCGGCAAAAGGCACTGCTGGCATCGGCGCTGTGTATGCTGTTTGCGGCCGGTGATGAGTTCCACCAGTATTTTGTGCCGGGCCGTGCCGCGCAGTTGAGCGACGTTGCGATTGACGCCATGGGCTTTCTGCCCTGCGTGGCGGCGGTGTATCTGATGCTTTGGGCTGTCAGGAGGCTGCGCAATTAACAGGACTCAACCCAAAATTATAGGGGTAATAGAGGTATTTTAGGTTGACCCGCCGCCCATACTCCCACCGGGGGGATGTGCCTTGTCTCTGCGTCGGTTGTATGGGCTTTGCGCTGTGCTGGTGCTGCTGGCGGGCGTCGTGCTCTGCCGCACCTACTGGGTGGGGCAGCAGACGGCCTATGCCGCCAGTGCGGGCGGGCAGAGCGTCCAGACGCTAACCCTGCCGCGCGCCCGGGGCGATTTCTATGACCGCACGGGCCGCAGGCTGACCGGCCTTTCCCCGCAGTATTACGCACTCTGCCTGCCCGGAGACGCCGGGTACACGGCGCTGTTTCCGTATGTCCCGTATGCGGAGCAGAGCCTTTTGTATGAGCGCCGCAACCTTGCAAGTCCCTTTTTGATACAGGTGGACCGCGACCTGACCGCGCAGGGCATCACGACCTGCACCGTGCCGCAGCATTTCGGCGGCAGCACCGCCGCGCACCTGCTGGGCTATCTGGACAGCGAGGGCCGCGGCGTGTCCGGCCTGGAAAAAGCCTACGACGATCTGTTGACCGCCTCCGGAGACGCGCGCACTGTGACCTGCTTTATGACCGCGCAGGGACGCCTGCTGACGGACACAGGCCCGCTTGTGGCGGTGGAAACACCCGGCACGGGGCAGGGCGTGCGGCTGACGCTGGACGCCGACCTGCAGCGCGCCTGTGGGGGGCTGGCCACGCTGTATCTGCCGCGCGGCTGCATCGTCGTGATGGACACGGCCACCGGCGAGGTACTTGCCTCGGTCAGTATGCCGTCGTTTGACCCGCAGAATATCGCCGCCAGCATTGCCGCCAACGATACCTCGCTGCTCAACCGGCCTCTCCGCGCATTCAGTGCCGGGTCGGTGTTCAAGGTCGTGCTGGCTGCAGCCGCCTACGAGAGCGGCCTTGACTGGTACACCCACGACTGCACGGGTGAGGTCGAGGTTGCCGGGCAGACCTACCGCTGTGCACTGGGCCGCGCCCACGGCATGGTCAACCTGCGCGGCGCGCTGGAACAAAGCTGCAACACCTATTTCATCGAGCTGGGCCGCCTGCTGGGGGCACAGCGCATCCGCAAAATGGCAGAGACACTCGGCTTCGGCACGGCCACGCAGCTTGCGCCCGGCCTGCAAGGCGCATCGGGCACACTGCCCGATGCCGCCGCGCTTGAAAACCCAGGCGAGCTGGCGACGTTCAGCTTTGGTCAGGGGGCGCTGACTGTGACGCCGCTGCAAATTACAGCCATGATGAACACCGTCGCAAACGGCGGCGTGTACAGGACACCGGCCTTTGTACAGGGAATTGTTGACGCCGACGGCTCGCTGACCGGGCAGACCCGGGCGGCTGACACCCGCACGGTCTTTGATGCGGCCACGGCACGGGTGCTGCGCAGCATGCTGGCCTCCGTCGTGTCGGAGGGTATCGGCAGTGAGGCACAGCCCAAAACCGGCACGGCAGGCGGTAAGACCGGCACAGCGCAGACCGGCCAGTACGACGAGAACGGCGAGGAGCTGCTCAACTACTGGTTCAGCGGCTTTTACCCGGCGGACGACCCGCGGTATACCATTACCGTTTTGCAGGACGGCATTTTAAAGCCCGAAACCTCCAGCGCTGCGATATTTGCAAAGGTTACCGAAATTCTGGCTGTGTGGGAGAACTCCTAAGCCTTCCCCCGCGGGGGAAGGTGGCCCCGCAGGGCCGGATGAGGGTAGACCTTGCCGCCGCAGCACTTTACCGGGCAGCAACGGCATATCCGCCTCTCATCAGTCAGTGGTCGGGGCCACTGACAGCTTCCCCGAGGGGGAAGCCAATCTCTCCGCCAACCAATTTCCTCCAAGGTATTGCACTTTTGCGGCAAAAAAGCTACAATAATTAGTATCTGTAGACCGCAAGCAACCGATGCTGAAAGGGACAAACCGATGCAGCATATTTTTATCATAAACCCAACGGCGGGCAAGGTGGACGCCAGCGTGGCGCTCATCCCGCAGATCCACGCCGCTGCCAGCCGCGCAGGGCTTCATCCTACCATTGAGGTGACCCGCCGCGCCGGGCAGGCCCGCGACCTGGCCGCCCAATACGCCGCCGGCGGGGAAGAAGTATACCTCTACGCCTGCGGCGGCGACGGCACGCTGAACGAAATATTGCAGGGTACCGTCGGCCACCCGAACGCCGCCATCGGCTGCGTGCCCTGCGGCAGCGGCAATGACTATGTGCGCAACTTCGGCACGCAGGCGCAGTTCCTGGACCTTGACGCACAGCTGGCCGCACAGCCGTTCGCAGCGGACGTCATCCGCACGCCCCAGGGCTGCGGCATCGACATCTATGCCGCGGGCATCGACGCCCAGGTCGCCAACGGCATCCCCAAATGGCGGCGCGTGCCCTTCTGCGGCGGCACAACGGCCTACACGCTGTCGATTCTCGAGGCCGTGTGCAGCACCTTCAAGCATCGTCTGCGCATCACCGCCGATGACCGCCAATTGGAGGACACCTTCATGATGCTGGCGGTCTGCAACGGCCAGCAGTACGGCGGCGGCTACTGCGCCGCGCCCCACGCCAGCATGACCGACGGTCTGCTGGATGTGGTGCTGCTGCGGCCCGTGCCGCGTTTAAAGCTGCCGGGGCTGCTGGGCAGCTACAAAAAAGGGGAGCACCTTTCGGAGGGTGACACCGTCACCGAAAAATTCGCCCCGTACATGACGTTTTTCCGTACAGGCAGCATTGACATAGAGGTGCTGGACGGCAACCCGCTCATCACAACGCTGGACGGCGAGTGCTCGCCCCAGCTGCGGATGCACGCGGAGATCGCGCACAGTGCGGCGCGCATCCTGCTGCCGCCGGAGCTTGCCGCAAACGCAAACAAGACGCCTGTTCTGCAGGCTATGGGAGAGTAAGAATGTCTGAAAAAGTAAAGATCAAGATCGCCCGCAATGTGGTGCATCTGCCGGCCATCGCCCTGCGCGGGCTGGTGGTTTTCCCCAACAATGTGGTCCATTTTGAGGTGGGCCGCACCAAGTCCATTGCCGCCATCGAGGCCGCCATGCACGCCAACAGCAGCGTCTTTCTCGTCGCCCAGCGCGAGATGGATGAGGAAGAACCGGCCCTTCGCGACCTGTATGCCTACGGCGTCATTGCCGAAATCAAGCAGGTGCTGCGCGTCTCCGACGACCTCGTGAAGGTCCTCGTCGAGGGCAAGACCCGTGCCCGTCTGCTAGAGCTGGACGTCGGCGAAAAGTATTTGCAGGCCACGGTGCGCCCCGTGGCTGTGCGCGGCATCCCTGCCGACAAGCGCAACCAGGTCGAGGCTCTCGTCCGCAGCCTGAAGGATTGCTTTGAGGAGTACCTGTCCTACAGCCCGCAAATTTCCAAGGATGTCGTCTATAACATCGTTTCCTCCGATTCGCCGCTGTATTTGAGCGAGTACATGCCCGCCAACCTCTTGTTCAAGTATGAGGATAAGCAGGTTATCCTGAACGAATCGACCCTGCTGGGCCGCCTCGAAAAGCTGCTGACCCTGCTGCGGCAGGAATGCCAGATCATGGACATTGAGCGCGACCTGGACGACAAGGTCAACGCCCGCATGGACAAGGGCCAGCGCGAATACTACCTGCGTGAGCAGATGAATGTCATCAGCGAGGAGCTCGGCGACGCCGAGGACACCCGCGCCGAGGCCGATACATACCGCGGGAAAGTCAAGGCACTGAACCTTGATGAAGAATCCACCGAAAAGCTGCTGAAAGAGTGTGACCGTCTGGCCCGTATGCAGGGCAGCAGCGCCGAGAGCGGCGTTATCCGCAGCTATCTGGATGCCTGCCTGGCCCTGCCGTGGCACACTGCCACCGAGGACGACCTTGACCAGGCCCACGCCCGCAAGGTGCTGGACCGTGAGCACTACGGCCTGCAGAAGGTCAAGGAACGCATTCTCGAGCTGCTGGCTGTGCGTAAGCTGAACCAGGACGTCAAGGGGCAGATCATCTGCCTTGTCGGCCCTCCGGGCGTCGGTAAAACGAGCATTGCGCACTCCATTGCCGAGTGCATGGACCGCAAATTTGCCCGCATGAGCCTGGGCGGCGTCCACGATGAAGCCGAGATCCGCGGCCACCGCCGCACCTACATCGGCGCGATGCCGGGCCGCATCATCAGCGCCATCACGACGGCCAAGTCCACGAACCCGGTCATCCTGCTCGACGAGATCGACAAGCTGGCGGGCGACTACAAGGGAGACCCGTCCAGCGCACTGCTCGAGGTGCTGGACCCCGAGCAGAACCGCACCTTTAAGGATAACTACCTCGATATTCCGTTTGATTTGAGCGAGGTGCTCTTTATCACGACGGCGAACGATGCCTCCACGATCCCCGGCCCGCTCTATGACCGCATGGATGTCATCGAGCTGCCCAGCTACACCCGCACCGAAAAATTCAACATCGCCAAGCGCCATCTGCTGCCCAAGCAGCTGAAAAACAACGGCCTGGAAGGGCGCGTGACCCTGACGGGCAGCGCACTGTATGCCATCATCGACGGCTACACCCGCGAGGCCGGCGTGCGCAATCTGGAACGCACCATCACGTCGGTGCTGCGCAAATGTGCGCAGAAGATCGCGGCAGGGGAGGCCGATAAGATCAGCGTTTCCGCAGCGATGGTCAAGGAGATGCTCGGCCCCGAGAAGGTCAAGCCGACGTTTATCTCCCGCAAGGACGCCGTGGGCATTGCCAACGGTCTGGCGTGGACGAGTGTCGGCGGCGAGATGCTGCCTGTTGAGGTCGCCGTCATCCCGAACGGCACCGGCAAAATCGAGATCACCGGCAGCCTCGGTGATGTCATGAAGGAGAGCGCCCAGCTCGCCGTGACCTACGCCAAGGTCCACGCCGAAGAATACGGCATCACGCCCGACAAGTTCAAGAACATCGACCTGCACATCCATGCCCCCGAGGGCGCTGTGCCGAAGGACGGCCCCTCCGCGGGTGTCACACTGACGACGGCGCTGATTTCGGCGCTGTCCGGTATCCCGGTCAACCACGATCTGGCCATGACCGGAGAGATCACGCTGCACGGCAACGTGCTGCCCATCGGCGGTCTGAAGGAAAAGAGTATGGCGGCCTTCCGCGAGGGCATCTCGACGGTGCTCATCCCCAGGGACAACGCCAGCGACCTGTATGAGGTGGACGCCGAGGTCAAGGAGAAGGTGCGCTTCATCCCCGTGGGCACTCTGTCCGAGGTGCTGAAGCACGCCCTTGTGCGCCCGGGCCGCACCCCCGCCCGCGCTGTCCGTGGTGTGCCGCAGGCAACTTCTCTCATCGCCAACGACAAGCCCGCCGAGGGACATAAGGAGCCCGCCGCGGTGATGTAATTCGCCTTGAACGCCGCTCTGTAGGGACGGAGGCCCGCACCCGCCCGCGGGTCGATGACGAGCATCGCCCCCCACAGCTACACCCGTGGGGCGGATTCCATATCCGCCACGGAGCAGAACGGCAGCCGCCAAGTCAGCGGGTCGATGACAAGCATCGCCCCCTACAGCAACCCCCGTAGGGGCGGATTCCATATCCGCCCGCACTACGCCGTGTCGCGTATGTGGGGGCGGCGTCCTCGACGCCCCGCAATACACAGCACACCCAAAAACATAAAGGAACACCCATGAACTACAACAACAGCGAATTCCTCGCGTCCTACGGTCTGTCCCGCCAGCTGCCGGACAGTGACCGCCCTGAAATCGTATTTTCGGGCCGCTCCAACGTCGGCAAGTCGAGCCTCATCAATAAGCTCTGCAACCGCAAGAAGCTGGCCCGCGTCAGCGCCACGCCGGGCAAAACGGCAACCATCAACTTCTACCGCGTTGATACGGCCTACTTTGTTGACCTGCCCGGCTACGGCTACGCCAAGGTCTCCAACGCCGAGCGCGAGCGGTGGGACGATTTGATCAATAGCTATTTTGAGGCGGATCGTGCCGTCTGCCTGCTTGTCCAGCTGCTGGACAGCCGCCACGCGCCCAGCGCTGACGATGTGCAGATGCTTGAGTACCTGCACTACCACCGCATTCCGTTTGTGGCCGCGCTGACCAAGGGCGACAAGCTGAAAAAGAGCGAGATGGCCGCCCGCAAAGAAGAATTTGAAAAGATCTGCGCTCCCTACGGCTGCCAGGGCGTTGTGCTGACCAGCGCCGAGAACGGGCTGGGCATGGATGAGCTGCGCGCGCTGCTTGAGGCCAGCATGACCCCCGAGACAGAGGACTGACCGATGGCCTACAACGAGTTTGCCTATTTCTACGACGAGTTCAACGGCGAGGCTGACTATGACGCGCTTTACGGCTATATTACCGACGAGCTGAAGGCCCACGGCATCACAGACGGCATCTTGGCCGACCTGGGTTGCGGCACCGGCGATCTGACCCTGATGTTGACCCAGGCAGGGTATGATGTCATCGGCATTGACCGCTCCGAGGAGATGCTCAGTGTCCTGCGCGAAAAGGCCGACGAGCTGGGCCTGACGGGCCGCTTGCTGCTGCTGAAGCAGGACCTGCTGGACCTGGACCTGTACGGCACGATCCGCGCCGCGGTGTCTACGTTTGACACCTACAGCCACATTGGCCCGCAGGAAAATTTTGAGAAGGCCATCCGCAAGGCTGCCTACTTTATGGAGCGGGGCGGCGTGTTCATTTTTGACTTGAACACGCCCTATAAGCACCGGCACATTCTGGCAGGCCAGACCTTTGACATCGAGGCCGAGGACGCCGACTGCCACTGGTCGAACCGCTACGACGAGACGGCGCAGCGGGTGGATATTACCATCAACATTGACTACCACGAGACGGGGGAGCACTTCCACGAGGCGTTCAGCGAGTACAGCTACGCGCTGGACACCGTGTGCGCTCTGTTGGAAAAGTACGGCTTCGCCGTGGCCAAAGTCGCCGACGGCGAGAGCTTTGGCCCGGTGCGCGGCGACAGCCCGCGCTGGATCATCACGGCTGTCAAGCAATACACACAAGAGGAAAAAGCGAATGGAACAGAATCATAACATGCTGCGCGGTATCTCCGAAAACGGCGGAATCGTGTTTTACGGTGTTGACTCTACGGAAATCGTCCGCGAGATGGAACACCTGCACAAGACCAGCGCCGTCACCACCGCTGCCCTGGGCCGCCTGCTGACGGCAGCCTCGATGATGGGCATTATGCTCAAAAGCACCCAGGACTCGGTGACGCTGCAGATCAAGGGCGGCGGCCCCGCAGGCCGCCTGCTGGCCGTTTCCGACGGCACCGGCAACGTCAAGGGCTACGTCGAGCACCCCGTTGTGGAACTTCCCCCGCGGGCTGACGGCCATCTAAACGTCGGCGCAGCCGTTGGCAAGGATGGCACGCTGGATGTCATCCGTGACTTGGGTATGCGCGAGCCGTACATCGGTCAGGTGCCGCTGACCTCCGGTGAGATCGCCGAGGACATCACGACCTATTTTGCTATCAGTGAGCAGGTGCCCACTGTCTGTGCGCTGGGCGTGCTCGTCGATAAGGACCTGAGCGTCCGCTGCGCGGGCGGCTTTGTCGTGCAGCTGCTGCCCGGCGCAACCGAGGAGGAGATCGAGCACCTCGAGAAGAACATCAAGGCCATGCCCAGCGTGACGACAATGCTCGAGGAGGGCAAGAGCGTCCGCGATATGCTGGAGCTGGCCTTGGCCGGCTTTGCGCCCGATATTCTCGACAGCTACCATGTGACCTACAAGTGCGACTGCGGCCTTGAGCGCGTTGAAAAGATGATCCGTTCCCTTGGCAAAAAGGAGGTCGAGCGCATGCGCGACGAGGACCCCGTTGCCGAGGTAAACTGCCAGTTCTGCAACAAGAATTATAAGGTGGACCTGAATGAACTGCTCAAAAACTGGCCTTCCACCGCCGAAAATGAGTCGGGCGAAAACGCATAAAAATTTATGCAAAAAAATGTAAAAAACGCTTGACTTTTCCGCTCATATAGTTTATAATAACAAACGTCGCCCGGAGAGAGCGATTGAGCAAAAACTCTCCAACATGCGGCCGTAGCTCATCTGGTAGAGCGCCACCTTGCCAAGGTGGAGGTAGCGA
>OLSK01002612.1_pt1 | contig 11093 bp, 10 predicted proteins | sample 1672781 | NCBI WGS metagenome assembly OLSK01 (sample SAMEA3136723, study PRJEB25190) | human gut metagenome | biome: human gut; feature: human-associated habitat; material: faeces | place: Austria | collected 2013 | reverse complement strand
AAGGTCTTTGCGCCCTTTTATCTGCAATGCTTGGGCAAAGATATTAAATGAGAATAACGCAAGAAAAGTAAATATTTACAGTTATGACAGTGTAAACATTTACCAAGCAAAGGGTTAAGTCCGGAAAAGTGTATTTTTTTACATGATTATACGGGGGGGGGAACCGGAATGATAACGGAGTCTCATCCTGACATATCTCCCCCTAAGCCTTATGCACATAGAGCAGGTCTTCGATGAGCAGGTCAAGTTCCTCGGCACCGATGCAGCCCTCGTGATAATGGAAGTAGTGGCTGAGGAGCAGCCGCACCTGCCTGACGCGGCATGTCTCGGTGTAGCCATGCCACTGCCCCACCCCCGCATCGAGCGCACGACGGATGACGCCCACCATAGGAGCGATAGCGGCACGCACGTCGTCACCGGAAAGAATCTGTATCTTCTCCTCCGGCAGAATAATGGTGACTTCGGGATGATAGGCGCGAACTACGCGCAAGGCTTCCGTCCAACGGACATGTTTGGCTATGACGTCACGCGTCTCTTTCTTGGGTTTCTTCATAAAAAATTACTATTTATCGGACAAGTGACGCCCGGTTACGCTTCCTGAAACGGTTCTCAAAAAGCTCCATCAACAATATGGGCAAACCGAAAACGGCTACGAAGCCGGCTAAAAACAAGACGCTTCCGTAAGCGGCCCCGTAGCATATCCCCCGATGGATAAACAAACAAACAAAACAAAAATAAGAAGCACTGCCTTCTTTCATTGACAAGGGGATGTTTTCGGTTTTAGTTGTAATCATATCAGATTTTATTTCTAATTCTATTGCTATTTCTAAATTCTATATATAATCTTATTTCAATTCTATCCCTATATATAATTCCATTTCTAAATTCAATTTCTTGCATGCTCTCTCAAATACAGTTCCACATGCTCCACTGTGACGTCTTTCAGCAGCACCCGCTTGTCGGCATCGAGCAGATAGAGACAGGGAACCGCTTTCAGGTCGTAGAGCCGGTGGCGGTTGATGGCCTGCGAGGCGTCGCGGGCGTTGAGCATGCAGGGCGGATAAGCCGCCGCACGCCACTGCTCCACGTCCTCATCGGGATAGACGGCAAGGATAACCAGCCGGGGACGACGGGCGGAACCCTCTCCCGTCATACCGGCGAGGTGCTCCGAAGCAGCCATGTAATCCTTTACGCGGCGGCAGTCCTCGCAGTCGGGCGAGTTGAAGAACAGCAGGGTATAGCTTGACTTTATCTGCCGGAGGCTGCCGACAGTGCCGTTGGCAAGGGTGTAGGCGAAGTCCGCCGCCACATCGCCCGGACGGTTCTTCAACGCCATGTCCAGCCTGAACTTGGGGCGTGCCTTGTCCGGTTCGCCCAGACGGGGCGAAGCGATGACGTGGCGCAGCATAGGGATGTAGTACTCCTCGTTGCGGAAAGGCGAGTTGGGCTCGTAGAGGTATTTCCCCGACAACTCCATGAAGTGGGCGTACATGACACTGTCCACAGCGGCGGAGTCCATCATTGCCGTAAGGCTGCTCTGCGCTTCCTCCAGCGGAACACGCGAGAGGATGTCCAGAAAATCGGCCAACGCCTGTTCGGTGACTTCCGGACGGAAAATGAGCGCAGTATCGCGGAAGTTGAAGCCCTGCCAGTAGTGCGCCGCCAAGTAGGAAGCGCGCGCCTCGGAGGTGACGAGCAGCGGAGGAATGTCGGGCAATGTGAATGCCGCTTCGGAATGGCCCGTACCGCGCTCCGTTTCTGCGGATTGCGAAGCGCATCCGGCAAACAACGGCAGGAGCAACAACAGCAACAGCACAACGGCGGCAAACCAGCGCAGCGCACGAGGCGTGCGGGAACGGCGGGGGTAGCGGCGGTAATGGCGTAGGGGGCGGTGTGAAGGCATAAGGGGAGAGGGTTTTAAAGTTTGTTTTAGGATGACTATGCCAAATTGCTAAATAATTAATCTGCCTATGACATTACAATTGTTTGATACAACGCACAGACTTACTATCATACTTTCTTGTATGGACTGCAATGCCATCACTGGCTACAGCCCAACTCTTACCGGCGTCAACCTCGGTAGCAGCCCAACTCATAAAACTGAAGTCACTAAATCCGCCTGATGCCTTCAATTCCGTTCGCAGCATACACATTAATAGCCACTCCCGCTGCGTGGGAAGACGCCAACCTGCACCAACACTCTGACACTCAGATACCGCACTGACCCAGGAGACATTGCTACCAACGTTTGATCTCGTCACTTCAAACTTGTAATACACCTTCTCATTACTTACTTTCGATCCGATATTACTTGCATTATTAGTCCCTAATGTTTCATTTGTACCATTGGTTCCGGTTGCTTTTTTCACCTTCGTTGCATTCCGTAATCCCGAAGCATCAATAATCGTTCTATTACCTTCCACAATAACTTTCTGAGCATAGCTATCGGTAATCATCAGACAACCCACGATAAATAGCATTGATGTTAAACTCCGCTTCATTGTTCTTTTCTTTTTATGTTTTTCTCTGTTTTACTTTATTTCTTAATAGCTTGCAAACATTCCATATAATCCACAACAAGACATCTTGAGTTAGTCTTTCTGCGGCATTACAAGTCCCTGATGCAATACACGCCATAAGTTAGCTGTTTGTCGCAGCTATATGACCGACCACTATCAAAATCCAAGGATACATACATGTGGGCAGTGCTCTCGGAAGAGGAAATCAGCATAGTGCGTTCTAAATTATCTTGTATCCCCGCAATCCATGCCATCAAAAGCTGGTCGTATGCCGGCATATACCACTTTGCTTCCGATTCATCGATAATTCCGTCACCATTCACATCTCGGTTCTTCTCATGACAATAACGCACTGCAGAACTTTTGTAGATGGGGTGATAAATCCGCCCATTTGCATCAGGATAATAGTAGGGTGCCCCGGTGTTTGTCCCTGAATAAGCGGGAATAGCATCCTTACCTCCAGATCTATTATTCCCATACATGGGCCTGTACGAATTCTGCGCTTTTCCGAATCCTACGGGTTCGTGATTTGCGTTTCGTTGCACATCCGTATACACCGCATTTGCCGTTAAAAATTTTCCGTTTCGTTTATAATCTCGTTGGCCATTTTGGTTGGCATAGAGAAAAATTCCTACAAAGCCCCACTGTGTGTAGGATGTCCGCTGTAAACTCGGATCTATTCCGGGATTCAAAGTCAGCTTAAGCTCTTTCTTATTTTCAAACACGAACTGCTTCTTGATGTTGCTGTGCGTTCCGCCTATATTGAAAAGGGCCAAACCCGCATCAGGATTCGTCTCATCGAAAACCGGGATATACCCATCCTGACTGATATTGAATATTCTCACCTCAGGATTTTGTGTACTTCCGTCTTTAAGGAATGTAAAACGCACTTGCGCCCTGCGTATATTTCCCTGCTGTTGGAGGTACTCGTCAGCATATACATACAAAGTGTGATTTGTGACAGCCGCAGAATTGTCAAAGGGAATGTCTGTAATCTTATAGCACATGCGATAGGTGGCCTTGGCAAAGGTCATCTCATTGTCATCGTCATCCTGAACAGTCGCAGCTATATCGGGATAGACGGCCCACCATTTCTGAGCCTCGGTCAGTGTCTTTCTCACGCTTGTGTGCGGGATGTAACGTCCTCTGACGATCTTACTCGTCGGATTTGCATCCTGCTGCCACTTGGTGGCAGCGCCTGTCTGCTTCACTTGGTGAAACATCAGATTCAGTGGTGAGATTTTAAGCCATGTGGCATCAAAATCCGGGTGATTATAAGCCCTGCCCGAATTATCCAGAATCTCCATTATGACTTTTCCTTTGGGAGCATGGATACGCATGGGCCGGAAATCGGGGTGTGCATCCATCGTGAGGTTGTCGCCATGATCTACCAAAAGGTCTCCTACAAGATAATCTATATTCGAGTCCACTTTGATGTCATTCAGCCCGTTCACCGTTACGGTAAAGGTGTAGTGCTTGCCACGCTCTATGTTGTAGTCGCTATGGTTGTCGGCTCCCAAGTAGATATGAGCCTTTACCTGCTTCGTTTCAAATGTAGTCTTGTGCATGGCCTTAATGACAATGGCAGTAGCACGTGCGGGCTTGAACCAGCCCTTGCCACGATCGTCTTTGTCATTAAAAGACATTCCTGAATAGCGGTCTGCCGAATTGGTAGGTAACGACTTGTTTACACGTCCTCCTCTGCGGTTTTCAAAGACATAGAGCGTCTGGGAGACTGTTTTGTTCAGTTTGTCCTCCGCCTCAAACGGATAGTCCACATCCGTTGTCAGCCAGTAATCATCCTTATCGGCGGTAGTGCCGGGCAGGTTTACGTTTACATCCGAAGTATGCGGAAACAGGTAGCTGCGGGCGGGGGCGTTCTCCACGTCCCAGCCTATGATGCTTACCCCTTGGTCGGCGGGTGTTTTGTCTATCACTATCAGCGTCACTTTGGCGGCAATGAAATGAAGCTGAATAGGAGTGCCGTAGGTGCTGTTGCCCGGAGCAATCTCCACGTTCTCCTGCTTTCCCGTCATCATCAGGGGGTGCGTGGTGTTCAGGCCGAAGTCCAGTTGGGTGGCGGTCGTCACAATCTGTTCCACTTCCGACAGAGAAGTGGCGGACTGCAACTTGGCCTCTATCTCCGCATTGCTGACGTTGGCAATGAAAAAGAGCGTGTAGTTGCTACCCGAATAGCTGTCTATTGTAAATTTAGAACCGGAACTTACATACTTACCGTTGCTCACCACCGAGCCGTCTGCCCGGAACACCATCACCCGCAAATTCTCAATCTTGTTCTCCTGTTCGGGAGTCAGGGCGCGGGTGGAAGAACCGCTGCTCATGGTCGGCACAATCAGGTTGAGCTCTATTCGTGCAGGCTCTCCTTCTGCCACAGAGCCTGCACCCGGAAACTCCTCGCGGACGCATCCCGCCAGAAGCAAGGCGGAGAGAAGCAGCGCATGGAGGAAAGGCATCGTATTTCTTATCTTTCTCATTTTATATCTCTGTATTTTTTTAGTGTATCTTATTGTTCTGTCTTATCATTCTTGTCCTGCTCTCAGGGTTAGAACTCTTTCCATATCTCTTGTTTGCCCCAGTCGGTGACTTTGACTTCTACGCTGATAGCACCGTCGAAGTCGACAAGCACGTTGAGCAGGCGGCCTTCTGACACGCGCAGGGGGTTGCCGTTGCTGTCGGAAATGACGGTCGTCCGGAGCACGCCCCGGTGGTAGATGTCTATGCGGAGCTCCTCCTCGGTGGGCAGGATGTTGAAAACGGAGGAGACGAAATCTCCCCGGTCGTTGAACGAGACTTCGGGGCGGTAGCTCACATCGGTGCCGTTGGGCAGGCCGTAGAAGTCGAGCATGTTGCCCGTCTTGCGCAGGATGTAGTGGAAATCGCCGTCGGAGCTTCCCACGTACTCCTTGAGGTGGCGCGCCGTAACGGCTACGCCGGAGACCTTGCGCCGCAGGGGAAGTTCCCTGGCGGAGAGGGTGCCGGTGGCGGAGAGCGCATCGGCGGAGGTCTGTATATCTATGGTGCCGTAGAAGAGGTCGTCGGGCGAGCCTGCTACGGGGTAGGTTATCCGAGTTTGAGGTTGGTGGATGAGCGACACGAAGGCCGTCTCCAAGTGGTCGCCCTGCCGCAGTGCGGGCAGCGTCTGGCTGCCTTGCCGGCCGTTGCCCCATGCCACCAGTTTCAGGACGTCGTGTCCGGGATAGTCCAGCGTGACAAGTTCCGAAAGGGAGGTGTGGAGGGTGTCGAGCAAGTTTTTGTCTTTGTCGAAAACATAGAGCGTGATGTCCTTTATAGTCTCGCCGTCAAGCGTGCCGCCGTCGGCGTCGAAGGCCTTTACCTGCAAGGTAAGTCCGGAGACGTGGGGAGAAGGACAGCCCGAAAGGTCGTCCTTGATGCAGCTTGCAGATACAAATGCCATAAGAAACAGTACAGGCAGTATTTGCAAGCAGTTACGGAATTTGTTCTTCTGCATGATTGGGTGGGTGTATTGATAGTGAAACGAAAATATTGTAATATGAAAGGCGGGAGCGGGAGGCGTCCCGCCTTTCTGCACATTCTTGTTAGAGATAAAAATAACTTCTACGGATATTTTTAGTTAAACTCTTTGTCGACGGATTGGGTAACCCATTGAGCAGCAGTCACAGTCACGTCTATGGAAGAAGAGACAACAGGTTCTTCCGGATCGGTAGTACCACCGCCGCCACCGGCTTCCACATCACCATTCAGGGTAACAGTCACTGTATAGGACTTGCCCGGTTCGATGGTCTCTTTCGCATCGGCTATCGTAAAGTGAACGGGGTAGTAAATAATAGAGGCAGCACTGTTCACAGTCTTTGTTGACTTGATGGCAAGGATGGTGGGTTGAGTCGTACCGTCGTTGCCGAAAGTGTAGAAGTGGTTGAAAACAGTGTTACCTGTATTATCTGTGAAAGGAGCACCTACTGCATCGGACAGAGCCGTAGATGTTGTTACATTCGTATCAAAGGGAGTATTATAAGTGTTATCTCCTGTATAGAAGTGAGTTTGTGCAGACTTTTCTGCCGAGGTTCCGAAGAACTTTCCCTTCTGACCTGCAAACAGCAATACAACTTCTTTGTCTTCAATCTGAATAGTACCACCGCTCATACCCGTACGGTTATCCTTAACGATAAGCTGTATTTTTGCCGCTACGAAGCTTAAGGATACAGCAACCTGAGCGTTAGTACCACCGTTAAATTTAACTTCACTCTCTCCCGACATCCAAAGGTTGTTTTTCCTCTGGGTTGAAGTGTTTTGATCACCCTTCACCATCAGGTCAGCTGTTGCCGTCAACAAGTCGCTTTCCGTTTTAACATCTTTAAAAGGGCCGTTAGCCAGTGCGCCCGTATTGGCCACCACATACGCTTTCTTTGCGGCAGTAGTACCAGTTGTGATTGTAGCAGCTGTATTGGAATTACTCTCATAAGGAGCACAGTCCAAAGCGCCACCAGCGCGGAACAGGAACACAAGATAGTTATTAATCACAGCATCTTCTGTATCGGTAGCCGGTCCCGCAGCTCTTGATTGCGCCTGATTATCTCCATCGCCTTTAAGCTTGATGGTAAGTACCGCCTGCTCGCCCGGAACATTGTTTCCTAAATTCTCTACTTCATCGTTAGTGCACGAGAACATCGTGAAGGCTGCAAGAGCCACTGCTAAAAATTTAATCTTCTTCATTGTTTTTTAATCTTAAAAATTAGTACTTAAATGATTATTGTTATGTATATAATACCTATTGAAAACTCTTTTTATCCTGTCTTTTTATCCTGTCTTTCTATTCTGCCGGAACCCGTTCCGCTTCGGAAAGCCGGTATTGTTTTATCTGCTTCTATTCAGCAGTTCTTCCAGTTGTTTCAGGTTCTCGGCAGCTTGGGGGTCACCGGCGGCCACCGCCTTTTGGAACAAGGTGCGAGCCTTTTCCGTATCACCGCTCATCATGTGGCACACGCCCCGCAGGTTGTCGGCACGAAAGTGGGTGTTGCCTTGAAGCGTGTGCAACGCTTGGGCGTACTGTTCGGCTTGCAGCAGGTCGATGGCTTTGTTGAGCGACAGGAGTTCGGGATCGGGCTGCGCCTCGTAGAACACCTTGATGTATCCCGCGTTGCGGAGCTTCGGGAAAAAGTGCTGCTTCATATAGTGATAGGGCTTGCCACCGTTGAGCTTCATGAGAAGTCCCAAGCGACCCACTTTCTTCTTGGCGTCCCACACCGGAGCAGTGTCGATGATGTGCAGCACCTGCTGCCGGGAGTCCATGTCGCTGTCTGCAACGAGCCTGCGCAGAAATCTCCACGACTCTTGGTCGTTTTTCACCTCGAAATAGGAAGGTGAGAGCCGGGTGCGGCTCGTGATGTAATCCACCAACACCTGCGCCCGGTTGGCGGCAATGCGGGCGTTCAGCTCGGCAGAACCGTCGGGCGAGGCCGAACCTACTACCAATATCTTGGCGATACGGGAGTTTTTGTCTTCGGCTATCTTGTCGAGAACGGAGAGCAGATGTTCCAGATTGGCGCGGTTGTTCTCGAACTCCGGAACCACCCGTACGCTACCCACAGGGAAGTAGACCACCAGAGTGGCTTCGTCTTTATAACGGTCGATGTCCTCCTTTGTGCCCACGCTGCCTGTCCACACACCCAAGAACTTGTTTTCCTGCGCCAGTTGCTCCACAACGGGTATCACAGGCTCCGACCGGGGCACTACGGGAACAAACAGCTCGGCAGGGGTGGCAAGCATCGCATTGTCCAGCAACCGCAGGGACTGCAATGTCTCTTTGCTGCAACAGCCCTCGCTCTGCGCTTCCAAATGGAGGGAGGCGCCTTCCATCCAATCGTTGTAGGGGAGCGTATGGGTGTAGAGCAGCTCTTCGCCCGCCTTGTTGTAGGCAGGAGCAACCGCCTGCGTCTTTTTCATGCCGCCCTCGCGCCACTCCACTATCTGCGCCCGGCGGCTGCCGTAGTTCAACTTCGGAAGGCATGCTTCCTGCCCGCCCTTGCCACGCAACAACGGGGTAACTTTCAACACATAATCTCTGCCCAGCCCGCCTACATTCAGCCTGAACGAAACGCGCACGCTGTCTTCACTGCGAACCATCTTTACATCGTCCGCCGATAAACGCACCTGCTCCTTAGCCGACAGACCAACCGCCTGCATCAGCAGCAAGCCACATAATAGCACACTACACTTCATATCTTTATTTCTTCTTTCGTTACTTTATAATATAGATAAGGGAAACGGCAGCCTTAGTAGGGCCGAAGTAGTTCTTATTCCCACTGCCCAGCTTGTCGCCGCACGTCTTGCACTCGAAACGGTCGTAGCTGAAATGCACATAGCCCAGTCCGAGGGTAGCTTCCAAATTCCAGCGCTTGCCCAGCACCCAACTGTAACCGTAGCCCACTCCTGCTCCCGCCAGCCAGCCCTGATAGCGCTTACTGCCCAATCCCGACGCGGAGGGCTTTATGCCGAAAGGAAGCATACCGCCGTAGTTGTATTCGCCTCCAAGCAAGTGGGCTTCCCAGAAATGTCCGGCGAAACGGCTGCATGTCCAATAACGAACTCCGGGCTGAAGCATCCAGAGCTTCATTTTCTTATTATCAGAAAAAGTCCACGCATTATAGTTACCGGACACCTCCAACGTCCAGCGAGGAGACAACCCATATTCTACTCCCAAGTTTATCGTAGAAGTTGCATCGTACAACAGATTACTCTTCACCGCAAACTCTTGAGCCGAAGCCGTTCCGGATAAGAGCGCAAACAAGGTAATCATGAAAATCGTCACTTTTTTTAGCATAGTCTCTTATTTTATTATTCGTTGTATTTCAACTATTTATTTACGTTAATTTCCCTTTCTCGGCTTTCACATTTTTCATCTGTCTGAATAACACAGATGAGATACATATATAGTATTGATAATTAATGATTTACGCAGATAAAAAGATTCAATGTTTTTTCACTGTACCATTTCTTTCTATTATAGATATGGATAATACGCTATGTATGAATGACATAAGGCACAGCTTTTCTGAAACATAAACTGAAACATTGGGCATGAAATGCCTGAATTAATAATTTTAAATTGAGTATACAAAATGGAACTGAACTACATTAAAGAGCACACATCGTGTGTAAACTACAAGACAGAAGAGTACAGCGGCTTTTCATTAGGACAAGCCCTGACAGGAGAAAATTTCGACAATCAGGAGCAGGAAATAAAAGCCAACCACCTGATATTTATATTGTCTGGAGAGGTCGAAATTACCAAAGATGAAAATGAAAAAGCAAGGGTGCATGCAAATGAATTTGTGTTTATCCCTATCTCGTCCCACTATGTCGGAAAGGTTATCCTTCCGGGAAGATACATCAACCTTACTTTTTTCCATAACAACATTTCCTTATGCGATAAACACATGTTAAGCAGCTATTTAAAAGAAGAATCAGATGTACCTTTGTACTTCGAGGCACTCCCCATAAAGGAGCCGTTAAACTTGTTTCTTGGTCTGCTGGAAACTTATCTTCAGGCAGGTGTGAGTTGCAAACATCTGCATGAAATTAAAGAACGGGAACTGTTCATTATCTTTAGGACAACCTATACAAAAAGAGAAATGATCAGGCTGTTCCACCCCATAATGGGAAAGGAGTTTGACTTCAAAATAGCGGTATTGCAACACAAAGACCAAGTGTACAGCAAAAAGGAACTGGCGCAGTTATTGGGAATGAGCAACTCCGACTTGCAACGAAAGTTCATACAGGAATTTGGAGAACCTGTTTCTGTCTGGTTACAGAAACAAAAAAACCAGAAAATACTGTCAAGGTTAAGTTATGATTCAATTTCTATCAAAGAAATTGCGCATGAGTTTGGCTTCTTGTCAGCATCCAGTTTTAATAAGTATTGCAAATGCAATTTTGGTTACAATCCCACTGAATTAAAAAAACAGATAAAAGAAAGGCGAATAGAATCATCTGTTTTTCAACGCATTAAATAATAGGTAAAGCGATTGGTTTATTTGGACAACTAATTTATTTTAAATAGTCCATATCTTTGCAGCATCAAAAAAAGCAACATTCTACGAGTATATGAACTCACTGAATAGTACGTTTTTTTTGATGCTCTTTTTATTTTTTCATCTGTGTTATTCAGACAGATGAAATTCCACCTCCCTGAACTACTGCAGAAACGCAACAGGAAAACGCAATCCGCTCACGTAGAAAACAGCCGTCCCCTGTAATATCTCTGCCCGTTCTTGGCATCTCTCTTTTATCTTCTCGCATAAGCGCGTCACTCGTACAAAGATATACTAATAATTCATTCCGAAATTCCAAAGTGGAATAATATTTCCATATCCGGTCTCAATATCATCTTTTATAACATATCCCTCTTGTGCTTTGGCAATCTGCTGTTGTCCTTTGCCCTTTCCGCCAATTTCGAATGTCCGCTCTCCAATTTGAAAATCAGAGACTTTGGAAGATATAATATCCTGTTTCACCCGCATCTGGTTATAAAAGAATGTTTCGCGTATATTACCGATATTGGAATTCTCTCCCCCT
>OLSK01002608.1_pt1 | contig 11108 bp, 11 predicted proteins | sample 1672781 | NCBI WGS metagenome assembly OLSK01 (sample SAMEA3136723, study PRJEB25190) | human gut metagenome | biome: human gut; feature: human-associated habitat; material: faeces | place: Austria | collected 2013 | reverse complement strand
AAAGGCCCTAAGGGTGCGCGAAGCGCATCCCCTCCCCCGAGGGGAGGGATTTAGGGAGAGGGTAACGTGAAATGATGTGGGTGGGCAATCACCTCCGAACGTGAGATAATGTGTTTGACAGCAGGTAATTGCCTACTTGCGAAAGTTGAATGAATATATTCACAAGCATTTCGGAATATTCCGGAAGTGTCTGAACAGGTGGGCAATCACCTTAATAATTCTTCAGCAAACGATTGCCGGTTTGCGGTGACTTGAACATTTATGAAGTTCTTTGATATAGAAAACATTGCGTTCACGCTTGGCGGAACGGGAGTGAGCTTTCTGGAGCTGATCGGAGTCATCGCGGGACTTACCTGCGTGGTGATGGCCGGACGCAACAGCAAGTACAACTTCTGGGTCGGCTACCTGTACAACATCCTGCTGTTTACGCTGTTCTGGCAGCGGCACCTCTACTCGGCGATGCTTCTCCAGCCGATAGCGTTCGGAATCAATGCCTTCGGGCATTGGAGGTGGACACATCCCAGGCCGGAGGAACAGAGTTCGAAAGACGCTTCGGCCTTGAAGGTGACACATCTGTCGATGCGGGATTGGTGCACTGCTCTCACGGTCGTGGCCTTTGCCGGAGCCGCCTGGGGATTCGTCCTCAGCAAGTTGGGCACAGTCTGGTTCACGGACATATTCACACCCGATCCGACTCCGTGGCTTGACTCGTACGGCCTGATGCTGACGCTTCTGGCGCAGTTCCTTTCCGCCCAGAAGAAGTGGGACTGCTGGATCGTGTGGCTGGTGGTGAACATCACGAACATCACCCTCTACCTCAGCGCCGGCCTCGTGTTCATGCCGATCGTCAGCGCCCTGTATCTGCTCAACGGCATCTGGTCCCTGTGGACCTGGTACCGGCTGTACAAAGAGGAGAGGTAGATCCCTTGCCGCAGCGGTCCGGCAGGCTCACCAACCGGTAACCCGAATTTACGGTCACCAAGCCAACACCTATGGTCACAGAGCCTGTCGAAGTGACCAGACGCACAGGACAACTTAGGCGCTTCGATGGTTCGTGAGTTCTGTCAAGCCACAAGCTCAACTACCAAAGACGCTGATAGCAGTGGTGGATAACATATTAAAGATGAATATTTTATGCGTTATCCTTTAGTGACATCCAACTAAAGACAATGAAGCAATTAATTGATAAATAGGGGCTTAAGCTCCACGACATAATACGATGAATATGACAGACATATTACTGAAAATAACCGATCTGCACGCCAGCGTCGGAGACAAGGAGATTCTGAAGGGGATCAACCTTGAGATCCGCCGCGGCGAGATCCACGCCATGATGGGACCTAACGGAGCCGGCAAAAGCACACTGTCCTCAGTCCTGACCGGCAAACCGAACTATGAGGTCACCGCCGGCTCGATAGAGTTCGACGGCAAGGATCTGCTGGCCATGAAGCCTGAGGAAAGGGCTTGGGCCGGGCTGTTCATGTCCTTCCAGTACCCTATCGAAATTCCGGGCGTGTCCATCACCAACTTCATGAAGACTGCCATCAACTCAAAGTTGAAGGCACAGGGGAAGGAGCCGATGAAAGCCGGTGATTTTCTGAAACTTATGAAGCAGAAGATGTCCTTCGTCCAGATGAAGCCTGAGTTCGCCAAGCGCGAGGTCAACGTCGGTTTCTCCGGCGGAGAGAAAAAGAGGAACGAGATCTTCCAGATGGCGATGCTCGATCCGACCCTTGCGATTCTCGACGAGACGGACAGCGGCCTGGACGTGGATGCGCTCAAGATTGTGGCCGACGGAGTGAACGCGCTGCACACTCCGGAAAAGTCGGCGATCGTCATCACCCACTACCAGAAGCTTCTTGAATATGTCAGGCCGGATGTCGTGCATGTCCTGAAGGACGGCCGCATCGTGGCCAGCGGAGGTTACGAACTGATAGACAAGATTGAAAAGGATGGCTTCGAACAGTTCTAAAAACATAGACCACGGCAACTATATTCCTTCGCCCATCGTGCCGGGAATTAAAATCGCTGACGGAGAGCATCTTCGTAAAGTCTTCGTGCTCGGCTCCGCTGACGCTGCCGCAGGAGCCGATATCGCCGAATCCTCCACGCTTCGCGCTCCGTCCCGTCATCCGCAAAGCGGATGCCACCCGCTCAAATGGCCACGGGCGGCTATGGATTCGGCGACATCGGCTCCAACGGCTGATCCAGATAACATCATTACTGATCATGTGGCTACCTCCGTTTTGGCGGTTGGTTCGACGAACTCACCAACCGCCAAAACGGCCTTACCGGTCACTGAGCGTGTTGAAGTGACCGAAATTCCGTCCAACATCGAGGTGGGGGCTGACGCTACGCTGGATCTGACGGTGATAGTGCTGCCGGGAGTCTCGGCGAGGATTCCGCTGACGATCGACCTGACCGGCGCTCATTCCGAAGTCAGGCTTTCGGGCATATACCTCTGTTCCGGCCACGATGACGTGACGTTTGACATCACGATGCACCATCGCACGGGCGACTGCCGTTCACAGCAGACATTCAACGGGTTGGCTACAGGAGAAGCAAAATGCGGGTTCTTCGGCAAGATCGTGATCGCGCCTGACGCGCAGAGAACCGAGGCGTTTCAGGAGAACCACAACATCCTGCTCTCTGACACGGCAAGGGTCAACACCAAGCCGAGGCTTGAAATCTATGCAGATGACGTGAAATGCTCGCACGGCGCCACCGTCGGGAAACTGAACGAGGACGAGCAGTTCTACATGCGTTCCAGAGGCATCCCAGAGGATGAGGCCAAGGTCCTTCAGATGATTTCCTTCGTGGCCCCGGTCCTTGAGACCATCCCTGAAGAGGCCACCTGTGGAGACCTCAGCCGCTCCGCCATCGCCGGACTCGTCGAGAACGCCATCCGCTGCTTCGCATAAAAATCAAAAATCCGAACGACGAGATAGCCGTGGCGATTAAGTGCCTATAAGTCAATATTTTAAGCAACCCTCCTCATAAGGAAAACCGAGGGGAGGACATTACATTAAACCGCTAATTTTTAGGAGATTAAGCGCCATGCGCTCTCTTGCTTGCTTTGTCGGTGTCGGAGGAGAGGGCTGGCACCATGCATCATGGCGCAGGTTTTTTGGTGCAGCCGCTGAAGTCTCCTGCTTGTCGGAGAGGGCTGACATCACGCATCATGGCGCAGGTTTTGGTGCAGCCGCTGAAGTCTCCTGCTTGTCGGAGAGGGCTGACATCATGCATCATGGCGCAGGGTTTTTGGTGCAGCCGCCGAAGTCTCCTGCTTGTCGGAGAGGCTGACATCACGCATCATGGCGCAGGTTTTGGTGCAGCCGCCGAAGTCTCCTGCTTGTCGGAGAGGGCTGACATCACGCATCATAGCGCAGGTTTTCGTGCAGCCGCCGAAGTCTCCTGCTTGTCGGAGAGGGCTGGCACCATGCATCATGGCGAAATAAGATTGTTTGGGCAACGAACAAAAAACAGAGATAAGGATGATTGTCAAGACGAATGTCAAACTGAATTTGGGACTGAGTGTCCTGCGTAAGCGTGCAGATGGGTTTCACGACATCGAGACGTTGTTTGTGCCGTGCTATGATTTCGGGGACACTCTTGAGATCATCACGGGTGATGACTACAGCCGCACCTCGGCGGCGTTGTTTGCAAAGTATGGTGCCCCGGCCGGACACTTCGACGCTTCGACAAGCCCAGCGACCGACAAGCTTAGCGATTGGCAAGAAGCATTGGTAGGTGGACCTGTCGAACCAACCGAGCTCAGCGAATCAGCCAAAGATGAAGAAAAAGGAGCGGATCTCCCAGGAAATGTAGCCGCTTCGTACGATGGCAGATTAGTCCAAGGAATATCCGAGGACGGGAAGCTGATGATCACGATCGCGCGGGAGGAAGGTGTGGACTGGGATCCGCTCAAGGATCTGTGCGCGAAGGCGTACAATATTCTGGCACAAGATTTTGACTTGCCGCCTGTCAAGATATTCCTTGAAAAGGAGGCTCCTGTTGGCGCCGGGCTTGGTGGTGGGTCAGCGGATGCGGCTTTCACCCTCAAGGCCCTGAACGAACTTTGCGGGCTTGGGCTTGATGATCAAAGGCTTTCTGAATATGCCTCCAAACTTGGCAGCGACTGTGCCTTCTTCATTTTCAACCGTCCGATGATTGGTTCAGGAAGAGGTGAAGTGCTTGAGCCTTATGACATTAACCTTTCAGAATACGAAATCAAGGTGCTGGTTCCTGAAGGAGTTGCGGTCTCCACCGCCGAGGCCTACAGGGGGATTGTCCCCCGGGAGGGTTTGCCGTCAGGGCGCTCCGACAGGCTCGGCGAACAGAAATGCTTGCCGGAGGATCCCGGCGCTTCGGAATGTCATGAGAACCGCAGAATCGGCGGTCAACCAGTCAACTCGACAGGAATGTTGATGGTCGGTGGGCATTGTCAAAACAAGATTGGTGAGCCTGTCGAACCAACCGGGATGACGGATCTGAAGGACGTGCTGGCGATGCCTGTAGCCGAGTGGAAAGACAATCTGGTCAACGATTTCGAGGCCACTGTCTTCAAGGCGCATCCGGAATTGGCGGCCATCAAGCAGTCCCTCTACGACTCCTGCGCGGTCTACGCCTCGATGTCCGGCTCCGGTTCCGCCCTCTTCGCCCTGTACAAGAAATAGCCCGTGAGCCAGAAAGGCTGTTTCACGCACAGATGTGGTCGCGAAGATGGTTCGGTCACGTTACCCCCTCCCTAAATCCCTCCCCCAGACTGTCTTAAAAGTCTCGGCGAGAGTAGAAAAGTCTGTACCCCTATACAGGGGCGACAACGAATTTTCTATCCTCGGAGATGGTAATTATACTTTTAAGACAGTCTCCCCTCGGGGGAGGGAGTTGCTTTCACTGCAAGCAGTGAAGAGAAGAGGAGTGGTGTTTCGCAAATGCGAAACTTGCGTTACTTAATATAATATATTCATTTCAGCCCTGCGCCGCAGCCACTCGCTTCCTCCTTAAAAGCGGCATGTTTGCCTGTCCGCAAAAGTCCCTTGCTCAATGCCTTTGAGAAAACTCACATCCGCAAAATGTCTGGTTGTACATGTCCCACTCCTTGATTAGAGCATTCCGGCGTTCCTGAAGTCCTCCTCGGCGCCAATTCTGATTCCACCAAAGAACACTGGATGTTTGGCATCGACCAGCGCTTGCCTGATCATTATCGGAAACGGCGTCAGGGCAAGGCTTTGGCATCAGATCGTTGCCTGGCGCGACCAGCGACGAATTTATCGTTTCGCAAGCCCAACGGCCCGCAGCATCGACCTGATTCAAATCTTTCCACCTGGAAGATGCCAAGGTTGTGGTCAGCAGAGTGTAGCCGTGAGTGGCCGCATAGCGGGCGGCCCGCATAAGACGGAACTTGAAACATTCAAGGCAGCGGGGGCCGCGCTCCGGCATCTCGGCGATGCGGATGACCGGTCCCTGAGCCTGCCGAAAGGACGGTGCGCCATCGGAAGTGGCCGCTTCGATGGTTGGTGAGATCTGTCGAACCACTGGCTCAGCGGCCGGACTTGTCTCCAACTGACGGACAAAGGCCAGCCAAGCCGAGTGATCATATTCATCATCAATCATTTCGAGGCCGTGTGCGGCGGCATATCGGATCAACTCATCGCGGCGGATGGAATATTCCCGGATAGGGACGATGTTGGAGTTGCTGAAGAATATTCCGGGACGCAGCCCCTCACCGACCATCCATTCGATGATGGCGGTCGAACAGGGAGCGCAGCAGCAATGCAGCAGGATGCGTTCCTTCGAAAGGTCGCAACCCCTCGGCGGCTCAGGAAAGAATCCTTTTTTATGAATATTCTTGTTCGACATTTCCATGACAAACCTTGGATTTGCGGCGAAGTTCACCGCGTCAAAGTTCATGAAAACAAACATAACGATTTTTCTTGAGAAAACAGAAGTTTCAGGCGTGGCAGTTAAAAGACTGTAAACCAAGTAATTGAATAAAACATCCTCTACAGAAAACAAGAGTAGAACACTGCTTCAAGACATTAATAATCAGCGAATTGCCTGCCACGGAATTTCTCGGTTCGCAGATCCGCAATACAAATCCGATTTTGCCGTAAGAACTTTTAATGCTAACTTTAACGGAACTAAAGCCCGAGCCGACTCGCAGCGGGCTTTATGTCTTGGAAGACACCATTCAGAAAGGATAAGCATCCTCTTTGGATTTGCAAGCGGTGGCAAAGTAGCGATGACGCGGCTGTTATTGGGCATAAGCCCAAAGTTTATGATTTCATTGAACTCAACAACCATTGACAAACAACAGAAACAACAGGAGCTATGATCGAAAAGGACGAGAGATTCACATTGGCGGAGAGATATGTGGAAGAGACCGGTGTCTCCGTGTTCCTGACCGGCAAGGCCGGCACGGGAAAGACAACGTTCCTTAAGGAAATCGTGAGGAAGACATCCAAGCGGTTCGCGGTCGTGGCCCCTACCGGAGTCGCAGCGATCAACGCCGGCGGAGTGACCATACATTCGTTCTTCCAGCTGCCACTCTGCCCGTATCTACCTGATGTCAAAGAGCTTGTCACTGAGTATCAGATGCCGGAACGGATGCGTTCCCTGCGCAAGGAAAGGGTGAGGATCCTGAGGACCCTCGATCTGTTGATCATCGATGAGATCTCGATGGTGAGGGCGGACATTCTGGACGCGATCGATGACATCTTGAAGCGCTATCGGCGCAACGACCGGCCGTTCGGAGGGGTGCAACTGTTGATGATCGGGGATATTCAGCAGCTTCCGCCGGTCGTACGGGAGTCGGAGAGGCCGTTTATGGAGCAGGTATATTCATCACCTTTCTTTTTCAATTCCAAGGTGTTGCAGCGGCTGCCATACGTAACGATCCCGTTGGAGAAGGTTCACCGGCAGAGCGACAGGATATTCCTGGACATTTTGAATGAGGTGAGGTCGGGAAGGCCGAGTGAATGGGCTCTGAGCGAGCTGAACAAGAGGTTGGACCCTGGTTTCGTTACGCCTGAGAATGAGCGATGGATCCGTCTCACGACCCATAACGCGCAGGCGGATTCGGTCAACGAGGCGAAAATGAACGCCTTGAAGACCGACGAGGCGACTTTCGAGGCACAAGTCGAAGGAATATTTCCGGAAAACGCCTATCCTGCTGAGACTCAGCTTCGTCTGAGGGTCGGGGCGCAGGTGATGTTCGTGCGCAACGACACTTCCGGCGAGGCGCGCTACTACAACGGAAAGATCGCGACTGTCGAGAAGGTCAAGCCGCAACTGATCGTAAAGGACGAAAGCGGTGACAGAATCGAAGTCACGACCGAGAAATGGGAGAACATCCGCTATGGACTGAATGAGGAAACAGGTGAGATTGAGGGAATTGTGGACGGCACTTTCGAGCAGGTTCCTCTGCGTCCGGCCTGGGCGGTGACGATCCATAAGAGCCAGGGTCTGACTTTCGACCATGTCATCATCGACGCTGGAGCGGCGTTCTCGTTCGGCCAGGTCTATGTGGCCCTTTCCCGCTGTCGCACCCTCGAAGGTATCGTCCTGACCACCCCGATCACCCGGCGCTGCACGTTCACCAGCGAGGAGGTCACGGCGTTCGAAAGCAGCCGCGAGCCGGCGGATGAGGTGCGCCTGAAGCTGCCGGCGATGTCCAATGAATATTTCACCTCAACCCTTTGCGATGCCTTTGATCTTCAGCGGCTTCGCTACCTCTACAACAGGGTTAACCGAATATATCAGGTCAACCTGTCGAATCTCTATCCGGATCAGGCCGGCAGGTTCAACACGGTCGGTGCTGGAATATCGGAACCGGTTGGTGAGACAGCACCTCAACAGGACTCCGGCAAAGATAACCAAAAGACTTTCGCCGGAATCCGTTCGCTCAGCGACACGGCCCTGAAGTTCCAGAAGCAGATCCGCTACATCGCCGCGTCCATCCACAGCGGCGCGCCGGACGACTTCCCTCTCCTGCGGGAGCGCGTCACCAAGGCTTGTGAATATTTCCGGAAAGAGTTGAGGCCTTTGGCATCGTTCGCCGCTCCGCTGACACTCATAGAGATAGACGACAAGGAAATCAAAAAGGCTTTCAAGGCGGCGGCCGAGGAGTTTCTTGGTGAATTGAGATTCCGTCTGACGCTTTTTGAGACTGTCTTGTCGGAAGGATTCAGCACGAAAGCGTATCACAAATTAAAGACGGACAACGAGTTGTCGGACGAAAGGTCGTTGAAGGCGTTGGTCAGGTCACTTATTTCTCCGCAAGTGAAGTCTTCTGCATCTGAGACATCGCCTCGGCAGGTTCAGCGACCGGATGCGGACGGTGAGACTGTCGAACCGTCCATCGCAAAACAGACCCAAAAACCAGCCGACAGACAGTCGCAGGAAGAATCAGACACCTACACCGGCAGCCTCCATCCGGAACTGATCCAGGCCCTGATTGACTGGCGACGGGAAAAGTACCAAAAGGACAACGTCCCCGCCTACATCATCCTCCACCAGAAAACCCTCCTGGCCATAGCCGACCTCGCCCCCACGACCAAAGAGGAACTCCTCACCGTCAAAGGCTTCGGCAAATCCAAGTGCGACAGGTACGGCGACGAGATTCTGGATGTCATCCGGCAAAGCCTCAAGAACAAATGACATCAATTTTCTTATTGAAACCGTCTGTCAATCTTATAGCAATAGCCCATCAACCGATGATCGATGACGCCGTCCATCGCTAAAACAGCGTATCCCCAGAAAGGGCATAGGATTGTTTTTCAGCCTTTAACGCTTCAGAAATGTGACAAACCAAGCGTTGCTTTATCAAGACCTCAAGCTTGTAGAATTTTTCTATAGGTATCGCAAGCAACGTTTTATCACCATTATTAATTCCAATCCTGAAGCTAACCTCAAGTACTTTTCCACTATCCGGATCAACCACATAAGTCAAGAAAACACTTCCTTGACTTTTTGCATAAGTGTTAACTTCATCATCGCTAAAAACGTCCCTTACTATCTTCTTAAATTGGACCGCATCTGATGTCGCCATATGCCCCATTCCAGAAGCATAGGTATAATATACGGTTGGATCTGAGCCAACCTTATGGCGAGGGACCTCCCTCATATGGTTGGCGGTATTCCCAACATACACACTCCCTGGGTAATGTGTTACGCGATACCTTACATTATTATATTCAACATATTCTTTGCTTGAATAATAATCTTGTGCTTCCGTGTTTAACGAGAATACCGAAATAAGCACAAGTATACTTATTATATTAACTATCCGACTTTCTTTCATTACTTACTACTTTTTGAGAATACTTTATAATAGCTTTTTAATATTTCATCAAGATTCCTGCCATCATCTGTCATCGGAAAACCCATATATCCCATATGATTTAAGGCGTTAATTGCTTCACGTCTGTTAGATTCATTATTTGTAGCAATATATTTCAATATTGCTTCGAAGTATTCATAGTTACTTTTAATAATAAAACTTAAAGAATCTTGCTCATCCTTGGTAAGGTTACTAAATATCCTTGCTAATAACATCTTCGCTTCAAGTCAATATCTCCGATATACTGTATCATTTGATCGGAAGTCAAGTATTGTAAGGCATGGAAAAACCCTCCTGGCCACAGCCGACCTCGCCCCCACGACCAAAGAGGAACTCCTCACCGTCAAAGGCTTCGGCAAGCCCAAGTGCGACAGGTACGGCGACGAGATTCTTGAAGTAGTCCAAAAGGGCCTCAAGAAAATTTGACACCTATTTTTTCATATAGCAATTGTCGGCTGCCGGTCAACCGATGAGTTATGCTGATCATCGCTAAAACATAGTGTCTCCAGCAAGGGCGTAGGATTGTTTTTCCGCCTTTAACGCTTCTGAAATGTGGCAAACTAACTGTTCCTTAAGCAAGGATTCCAATTTCCATAGTTTCTCAATTGGAATTGATAGTAATGTTAAGTCATTATCTGGGATCCAAAAATCAAAGCGAACTTCCAATATCCTTCCGCTATCTGGATCAACCACATAACCTAAGTAAATGGATCCTGACGCTTCCTTGTATTTTTTGATTTCTTCACTCGAAAACACCAATTTTACAATTTGCTCAAACTTCTCATAATCAGAATCCGCAAAGTGTCCCATCCCAGTTGCTTCAGAATAATAGACCACGGGATTTGACCCCACCTTGTATCGCAAATTGTTCCTCAAGCAATTTGCCTGATTCTCAACAAGGATATCATTATTGAAAGAGTAATGAGTTATTTTGTAGTTTACGTCATTATACCTCAGTAAACTCTTTCCCATATAATAATTTTGCCCATATAAAAAGACAGAAGTTATCATTGACATCGCAGTCAATATCATTTTTAATAGTAGTCTCATTTATTCTCTTCTTTTTTTTTGATAATATTTATTGTTCTTGCGTATGCCTGGCATTCGTATAAGTTTGATCCGCAACAATTGTCATAACAAATGAACCATCTCCGCCACTTATCCTATTACGTACTACAAGAATCGTTGATGGCTATCTAATAGTTTTTTTCTTCCAGAACGATCCTTTAATATAATTGAAGGCGATATTTCGACAAAAATGAGGATTCCACGTTGTCATTACCTGAATTAACTTCATAATATCTAACTGTTTTAGCCCAATTAGCCGTTAGAATTTCCCGATTTAAGCAAATACGGCTAAATTTATAATTAGTTGACACTCTTGATAATTCTTCTATCGAATTGTCAAAAATATCACGTGCCTCATCTACAGTCAAAAGACACTCTTCTTCATTAGGTGCGAAGTAATCATTGCATTGACTATAATCCGACACACAAGAATACAAGGCTAAGAATAATGGAAGTATAGTAAATGCTTCGTTGTTGAAATCATCTTCACCAAAACTTCTCTGTGAGTAGAATAATTCATAATTCGGCTTGTCGATTAAATTGTTTTAATATGCAAACTTACATAAAATCTGCGATTTTTACGCCCGTCACATAAGAAAGAAACTGTTTTTTTAGAGGAAATATATATATATTTAGTAAACATTAAAAAATAAGTTGAACTAAATTTTGTGTCAGATTTATGAGGATAGATTTCTTT
>OLSK01002607.1_pt1 | contig 11109 bp, 8 predicted proteins | sample 1672781 | NCBI WGS metagenome assembly OLSK01 (sample SAMEA3136723, study PRJEB25190) | human gut metagenome | biome: human gut; feature: human-associated habitat; material: faeces | place: Austria | collected 2013 | reverse complement strand
GCAAGTTTATGCAAACTTCATGGAATCTTAACAGAATCCAAAAATAAAAGCTGTACCTTTGTTCACTGAACAAACAGGATTACAGTTATGACGAAAAGTAGGAAGCCGTTGATATTAATTACGAATGATGACGGATATAGTGCAAAAGGAATCAATGAATTAATCAAAGGATTAAAAGGTTTGGGGGAATTGGTAGTATTAGCTCCGGACGGACCTCGTTCGGGAATGGCAAGTGCGATTACCTCATTGGTTCCTATTAAATATAAACTAATCAGGCAAGAAGAGGACTTACGGGTTTATGCTTGTACAGGCACGCCGGTGGACTGCGTGAAGCTTGCTATCAATGTGTTGTTGGATCGTACACCGGACTTGTTGGTTTCCGGAATTAATCATGGTGGCAATATGGCGATTTGTGTCCATTATTCCGGAACGATGGGTGCTGCGGCGGAAGGCTGTGTATTCGGTATACCTTCCATTGGTGTTTCTTTACTCGACCATTGCGAAGATGCGGACTTCTCGGAATGTTGCCGTTTAGGACGCAGGGTGATTGAAAAGGTGTTGGAAGAGGGATTGCCTCAAGGTACTTATTTGAACTTGAATCTCCCGAAAGATGTGCCGGTGAAAGGAATGAAGGTTTGCCACCAAGCAGACGGCCGTTGGGTAAATGAGTTTAAGGAGAGCGAAAACGGAATGGGCGAGAAGGTTTATTGGTTGACAGGGAATTTCCGGAACGATGATAAGTTGGCGGACAATGATGTGGAATGGTTGGACAACGGATACGCATCGTTGGTCCCATGCAAGATTGACGTGACCGATTATAGTTACTTGAAGCATTTGGAAAACTGTAACTTAGGATAAGGATCAGTTATGAAGTATTATTTGATAGCAGGAGAAGCCTCCGGTGATTTGCACGCTTCCAACCTGATGCGGGCTTTGAAAAGCTGCGACGAGAAAGCGGATTTCCGTTACTTCGGCGGGGATTTGATGAAAAAGCAGGGCGGAACATTGGTGAAACATTACCGGGAAATGGCTTTTATGGGCATTATTCCCGTATTGATGAACCTGAAAACCATCATGCGGAACATGAAGGTTTGCAAAGAGGATATCCGGAATTTCCATCCTGATGTCGTTATCCTTGTGGATTATCCCGGCTTTAATCTGAAAATAGCGGAGTTTGTCAAAAAGGAGTTGAAATTACCTGTCCATTATTATATATCGCCGAAGATATGGGCTTGGAAGCAATACCGCATCCATTCGTTCCGTAAATACGTGGATTACATCTATTCTATCCTGCCTTTTGAGAAGGAGTTTTTCCATCAATTACGGTATGAAGTCGATTATGTAGGTAATCCTTCGGTTGATTCCGTCGAGGAGTATAAGCAACAGAGGGCAGTTGATTCTGTCTCTTTCCGTAGGATGAACCATTTGGACGAGAATGGAATCATAGCTATCTTGCCGGGAAGCCGCAAGCAAGAGATTCGGGATAATTTGCCTTTGATGTTGAAGGTCGCTTCACTCCATCCCGAATATACAGCCGTGATTGGTGGTGCTCCTGGCATTGATCCTGCTTATTACCAGGCTTATATGGACGGCAGTCCGGCTAAGATTATTTTCAATCAGACTTATCCCTTGTTGCAACATGCGCAATATGCGTTGGTCACTTCGGGGACAGCGACATTGGAAACGGCTTTGTTCCGGGTGCCGCAAGTCGTATGCTATTCGGTGACGGGCGGAAAGCTGGCGAATTGGATATTTGCCCATTTCTTCCATACTCCATTTATCTCCTTGGTCAACTTGATTTGTGGCAAAGAGGTTGTCCAAGAACTGTTCGGAGGGCTTTTTACAGAAGAACGGATAGAAGCCGAGTTGGGCAGATTGATGAACGATCGTTCTTATCGGTCAAAGATGTTGGGCGAATACGAAGTGATGGCTCAACGGTTAGGGGAGGCAGGAGCAGCCCGTTCGGCAGCCCGTCTCATATATGACCGGATTAAACATTAATATATTTTCACATCCCGAGATGCAGCAATAGAGGAAAAGGTTGCATCTTGACTAATAAAAGGGAGTGAAGTGAATTCATAAAAAGGAATAAGAACCTTTCCTACATAACTTTTAGTTTAATTATTTAAGATGAAGCGTGAGGTGTCGAGAGAAACCTTACGCTTTTAATTTGTATATGATTGGCTTATATGCCCAAACGAACGGCAATCTTTGAAAAACCGCATACGATTAAAACAGTATTAAAACAGCGTTTAAATGGCGTTTAAACGCTGTTTTAACAGCAGTTTCTAATTTCGTTACTCACAAACAATTAAAATATTCATCGGGCAATATCGGAGGTCATTGTTGTCGAAATCTTGTCAAGGTGACGACAAATTAATCTTCTCACTTATATGAGAAACAAAATGTTGGATACAAACTCAGTTGGTCGCATCCTAATTTTTATTGCCCTATATAGGAGCGGTCTCTTTTTTTATCTAATATTTTCAGATTCACTCCAAATGATGTACTTTTGTGGGAAATAAAGGTATTAAGATAAAATGAATTATGTCATCCATGCTCCGGCGGCAAGTTGGAAAACGTCCGTACAGTTGCCGGCATCTAAAAGTATATGCAATCGTGCTTTGATATTAAATGCATTAAGTTACAGTCCGTATGAAATCCAAAATCTGTCGGATTGCGATGATACCGATGTGATGGTAAAGGCACTCAATTCAAATGATTCCCATTTCGATGTGAAAGCAGCCGGTACGGCAATGCGTTTCCTGACAGCCTTCCTTTCCAAGGTGGTTGGCGAATGGACGATTACCGGGACAGAGCGGATGAAAAACCGTCCTATCCGTATTTTGGTGGATGCTTTGAATGCAGTGGGAGCCAAGATTGAATATTTGGAGAAAGAGGGCTTTCCTCCTCTTCGTATCATGGGCAGTGCTTTGCAAGGTGGCGAGATATCATTGGATGGCGGTGTCAGTTCCCAATATATTTCGGCATTGTTGATGATTGCTCCGCTGATGGAGAGGGGGCTTACGTTGCATTTGCAAGGAAAAGTGATATCAAAGCCTTATATCCATTTGACATTGCAATTGATGAAGCAGTATGGTGTGGAGAGCGAGTGGGTCGGATCGACCATAAAAGTCGCACCCCAATCTTATCGCCCGTTGCCTTATACCGTAGAATCCGATTGGAGCGCCGCTTCTTATTGGTATGAGATGATGGCATTGAGCCAACAGGCAGAAATAGAATTGAAAGGCCTTTTCAAAGAGAGTCTTCAAGGAGATGCTGCCGGAGCCAAGCTTTTTGCCCAGTTGGGAGTGGCTACCGACTATAAAGCGGGCGGTGTCGTTTTGCGTAAAAACGGGAATGTCTGCCAGAAGCTGATATATGATTTTGTCAATGAACCTGATTTGGCGCAGACATTTGTCACAACTTGCGCTTTCATGAATATTCCTTTCCGTTTTACCGGATTGCAAAGCTTGAAAATCAAGGAGACAGACAGGATAGAGGCGTTGAAGTGTGAGTTGCGCAAATTAGGATATGTATTGACTGACACGAACGGAAGTATTTTGGAATGGAATGGCGAACGTTGTGAACCGGAAGCCCATCCGGTGATTACAACTTATGAAGACCATCGAATGGCGATGGCGTTTGCGCCAGCCTCTCTCGTCCGGAAAGAGGGCATAGAGATTGCACATCCTGAAGTGGTGAGTAAAAGTTATCCGCATTTTTGGGAGAATTTGGAAAGTGCGGGGTTTGTTGTTGAATCCAGATAAAGAAAGGAGCAGTCAGCTATGTGGTATATTCTGTTGAGCTTGGTGGTTTTAGGAATTGTCGCCGCCGTCATCGGGTATTTCCGTAACAAGAAACTACAAAAGATGCTGGAGCGGGGAGAGATTTCAGAAATCCCGGAAGCGCAAGAAATCCCGGAAGAGTGTTGCGGTCAGCACGAAACATGTGAACGTGACAGTTTGTTAGCGGCAGTCAGCAAATCGATAGAATATTATGACGACGAGGAATTGGACCGTTTCCAAGGCGTTGAGGCAAGCGATTACGATGATGAGGCTGTTGAAGAGTTCAGGGAAATCCTATATACTTTGAAAGAAATCGAAGTGGCAGGTTGGTTGAGGAGCCTGCAATTACGAGGCGTAAACCTGCCGGACGCATTGAAAGACGAAGCGTTCTTGATTGTCGGGGAGCGTCGAACACATTAATAGATAAATATGGAATTGATTCAATATGCTTTTTTCCAGAACGCCCTGTTGGGAAGTTTGTTCACGGCAATCGCATGCGGCATTGTCGGGACATACATCGTTATGCGGCGTTTGGTCTTTATATGCGGCGGAATCACCCATGCCTCTTTTGGCGGATTGGGCTTAGGTTTTTTCTTGGGCATTAATCCAATTCTGACGGCACTGCTGTTTTCTGTCCTTTCCGCCTTTGGCGTGGAATGGGTTAGCAAGAGCCAGCAAGTCCGTGAAGATTCTGCTATTGCCGGTGTTTGGTCGTTGGGCATGGCATTGGGTGTCATCTTCATTTTCCTTACGCCCGGTTATGCACCCAATTTGTCCGCTTATCTGTTTGGGAACATATTAACGATATCGAAAGCAGATATTTGGGCAAGTGCTGCATTGGCATTGGCACTTGTGGCACTCTTTTCCCTCTTTATGCGGGAGATTATCTATGTCGCATTCGATGCCAATTTTGCCCGAACCCAACAGTTGCCGGTGAAATGGATAGAATATGCCATGATGTGCTTTATTGCCATCACCATTGTCCTTTCCATCCGTATGGTGGGAATCATGTTGTTGATGAGTTTGATGACATTGCCCCAAATAACAGTCAACCTAATCACATCCGACTATCGGAAAATCCTCTTGGGAAGTATCTTGATTGCCTTTTTAGGCTGTGTCGTCGGCTTAGTGCTCTCTTATTACCTGAATATTCCGTCCGGTGCTTTTATCATATTGGTTCTTGTAGCCCTGTTTTTGCTGGTAAAGGCATGGAAAAGATAGGAGGAATGCAATAAAATAGTGCCTTTAGCGTTGAACAAATATAGGTTTATTAAATTGAAAAAAGCTTCTTACTATATAATATTGCTTCTGTCTCTTCTTTTATGGTCTTGCAGTACCAAGAAGAATACACGGATGAATCGGTTTTATCATGCGTTGAATTCCCGCTTCAACATCTATTATAATGGGAAAACAGCGTTTGACGAAGCTCTGTCTGCCATGCAAAATGGCTATAAAGAGAATTATGCCGATATGATTTTGATGTATCCGATTAGTGCCCAGCCGAAGGACAAATCAGAGACCGGCGGAGCTTTTGACCGGGCCATTGAGAAGAGCAACAAGGCAATCAAGCTTCACTCCATCCAAGCCAAGCCGGTGAAGAAAGCCGGATGGCGCAACAATCCCAAAATGGTCAAGTGGCAAAGCCAGGAAGAGTACAACCCGTTCCTGAAGAAGTGCTGGATGCTGATGGGCGAGGCGCAATTCTATAATGCCGATTTCCTCCAGGCTTCTGCGACTTTCTCCTATATTTGCCGCCATTATAAAGAAGATGAAGAGATAGTTGCCATGGCTAAATTGTGGCAAGCTCGTTGCTATGCTGAAATGGGATGGTTTTACGAGTCGGAAGATATCCTGAACAAATTGAATACAAACGGGATTCCAAAGAAGAACCTTAACCAATATGCCGCTGTCTATGCCGATTATTTAATCAAGAACCAACGGTTTGAAGATGCCATTCCTTATATGAAAACAGCCATCAAAGCAGAGAAAAACGCATTGCAGCGGAAGCGCATGAAGTATTTATTGGGACAAATGTATGCTTCGTTGGAGATGAATGGCTTGGCATATAAGACCTTTGGAGAAGTCATCCGTTCCAATCCTCCGTATGAATTGGAGTTCGCAGCCCGTATCAGGCAGACGGAAGTCTTTTCCGGAGCCAATTCCCAGAAAGTGGTCAAGATGTTGCAGCGCATGGCGAAAAGCCAAAAGAACAAAGACTACCTTGACCAAGTATATTATGCTTTGGGCAATATCTATCTGAGCAGGGAAGATACGGCTCAGGCTATCAAGAACTATGAATTGGGAGTCGAGAAGAGTACGCAAAACGGATTGGATAAAGCCATTTGCCAAATCAAATTGGGAGACCTCTATTTTGAGCGGCGCGATTATGTAAAGGCGCAACCCAATTTCAGCGGGGCTTTGTCTGGCATCCAGAAAGAGTATAAAGAGTACGACCGTGTTTCCAAGCTTTCCGCTATCTTGGATGAGTTGGTGGTGCACGTCGAAGCTGTCCATTTGCAAGATAGTTTGCAGACTTTGGCAAAGATGCCCGAACAAGAGAGGTTGGCAGTGATTGATAAAATCATTGAAGAGGTAAAAGCAGAAGAGAAACGTGCCAAAGAGGAGGCTGAAAAAGAGGCATATTTGGCAGAACAAGCCGCAAGAGGAAGCGGAATCAATCGTCCGGGCACGGAAGCAAAGAGTGTGACGATTCCGACTGCCAATGGCGAATCTTCTTTCTATTTCTATAACCCGCAAACGGTTGCGCAAGGTAAAACGCAGTTCCAACGCAAATGGGGACGCCGTCCTTTGGAGGATGATTGGCGTCGTCGCAAAAAGACTCTTTCTACTTTTGAAGAACCGTCCCAGGACATGGAAGAGAATTTGGCAAACAATGGAACGGAAGAGGGAACAACTCCGGAAACGGCAACACCGGACGCACCTGTTTCTGACGACCCGAAGACTCGTGAATATTATCTCCAACAGTTACCGATGACACCGGAAGATGTAGACGCTTCCAATGTGATTATCGAGGATGGATTATACAATATGGCAATGATTTATAAGGATAAGTTGGAAGATTTCCCATTGTCGATCCAAGCATTCGAAGATTTGGAGAAGCGTTTCCCTTACAATACACATCGTTTGGAGAGTTATTACCAAATATATTTGATGGCTCTTCGTACGCAAAACAGTTTGTTGGCGGAAGAGTACAAGAATAAACTGATAAAGGATTTCCCCGGAACGGATTATGCGGTGGCTGTGGCAGATCCTAATTATGAGTACAACATCCGGATGATGGATGTCGTGCAAGATTCCATTTATGAACAGACTTATGAACGCTATTTGGCGGAAGATACTTCAGCTGTCCGGAAGAATTACCGGGTGGTGAGCGAGAAATATCCATTGGCTAAGCTGTTGCCTAAGTTCATGTTCTTGGATGCGCTCACTTATGTTCAGGCGGGAGATGCGGATGGGTTCAAGGCGGCATTGAAGGCGTTGTTGGATAAATATCCTTCTGAAGATGTGTCGGAATTGGCTGGTGAAATGTTGAAAGGTGTCCTGCGTGGACGGCAATTGATGCAAGGAGGCGTGCGAGGAATGGCTTGGAATCTCCGTTTTGGAGCGGCTGAGGATGGTTCTCTCTCGGCTTCCGATTCGGCAAGGGTCTTTACTGCCGACTTAAAAGTGCCGTATCGTTTAGTGATGCTTTACCCGACTGGAAGTGTGGACAAGAACCGTCTGCTCTTCTCCGTGGCTGCCTACAATTTCGCCAATTTCATGGTGAAGCAATTGGATATGACCTTTGAAAATGCAGGAGCGATGAGCCTCTTTATCCAAAGCGGTTTCTATAGCTTTGACGAAGTTTGGCACTATTACCAGATGATTTATGGAAAAGATGGCTATGCTTCGGCATTGGACAAAGAGATTGTGATTATCCCGATTTCCGATGACAATTATGAAACGTTGATGCATGGTAAGACTTTGGACGAATATATGACCTTCTTTGATGAGAATTTCCATGATATTGCTCCGGAGTTGATAGCTCGTTGGCGCGCTCGTACAGAGGCAGATGAAGAAGAACAGGACGGAGTTCCGGAAGAGGCATCGGAGGAAGTGGCTGTTCCTGCTGGCCAGACGGAGAAAGTAGAACCTGTGGAAAAGGCGGAATCGGCAGAAATGGTTGAGCAGACAGCGAAAGCAGAGTTGACGGAGAAGGAGGAAAATGCAGCTCAAACGGAAATCCCGGAAACTGTTGTTCCAAAAGATACGATTCTCACAGATTCCATCATCCTTCCGGATTCTGTCCCGGCTCAGAAGGAGGATATCCAGGTGGCAGATACAGTGAAGAAAGTTTCTTTCCAACCGGAAAAGGAGAAGAACTTGACATTGAAAGATATCGAGGAAATCCATCGTTTGCAAGAGGAGGCTAAAGCTATCGAAAAAGAGAAAGCCCGCCAGGAATTTGCGGAGAAGCAGAAAGCGGAAAAGGCGATGTTGGAACAGACGGAGCAACAGCGTACGAAAACGGAAGCCAAACAAAAACAGGCAGACGAGGAGGCGTTGAAGGCGAAGGTGGAACGTGAAAAACAGCAGGAAGCTGATCGGAAAGCCAAATTGAAACAGGCGGAAAGCGACAAGAAAGCGAAACTGAAATCCCGTGAGGAGCTCCGGAAAGAGAAAGAACGTGCATATAAAGCGCGCTTGAAACAGAAAGAGAAAGAACGCAAGGAAAAAGAGCGTGCGTATAAGCAGAAGTTGAAAGATCGTGAGAAAGCTCGCAAGGCTGAATTGAAAGCGAAGGAGCAAGCTCGCAAAGAAAAGTTGAAAAAATGATTGTTATTCGACAAAACGAAGATACGATAGAGCAGGGAATTGTTGCAACGATTGGATTCTTTGACGGAGTTCATGTGGGGCATCGTTTCTTGATAAAGGAGTTGCAGGATTGGGGGAAAGAGTTGAATATGCCGTCTGCGGTAATTACTTTCCCCGAACATCCGCGCCAAGTCCTCCATTCCGATTACCGTCCGAAATTGTTAGATACTTTCCAAGAGAAGATGGAACGTTTGGAGACTACCGGCATTGATTATTGCATCGCATTGGATTTTACCTACGAACTCTCCCTCTATTCCGCTGCCGATTTTATCAGCCTTTTAGCAGAGGAATATCATGTGAAAGGTTTGCTGATCGGCTACGACCATCGTTTCGGGCATGACCGTTCGGATGGATTTGAGCAGTATGTGGAATATGGCGGGCAAGTCGGGATGGAAGTGAGGAAAGCCTCTCCGTATGATGAGGGGAATATCCGTGTCAGCTCCTCTGAAATCCGCCGTTTGTTGCAGGAAGGAAAGGTGGAAATGGCAAATGCTTTGCTTACTTATCCTTACCAATTAAGAGGACGGATTGTCAGTGGCTACAAAGTTGGGCGGACAATCGGTTTCCCGACGGCAAATATCGAGGTGGATTCTCCTTACAAGCTGTTGCCTAAAGTGGGCGTTTACGCAGTTTGGGTGGAACTTCTTGGCAAGCGGTACAAAGGGATGTTGTATATTGGCAAGCGGCCGACTTTGCAGAATGGGGACAACCTGACAATCGAGGTGAATATCCTCGGTTTCTCCGGAAATGCCTATAATGATGAGATTACAGTCTCATTTGTCTATGCGGTGCGGGAAGACAAGACGTTTGAGAGCGTGGAGGCTCTTCGTGAGCAGTTGGAACGTGACCGCCAAACGGTGGATAAACTTTTAGTGGAATAAGATATATATATAATGTATTATAGGGCACTTGATTTATTGAAAGGGATGATTTCCCGTCCTTCGGTCAGCCGCGACGAGAAAGAGGTTGCGGATTATTTGGAGCAGTCGTGGAAAGAAGATGGCCATTTCGTTTACAGAAGCGGCAATAATATATGGTTGACGGCTGGGATGATTGACCCGAAGAAGCCGACACTGCTTTTGAACTCTCATATTGATACGGTAAAACCGGCAAGCGGCTGGACAAAAGACCCGTTTACTCCTGAAGAGACGGAAGATGACAGGCTGTATGGTTTGGGCAGTAACGATGCCGGAGCCAGTGTGGTCTCCCTTTATGCCGCTTTCTCCCAGTTGATAGAAAGGGAACAATCCTACAATTTGATATTCTTGGCTTCCTGTGAAGAGGAGGTTTCAGGCAAGAACGGCATTGAAAGTGTCTTGAAACTCTTGCCGCCGATTACGTTTGCTGTCGTAGGTGAACCGACCGGCATGCATCCTGCGGTTGCGGAAAAGGGTTTGATGGTGCTGGATTGCGTGGCTAAAGGGAAAGCCGGTCATGCTGCCCGCAACGAAGGAATCAATGCAATCTATGAGGCGATGCAAGATATAGAATGGTTCCGTACATATCAATTCCCGGAGAAGAGCGAGTTCTTGGGACCGGTGAAGATGAGCGTTACCATGATACAGGCCGGCACCCAGCACAATGTCGTACCGGACAAATGCGAATATGTCGTAGATATCCGTTCCAATGAATATTATTCGAATGAACAGTTGTTCAACACTGTTCAAACAGCACTCAAATCGGAAATAAAAGCCCGTAGTTTCCGGCTCAACTCCTCCCGGACCGATTTGAACCATCCATTTGTGCAGCGTGCCCTTTTATTGGGACGCGAACCGTTTGGTTCTCCAACCTTGAGCGACCAGGCGTTGATGTCATTCCCTTCGGTCAAGATTGGACCGGGAGATTCAGCCCGTTCTCATTCAGCCGATGAATACATTGAACTGCTGGAGATACGAGAAGCGATTGATTTGTATGTCCGTTTGTTGGACGGATTGTCCCTTTGACAGATGAAGATAGGCGAGTCGGGTAAACACATTTTGACGTTGGGAGCGGGCACGTTGGTTGCCCAATTGATTCCGATTTTGGCTTCAGTCGTGTTGGCGCGTATTTATAGTGCCGACGCCTATGGCGACTGGGGAATCTTTTTGAGTGTTGTCTCTTTGTTGGCAGTGGCAGCGACTGGACAATATGAATTGGCAATCGTGCGCCCCGAATCGGAAAAGGATGCCGAAATGGTCATGCGGCTCTGCTTCTTGATAGTACTTTCCTTTTTCTTCTTGTCGTTTGGTGGCGTGCTGGTAGGAGAGGTGTTCCGTCTTCCGCTGATTACGCAATTTCCGGGGAAATATCTGCTCCCGTTTTTCGTGCTCGCATTGGGCTTGTTGCAAATCTATACCCATTATGCCAACCGGAAGGAGCGATATAAGTTGATTGCTATTTCCGGAGTGGTGAGGAATGCCCTCCAAGCGATTTCCCGCATTTCATTGGGATTGTTCCATTGTCTTTA
>OLSK01002603.1_pt1 | contig 11118 bp, 10 predicted proteins | sample 1672781 | NCBI WGS metagenome assembly OLSK01 (sample SAMEA3136723, study PRJEB25190) | human gut metagenome | biome: human gut; feature: human-associated habitat; material: faeces | place: Austria | collected 2013 | reverse complement strand
TATAATTCGCTGAATGCAATTGCAGTTACAACACTTAACGGGATTCCCTTATATGCAGGTCCAAAAAGCACATCGAAATCATCGCCATATTTATCATGAATGGCATGTGCGTAGTACTCACCCAGTTTCTTTAACTGAGAACCTGTCACATATCCGCCTGCATTCATAAAAAACGGGGACTTTCTTCCGCTTTTAAGGGTAAATTCTCCGAATTTCAGAACTTCACTGTCTACCATAAATTCAATAAATTCCTGTTTATACTGTTCCATCTTATGTTATGCCTCCTGTATCTGTTTTATTTTACAATACCAACCATCTCTTTTACGGAATTGAATCCATTCTTCTTCATGTACGCTTCAATTCCATCGATCACTTCCAGTGTCACTGCCGGATTGTGGAAATTTGCCGTACCCACAGATACTGCGCTGGCTCCTGCAAGAATAAACTCAATTGCATCCTCTGCGCAGGAAATTCCGCCCATTCCGATGATCGGGATATTGACTGCCTGTGCAACCTGATAAACCATACGGACAGCAATCGGTTTCACGATCGGTCCGGAAACACCACCGGTTTTATTTGCAAGCGCAAAAGTCTTCCTGTTGATATCAATCTTCATTCCTGTCAGTGTATTGATCAGGGATACCGCATCTGCACCGCCTGCTTCCGCACCTTTTGCAATCTCTGTGATATCTGTGACATTCGGTGTTAACTTCATGATCACAGGCTGTTTTGCAATCTTTTTGATCTGAGCGGTAAGTTCCTCTACATGATGTGCATCCTGACCAAATGCAAGGAATCCTGCGTTTACATTCGGGCAGGAAATATTAATCTCCATCATATCAATTGGCTGATCTGCCAAACGTTCCACCACTGCCAGATATTCTTCCGGCGCATGACCGCATACATTTACAATGATCTTTGTATCATACTGTTTCAAAAAAGGAATATCCCTCTCACAGAAAAGATCGATACCAGGATTCTGCAGACCAATCGCATTCATCATGCCTCCGTAAACTTCAGCCACACGCGGAGTCGGATTTCCGACCCACGGGACATTGGCTACGCCCTTGGTTGTCACTGCTCCCAGCTTATTAATATCTACATAATCAGCAAATTCTGCTCCTGAACCAAAGGTTCCGGATGCCACTGTTACCGGATTTTTCCACTCTACGCCGGCAATATTTACACTCATATCCATCAGATTTCCACCTCCGTAGAAAGAAATACCGGGCCATCCTTGCAGATTCTCTTATTATTCACATTGCTATGTGCATCTTTTTCTCTGGATTTGCACACACAGGCAAGGCAGGCACCGATTCCGCATGCCATACGTTCCTCCAGGGAAATATAACATTCAATCCCATTTTCTTCGGCATATTTCTTGATTGCACGAAGCATCGGAGTTGGTCCGCAGGCATAGATCACGTCCGCTTCCAGAGCATTCTCTCTGATAGCATCCATAACATTGCCCTTTGTTCCCACACTGCCATCCTCTGTGGCAATATAAAGTGTTCCCGCCGCCTCAAATTCCTCTCTGAGGAACGTATGACAGTCCCTGTATCCTGCAATGATCTGTTTTTTCTCACATTTCATCTGCTTTGCAAGTTCCAGGATCGGAGGAACACCGATTCCACCACCCATAAGGAAAACTTTTTTCCCCTCAGCCTTCTCTACAGGAAAACCATTTCCCAGAGGTCCCAGTACCGGAATGGTATCTCCGGCTTTCATCTGTGAAAATTCATCGGTTCCGGTTCCCTGTCCGGTCACTCTGTAAACCAGATGAAGACGGCCATTTTCTTTGTCAATCTCACAAAGACTGATCGGTCTGGGAAGAATTTTGGATTTATCATTTGTATAAAGAGATACAAACTGTCCTGGTTTCGCATCTGCTGCAATTCTGTCAGTCTGGATCCACATACTGTAAATGCCTGCACCAATGCTCTCCTGACTTACAACAGTGCAGATTTCTCTTGTCTTTTCGCTCATTTCATGCCTCCTAGCGATTGTTTAAAGCAGTACTGATGTCTTCGATCATATCTTTTACCGCCTGGCGGGATGCATCTGCATAATTTAATTCACCAAAGGAAGCATATTTTTCCTGTTTGTAAGCTGCAATGATTCCTCTGGAAGAGTTGACGATTGCACCAAGTCCGTCTTCATTAAAGAAATGAACAAGATCGGCACCTTTTCCGCCCTGTGCACCATATCCCGGTACCAGGATGAAGGTTTTCGGCATGATCTTACGGAGAGTTTTTCCCATTTCCGGATAGGTTGCACCTACTACAGCACCTACATAGCTGTATTCATTTCCCATATGTGATTCTCCCCACTGGGCAACCTTCTCTCCAACCCACTCATAAAGCGGACGTCCGTCAATGATTCTGTCCTGAAACTCTCCGCTGGACGGATTGGATGTTTTTACGAGTACAAAAAGCCCTTTGTTCTCTTCTTTACATACATCGATAAACGGGTTGACACTGTCAGATCCCATATATGGATTGATTGTCGCAAAATCTTCGTCAAAACCTGCGATTCTGTTACTTCCCACCTGAACTTTACCCAGATGTCCGACTGCATATGCAGCAGATGTGGAACCAATGTCACCTCGTTTGATATCTCCAATAACTACCAGACCTTTTTCTTTGCAATAATCAATGGTGTTCTTATATGCCATTAAGCCCGGAATACCAAACTGCTCATACATTGCGATCTGTGGTTTCACTGCAGGGATCAGATCGCTGATCGCATCAACGATTCCTTTATTATACTGCCAGATAGCTTCTGCTGCTCCCTCTAATGTTTCCCCCAGTTCAGAAAAAGCTTTCTTCTGAATATGCTGCGGGATATAGTTGAGCATCGGATCCAGTCCTACTACGATAGGAGCGTTTGTTTTTTTAATGTTTTCAATAAGTTTGTTGATCATGAGTCTTTCCTCCTGAATATTGATATGGTATTTTTATGCATTCTGGTATACAACTTTTCCATCACAGATTGTATAGAGAATTTTTCCCTTTACTTTCCATCCGTCAAATGGTGTGTTGCGTCCTTTGGAAGCAAATTCATTTTTATCTATTTTATATTCGTGATCAATGTCTGCAATGACAATGTCTGCCGGATGTCCCTTCTGAAGTGTACCTCTGTCACTTCCCAGAATCTGTGCTGGGTTCCAGCTCATTTTCTCAATAAGCTGTGAGATTGTAAGAATTCCAGTTTCTACAAGTGCAGTATAAGACAATGCAAAGCTTGTCTCAATTCCCACAATGCCAAAAGCCGCATTCCGGATAGAGCCTGTCTTCTCCGGCACTGCATGAGGTGCATGATCTGTACTGATCACTTTAAAGGAACCATCCTTCAGTCCTCGGATCAGTGCATCTACATCTTTCTTCGTACGAAGAGGAGGGTTCATCTTATAGTTTGGATCATCACATTTAATATCATCGGAAGTGAGGATAAAATGATGCGGGCAAACCTCTGCTGTGATATTGTCCAATCCCTCTTCCTTCACAATCTCCATCATCTTCGCAACACCTTCTGTGGAACAATGGCACAGATGCAGTCTTGCCCCTGTCTCTCTGGCAAGAAGAATATCTCTCGCTGCGATCACATCCTCAACTGCATTGCAGATACCTGGCAGACCAAGTCTCCGCGCATTCTCATCCTCATTCATACATCCATCACCGCGCAGATCAATATCCTCACAGTGAGCAAAAATCGGAACATTGAATTTCTCTGCCACTTCCATAGCTTCTTTGCAAAGTCTGGTATTCATAACAGATTTGCCGTCTTCAGATAATGCCGGGATTCCCGCTTTTACCATTCCTTCGATATCAGAAAGTTCCTGTCCCTTCTCCCCCTGCGTAATGGCACCTGCCTGGAGCACATGAATGCCGGCAAGCTGTTTTGCCTTATTATGCACATAATTTACACGATCCGGACTGTCAATTACCGGTGTTGTATTCGGCATTGCAACAACCGTTGTCACACCACCTCTTGCAGCAGCCCGGGAACCTGTCTCTATATCCTCTTTCTGTGTCTGTCCCGGATCTCTGAAATGAACGTGAAGATCGATCAGTCCCGGCATTACCAGACATCCCTTCGCATCTATTACTTTGTCGCTTTTATCTTTTATTTTAAGTTTCTCACCGATCTCGGTGATCACGCCATCTTCCAGATAAATATCGCCTTTTTTATCAGTGTCAGTAGCCGCATCTACGATACGTCCTCCCTGAATCAGAATACCCATGCAATTCTCTCCCTTCGTTGTCGTTTGACAATAACTTTCTGATATACATAATACACGAAACTTCTTCTTTTATAAAGCCTTTTTTTACTGATGTGCAGTCTTTTTTGCTTGACAATTCAAAATGCGGGAGATATAATCAGTTCATATCTGGATTATTTAATGTATAGTCACTGGTTTTTAGAGATTATATAACAGTATATAGTCTGTAAAATCTGGTGATTTTTTTCGCCAGAACTGCTTTTAACTTTTTATTTTTATGGAGGTAACAAGATGAACAAGGGAACTGTAAAATGGTTCAACGCAGAAAAAGGTTACGGATTTATCACTGGTGAAGACGGTGCAGACGTATTTGTACATTTCTCCGCTATCAATGGTGAAGGATTCAAATCCCTTGAAGAAGGACAGGCTGTAACATACGACTTAACAGAAGGTGCTCGTGGTATGCAGGCTGCAAACGTTACAAAATTATAATTTATAATTTTTGTTAACGCGAGAGGATTGAATTCCGCACTTTTCTATACGGATTAAACCTCAAAAAAATCCCCGGATCATCCGGGGATTTTTTATTGCTTTTCTTCTGTGAATCCATCAGAGATTCAATTTCTATTTAGCATCTGCGCTGTCTGCATCCGTTGTTGAATCTGCTGTTTCTGCAGCTTTATCGTCTGCTACATTTGTATCATCTGCTTCTTCAGATTTATCTGCGGTTTCCGTTTCAGAATCATCTGCGGTTGTGTCTGCTGCATCAGCATCTTCACTGTCTGTATCAGTGGAAGCTGTTGTATCTTCTTCCTCCGCTGTATCTGCATCAGTGCTGTCTGTACCATCGGATGCATCTGTTGACAGATTCGAAATGTAATTGTCAAGTGCAGTAGTATCCATTACTGTATTCTGAACCACATTCTCTTTGGCTCCTGTCACTTTTACATATGCAGAATAACCAATCCATGCAACAATCACAACACAAATGAATGCCCAGGCAAACATTTCCAGTCCAAAAAGTACTTTTTCTTTTCTGTCTGTTTTGTTATGCAGTCCTTTTCTGGCCTTATAAGCATCGACTTTCTTCTGGCTCATGATAGATCTCCTTTGCATCAATATTTCGTATTTTCTGATTATAGCACACTTTACTGCAAAAGAAAACAATTAGTTTATACTGCAACGATCACTCCGCCGTCATTTGCATACATAGAACTTACACCCGCTGTATCAAGGACTACGATCTTTGCAAGTTTCATTCTCTCTTCAAAAGCCTCTTTGAGCACCTGTGCTCTTGCCGGACAATTGCAGTGACTGATGGCAAGAACCTTCTCTGCACTGTCCGGAGTTTTCTCGATTACCTGCTCTACAAGCTTGATCAGAGCACGATTCATGCCTCTTGCCTGATCCAGCTGGCAGATATTTCCATCATCCGTAGAACCCATGACCGGTTTGATTTTCAATGCACTGGCCACTAACGCTTTCACTTTGCTCAGACGACCGTTCTTTCTCAAAGTATCAAGATTCTCAAGTATAAAAAATGTATGCTGTCCTTCAATATAATGTTCCACAGTTGAAACAACTTCTTCAAAACTCATCCCTGCTTCTTCGCATTCCTGTATCTTCATTCCGATCAGGCTTTCCCCGATGGATGCGGAACGTGAATTAAACACATGTATTTTTTTATCCGGATGGTCTTCCATAATAAGATCTCTGCCAAGCAACGCACTGTTATAGGAACCACTCAGCTCAGAAGACAAAGTCACTGCATAAATATGCTCAGCCTCGCAGTCATATGCTCTCATATATCTCTCAGGTGACGGGCAGGCTGATTTCGGACATTCCGGGCAGGCTGCCACTTTATCAATAAACTCTGCCTGATCAAATGTTTCATCATCTATGATCTGTTCAGCTCCTACCATCAGAGTCAGTGGAATGGATTCAAAACATTCATCTTTCTTCCATTCGTCCAAAAGTTCTCCACAACTATCTATGATAATCTTATATCTCAATTATATCGTCCTCTTTTCCATTATATGTAGTATTCAATACCAGATATATCTTATCACACCGCTTTACGTTTGAAAAGACTTTTTAATAAAAACACTGTTCTTTTTTTCAAAAGTGCTTTATAATAAAAAGACGCTTCCCGCAAAGTGCAGGAAGCGCTGCCTAATCCACAAAATATGTTCAGAAATATGCAGCAATCCAGAAGTCTTTTTTTAATTCTGAACAGCTGTAAATCATGTTATCAGAGAGGTGTTGTATGCTTGCTTTAAAAATTACTGATGTAAAAGATTTTATGAATAAACTCCTGATCGGTGAGGTATTTGACCGTTTTTCTCTTGTCGAGGCATCTGTGACAACCTTCAACACTTTTACCATAAACGGAAAACTTCATTACGATTTCTTTGATACTGACACAAAGGCTGCTTTTGAGGAGAATTCCACAGAATATTCCCTCTGGCATGATGTAAAACCTTATTGTTTTTCTATCATACGCGGCAGACGCACACCTTTGAATTTCAGGATTGTATTTGAACTTTCTCATGATCAGACACAGTCGTTGTTAAAAAATGAACAGCATATTGCAGATATTCCTGTGCAAAGCTTTTATCTGAATATCCGGTACAAGAACCAGTCCCTTTTATGTACAACAGGTGTTTCTTATACTTCATTCAGTCCGGATAAACGTCTGGAACATCTCTGGGATGATTCCATGACTGTTTTTCTCTCCAGTCATCACATTCCCTGTGAGAAATTATGAGTAGATTCTGTTATCAGTCTTTATCCGAATAACGCAGATAATAGACCAGAATATCTATAAACTCACTGTTCGTCGGTTTATCTGCCATTGTACACCCTGCCATTTCTTCCAGTGTATCCTTATGATTCATCCAACATAAGTTTACCAGTGTTCTTATGTTGTGTTCTACATTAGACGGCGTTGATTTATATTTTCTTGCAATGACCGGATAAATATCTTTGGTGACTTTTACCGGTCGCTCATAAATTTTCTGTGCCATTTCTACTGCATCCACAACATAATAATATCCTTTATACTTTGATGTTGCACCCAATTTTCTAATAACTCCATAAACTGCACTCATACATCGTTCCTCCTGTAACTTCCATAATCTGTGTTTTTACAGATTTGGATATCTCATTTATTTACACACATTTCTCTATAAGTAAATGAAAGTCACGATATTGGCTGCCCGGAAGCACCATTGCAGTCACTATTCTCTGTAACCCGTTATATTTTCTGCGGATTCGGCATATTCATTAAAATATCGGCAACTTAATAATAGGAATTCATAAGACATTTGTCAATACCAATGTAATTGTTTTCCACAAAAATAAGGAGCAGAAGTTATTCTCCGCTCCTTATTTGATATTCTGCTATTCTGACAGGCGTATCTGTCCTCTCATTGATCTGCCGGCAAATTGCCTGCTTTCTATCTTATTTTGCAACCATCAGCAAAATTTCATTGCTTCTCTGAACAAATCTGGTCATTTCGTCCGGTGAAAGCTGTTTATGGCTCATCATCGCAAGGTCATACAACTGTTCACAGATAAGCGGAGCCTTGTCAGATTCCTGATTCTCTGCCAGATATTTAACCAATGGATGATTCGCATTCAGAACCAGTGTTTCCTGTCCGCCAAACATATTCGGATCCATTCCATACATATTATACATCTTCATCATATCCTGCATACGGCGGCTCTCTTCGGAAAGAGTCATCATTGCTGATACATTTTCATTTTTCAGATTCTCAACATGTACTTCCAGTTTATCTTTATTAAGGCTCTTGCGGAAAAGTTCTGTCAGTGCTTTGACAGTTTCTTCATCGGCAGTACCCTCACCCTTCATTTCTTCGGTCAGATCCGCATCAATACGCTTAAACTGTACTTCCTGATGTTTCTGCTCAAGACTGGAAATAAATGCACTGTCAATATTATGCTTCAGGATAACGGCATCTTTTCCTGCTTCCTTAAACATATTGATATACTGACTCTGCTGAACTTCATCAGTTACATAGAAAATTACTGTCTTCTCAGGTTCTTTCGCTTCCGCATTGTCTTTGTTTTCAGACTCTGCTGCATCTTCTTTCTTTTCTTCTGTCTGAGCCTCAGTTTCTTCTGTTTCTTTTTTATTCTCTTCAATGCAGTCCTTTAATGTGAGATATTTGCCATCAAGATTCTTAAAGAGTACATAATCTCCCATTTTCTCTGCAAACTTAGCATCTTTAATACAGCCATATTTAATAAACGGGCTGATATCATCCCAGTATTTCTCATAAGATTCTCTGTCAGTCTTGCACATTCCGGTAAGCTTATCTGCCACTTTTTTGGAAATGTATTCAGAAATCTTCTGTACAAATCCGTCATTCTGCAATGCACTTCGTGACACGTTCAATGGAAGATCCGGACAATCGATCACACCTTTCAGAAGAAGCAGGAATTCAGGAATTACTTCCTTGATATTATCTGCGATAAATACCTGATTGTTATAAAGTTTGATCGTTCCTTCAATGGAATCATACTCTGTATTGATCTTCGGGAAGTACAGGATACCTTTTAAATTAAACGGATAATCCATATTCAGATGTATCCAGAATAACGGTTCCTTATAATCCATAAATACCTTGCGGTAAAATTCCTTGTATTCATCATCTGTACATTCATTTGGATGCTTCATCCAGAGCGGATTAATATCACTGATAGAAACCGGACGTTTATTGATCTTTACTTTATCCTTTGCAGGAGAAATTTCAACAACTTCCTTTTCACCTTTATCATTTTCTTTTTCTTCTGTCTTTGCTTCCTCATGAATATGTTCAACAACTACATCATCGTCTCTTAACTCAGATTCATCAATTGTCTCATATTCCTGAGGTGCATTTGCTTTGGAAAGGTAAATATGAACCGGCATGAAGGAACAGTATTTCTCAAGAATCTCACGCATACGGTATTCATTTGCAAATTCCAGGCAGTCTTCATTCAGGAACAGGGTGATTTCTGTACCAATCGTATTCTTGTTACCTTCCTGAATATCATATTCTGTTCCGCCATCGCAGGACCAGTGTACAGACTGTGCACCTTCTGTATAGGAAAGTGTATCAATATGCACTTCATCCGCCACCATAAATGCAGAATAAAATCCAAGTCCAAAATGACCGATCATCTGATCATCTGTAGTTTTGTCTTTATATTTCTCAAGAAACTGAGTTGCACCTGAAAAAGCAATCTGGGTAATGTATTTCTCTACTTCATCAGCAGTCATGCCAATACCATTATCGATGAATTTCAGAGTTTTCTCATCAGGATTAACAATTACCTGAATCTCCGGTTTGTATCCTTCCGGAAAAGTATATTCTCCCATTACTTCCAGTTTTTTCAGTTTAGTGATCGCATCGCATCCATTGGAGACCAGCTCTCTTACAAAAATATCATGATCGGAATATAACCATTTCTTGATGATTGGGAAAATATTTTCACTGTTAATTGATAAATTTCCATGTTTTACAGCCATGCTGTCCACACTCCTTTTTGTTTTTAATCATTTGCCGCAACTTTATCTGTCAATATACTGCATTCTTATCTGCTCTGCCTCCGGAGCCAAAACTATCCTCTCCTGTTTATCCTTTGAAATAGCTTTTGACTCCTGTAAGTTGCTTCTCTGAAAGATATAGTAATACCATTTATTCCAAAAGTCAAGAAAAAATTAGCACTCACCAAAAATGAGTGCTAATAATTTTATATTTTACATATTCCCCTGTATTTTTTCTTCAGATAACTCTTATTTCTTTCGTCTTTTGTATACCACAACTCCCACAATACATCCTGCTGCAATCGCCAGAATAATCACAAACGGTGTGATATTAGTCGTATCTCCTGTCTTTACCGCTGATTTCGCAGTTGCTCCATTCGGCTGCGGAGTCGGAGTTGCGGTTACAGTCTGCGCCTGTGTAATACTGAAATTCACCTGTTTAGTATCCTGCTCCCCTGTATTCTCCCATTCACTTCCATTATACTTCTGACGGTCAAATGTAACTGTCAATGTGTAGGTTCCGGCCTTCGTAATTCCAAATGCAGCAGTATAAGGTGCACTGCTCCAGCTATTTGTATTGATCACTTTCCAGTTATACGGTACATAGCGGACATCTCCCTTTCCCGGACTTTCATTGTCCATACCCGCTCCGACTGCTGTAAATGTAATCTTTGACTGTGTTGTGTATCCATCTGAACTGATTCCTGTAATCTTATTATCTGTCGGATCTGCAATTTTCGCCTTGCGGGCAGCTTTAACCGTAAACTGAACTTTCACTTCTGCACTGATCTGCTGTTCATTATCAATCACAACTGACTCTGTATAGGAGCCGGCCTTTAAACCCTCCTTCGGGCGGATTTTAAATGTACAGCTCTCCCCCGGTGCAAGCTCTGTGGCTGAAAGTTTCCCGATTTTAAAGTTTTTACCTGACGGTGCATTTAAAGTTACATTTGTATTCCCCTCATTCGTCACTGTAACTTTCTGCGCTTCCGGTGCCTCACTATATCCTTCTTTTGCTTTTCCAAAATTCAGTTCTTCCGGTGTTACGGATAATTTATAAATCTTTTTCACTTCCGAAACAGTCGCAGAAGCTTTGATCGTTGTTAATACATCTTCCTGTCCTTCCGAACTGGTCTGGGCTATCTGAATACTGTCCAGATAATTGCCGACTTTCAGACCGTTCACCGGTACTGCTGTAAATGCAGCAGAATCTCCCGGCTCCAGCACTGATGCCGAAAGTTCCCCAATATCAAAATACTCTGCATATGGCTGCATCAGCGAAACAGTTGTATTTCCTGTATTGGTAAGTGTAATGGTCGTCGCCTCAGGAGTATCATAACCT
>OLSK01002602.1_pt1 | contig 11119 bp, 9 predicted proteins | sample 1672781 | NCBI WGS metagenome assembly OLSK01 (sample SAMEA3136723, study PRJEB25190) | human gut metagenome | biome: human gut; feature: human-associated habitat; material: faeces | place: Austria | collected 2013 | reverse complement strand
AAGCCTGCCGCTAGCGTTCATCCTGAGCCAGGATCAAACTCTCCATTGTATAAAAATATCAATGTTTCGTTAGAGTCCTGACTATTCGTTTCCTTTAAAGGAAATTGACAGATAAATACTACATTCTTCTCTCAAATATAACCAGTAATTCAAAGAACCAGTTTAAAAAAGTTTCGCGTTTAGTAGCGAAAGGGACTACAAAGGTAAGTGATATTTTTGAATCCCGCAAATCTTTTTCAAGATTTTTTTTCACCACCCGTTTCCGAGCTAAATCGCGAAAGGGACTGCAAAGATAATCGCTTATCCGTTAATCTCCAAAAACTTTTTCAAGAACTTCGCATTTCGCTTAAAATCAACAACAAAACCATCTCAAGCTCCTTTATTGTAAACTCTCGACTTATTTGCAAGAACCGTTGTTTCTCAAATGCGGATGCAAAGGTAGCGACTTTTTCCGAATCTGCAAGCGTTCGGACATCTTTTTTTGTAAAAATCTTCATTATTTCGCAACAAAGGTGATTATACATATATATTATATAAAGCCCGTCACCGAACGCTCGTCCACAGCTTCAGTCTGCAAAGCCCGCACCTGCCACATACAATACGCAGCCGCACGCCGGCCGGCATGCCTCATAATATCCCGCACGCGCACCGGGAGAAAGGCAGCATTGGCCATCGTCCGTGAGGCCGACCTTCCACGATGCATCCGGATCCCGAAGAGCAGCCAGAAAACAACGAATTGACGGCACAATTTCGGCACGACGTCCCGAAAACCCGGATTTTTTACTACTTTTGTGCGATATACCGAACTATACAAGATGAATCTCAAAAAAATATCGCTGCTCGTACTGCTGCTGGTCATAGCGGACCAAGCGCTGAAGATCTGGGTCAAGACCCACATGCACCTCGAAGAATCGATCACAGTCTTCCCCGACTGGTTCCAGTTGCACTTCATCGAGAACAAGGGCGCCGCGTTCGGCATGCGCCTCTCGCTGGGCGACACCTATGACTGGGGCAAGCTCCTGCTCGGTCTCTTCCGCATCGCCCTGGTAAGCGTCATCGGTTGGTTCACGGCACACCTGTACCGCAGCCGGCCCGACACCCCGAAGGGAGTATTTGTCGGACTGGCCCTGATCCTTGCGGGCGCCCTGGGCAACATCCTCGACAGCGCATTCTACGGGTTGCTCTTTTCGGAATCCACCCCCTACACGGTAGCCGAATTCGGCGGGCATTACGCCGGATTCATGATGGGCAAGGTGGTGGACATGTTCTATTTCCCCCTCTTCCAATGGGAAAATGTACCGCGCCTGCTGGAGTTCCTGGTAGACCGCAACAACTACTTCTTCGGCGCAGTCTTCAACCTGGCCGATGCCTACATTTCGGTAGCAGTAGTCTATCTGCTTGTATTTCAGTTCAGATTCTTCAGCAAGTAAATTTTTCTTCAAAAAATGCTTGCTGATTCAAAAATGGATAAGGCATGTGAACTAGCTGAAAAATATAAAGGTAGAGATTCTTATAGCGAGATTTATAAGGCGATTAAAAAAGTTAGTGAATCGTTATAATAAATATGGATTGATGAAAAAAAGATTTAATGCCTATTGTGGAAATCATAATTAGTGGAATTGTCATTGCATTTAAAAATGATCCATAACAGTTTTATTAAAGACACATCATTATGAAAGAAGAATTTGCAGATATACAATACGCGCAGATTAAAGAGTATAATTATACACAATGGTTTAATGAGGAACAATACAACGGAAAAATACTTTCGGAATCAGAACGTAAAGAATTTATTTCTGTTGTAGATGGTATTATAGCACAACACTCCGAGGGGCTTCCGTTGATGATAAGTATTCTGGAAGATGCGAAAGAACAGCATGATGAATACCACGAAATAAACCGAATAGTTGCCTCTGTCTACTTATTTGTCCTTATTACAATGATTGACAGTATGGTTGCCGGAAAATACTTCATTCTTGCTGACCGTGACTATGACCGAAGATTTATGCGTGGAAAGTTGTTTGTAATCCTCAATGAGGGCTTCAAAAAACTCTATGGCTTTAATGATAAATCTCACAAGAATTCGGAATGGAACAGACTTCTACCCATAATGAAGTACTTTCCGGAAGTAATTAACCGTCAATATCAGGATTTAACATATCTCCTTGAAAAACAATCCCATACCTCTTCATGGTGGAAAGACGAACGTAACTTTGAGACCCATCTTGACATTGAGAAATTATATAAATCACGACAGGAAGAGATTGTTGAAAGTAAAGTAATGATGGATTCCATGAAACTTTTTAATGCATTGATGGCTGTGAGCAATTTCCTAGGAAATGTTCATACTTGTATTTTTAACTTCCTTGTTGGAAAATATCGTAAAGGTGAATTGTCCGAATAATACTCATTACGTCTTTTAAACATAACATCAACATATCATTTTTTGAATGACTTGACCTTTTGACAACTTATAATGTTAACTCGCTATCATTTAAGTATTTTAAGAGGTTATACAGTATAAATAATCACCAAATATATATCTTTGTTAAGGCTAAAAATTAGTATTTTAGTAGATATCCAAATAAAAAGCATTATCTTTATTTTATTAAAAAACAAAAATATATTGTCTTTATTGAAGAGTATGGCTACATAAATGATTCTCGTTAGAATAGAGAAGATGCGTTAAAAAATTAGTAGTTTGTAGTTGAGAACAATGAGACATTATAAAGAATCATTTTTATGTAAAATACAAAGAAAATAAGATAGGCTTATGCTATTACAAAAAGTTTATATAAAGGGGTACCGTAATTTCAAAGAGACTACAGTCAATTTTAACAATAATAGCCTTGTTATAGGAGCAAACGATGTCGGTAAGACAAACCTGATTCATGCTATGCGTTTGCTTTTAGATAAGGGCTTTTCAGATTATGACTTTGAATTGAATGATTCGGATTTCTATGCATATGAAGATACACAAGAGGTAATCATCAGAATATATTTCACTGATGTGACAGATGAGTGTGTTATAGCAAGGATGCCTGGTAAATATAGCGATGACGGTGAAATGGTGATACAATATAAAGCTACGAAGGAAAAAGGAAAAGTTGATTACCATTTCTATTGTGGTAAGAGTGATGATGAGAAGGATTTAACTGAAATAGAAGGTCCTTGGTATAGACGATTCTTGAATTTGAAATATATAAGTAGTAGAAGGGATTTTTGGGGATATATCAACAAGTCAAAGAATATACTTCTAAATCAGGCAAAAGACAATAGAGAATCCGAAATTATTGAACAAGATGATGCTTTGTATAACGATATAGCAGAAAAACTTCAATATGTGGATAAAAAGATTCCTGACTTGTCGTATATAAAGAATGCTACAGATCGCCTGAATGAAGAACTTGATAAATTATCCATACACAATAGAGAGCAAAGGATTGTGTTTGATACTTCTACTACAGAAATAGACAGAGTGATTAATAGTGTGTCGCTAGCCTCAAAATGTAGAGATAAAAGTATGATAATAGGCGGCGAGGGTAGAATCAATCAAATCTATCTTTCTTTATGGGCAACGCAAAACGAAAATTCAGAGTTGACGAACGAAGTGTCTATCATTTGCATTGAGGAACCGGAAGCTTATCTTCACCCTCATCAACAGCGTGGGCTTGCTGCTTATTTGAGCAAAACCTTAAATGGTCAAATAATATTGACCAGCCATTCTCCATTCATCGTTAGTGAATTTAGCCCAAACTCTATAATTAGGCTTTATAAAAATGAGAATGAAACTAAGGCAGCTTCAAATGGATGTTCAAAAATAATTGAAGATGGAATAGATGGATTGGGATACAGAATGAGTGTAATACCTGCCGAAGCTTTTTTTGCTGATTATGTTATTCTTATAGAAGGCCCTTCCGAACTATTATTCTTTAAAACGTTAGCTAGCCAGATTGGAATTAATTTGGACAGGATGAATATTTCTGTGTTAAGCGTTGATGGTATAGACTTTGAAACCTATTGTAAAGTGCTTAATGCAATGGATATAGCATGGGCGTTAAGAACAGACAATGATATTACGAAAATACCTAAAAAAGACGAATATAGATATGCAGGGATAGAAAGAGCTGTGGCTTGCCTAGAGGAATGCCATATTATCGATGAAGGGGAGAAGGATACTATTAAAAATAACAAGAAATTATTACGGGGATTTAATAATCCTGAAGACATTCCAGAAAAGAATCGGGAAGCAGCTGAATGGTTTATTGATTTCTTGGATGATTATGATATTCAGTTGGCTAACGTCGATTTGGAAACTGATATGATGAACAGCCCTTTGCGCGATTCTCTAAAAGAGTTTTATGATGAAGATAATGAAATGAGTGATGGGGAAATCATTGATGAGATGAAAAAGCACAAGGCGCTCAATATGTATCACTTCCTACAGGAGAAGAAGGAACAATTGCACCTATTAAAGGACGATAGATTAGCCATTTTACTGATATCTGCTAAACAATATATTGAAAGTCATTATGGAATCTACACCCATCCAGCGTAATATCATCCAAGAAGAAGGAAATACTGTAGTGCTTGCCATGCCAGGCAGTGGTAAAACTTTTGTGCTTTCAGAGAAAATTAGGCGAATATTAGAGTCTGATGTCTTAAAAGATTATCAAGGTGTTATTGCGATTTCATATACTCGTAAAGCTTCAGGACATTTGAAACGCAAGACTCTTCAAAATGGCACATGGGAGAAAAATTCATTCTTTGGAACGATAGATAGCTTCTGTTTAACACAGATTATTCTGCCCTTCGGACATTATGTTATAGGATATTCGAAGAAAGAAGTTGTGCCAATTACAGAGAGTGATTTAGACAAGGACAAGATGGTAGATTTTGAATGGATAAATAAGATACATCCGGATTATGAAGAGATAAATGAGACTGTTTGGGAGAAACTTTATGAGTTATTCAAGGAAGGGAAAGTATTGGTCAGTTCGTTAGAACTTGTGGCCTTACACATTATTAAAAACTGTCCTGCTTGTAGAGCTCATTTGAAAGCACGGTTTAAGTATGTGTTTATAGATGAATTTCAGGATGCAGATACTTATACGAATGGAATATTTCTTGAACTGATAGGGCTGGGGTTAATCGGAAATGCAGTAGGAGATGTGAATCAGTCGATTTTTGGTTTTGCACATAAGGTGAGTGATTATTTAGTCGCACTTGAAACAATGGAAGGATTTACATCTTATAAGTTGGCAGAGAACTTTAGATGTTCAATACCCATTGTGAACTATTCAAACAGACTTCTTGATCCAAACTGTCAGTTGTTGGAATGTGAAGGGGAAATGGGTGTAGAACATATCGCAGTGAATGGTGATGAAGAAATAGTGGCCGAATACCTAGACAATGAGATAATTAATGATTGTAAGAAATGGAAGGTAACAGATTTTAGTCAAGTGGCAATTCTTGTGAGAAGCACAAAGATGCAGGGAATAATAGATGGGTATTTGGATATACCTCATAGGGTTGTGATCTCAACTCCATTAGATGATGATTTGAATCCTCGATCACATCTTTTTGCGCAGTTATTGCAATACTATTTTGATGAGGGAATGCCATTTATGTCGGTGGTAGATTATTATATGGACTTTGGACTTTTGACATCATATGCTCGAAAACGACTTCTTGGAATCCGTGATGAGATTAGGTCGGTAAATGAAGATGATATAATAGATGCGTTACCAAGACTATTCAAAAACATTGCAGACATTTTGTTGCCTAAGTATCAAGAGGGTAGCTCGATGAAACATTTGGATGTGGTGCTTAATTCTAAGGATTTGATAGATAGCTATAGACCATTTTCAACTAGTGAGGTGGTAATTATGACCTTGCATAAGTCAAAAGGATTGGAATTCGATATTGTGTATCATCTGAATATGAATGAATTTGAGATTCCTTTCAAGAAATATAATAAGGATTGGGTTGCTTACTATCCTAATGAAGAACAAGATCTGGATTTACATTATGTAGGGGTGACTAGAGCAAGGAAATTGTGTGTACTGATAAGCAATTCCATAAGACATAACTCTAAAGGTGAAGCAAAGAAAGGAGAGCCGTCCGTTTTTCTAAGTCGAAACGGGGTTGAAACATTAAGAAATAACCATTATTACTAATATGATTACAGAACAGGATTATAATAGAATGGTTGAAGATTGTAAAAGGATTGCTGTTGATTTTAAGAAGACTTTGAAACAAAGTTCTGAAAATCTCGATACTACTAATGAAAACTATTTAGATGAATTTGGGGTTTCTGAAGAAGAAATCTATACTCTGTTTGAGCGTTTAAAGAATGCAATGGGAGTGAAAAGTAAGCTTTGCTTTTTCAGAGATAATGATGAGGAGCATGGTCGCTATAATGAAAGTACAGATACTATATTGCTGCCTTATTGCATATGCTATTATTTAGTGGAAGATATTGTAAAACACATGACTCATGAACTGTATCATGCTTTTCAGTACAATGTTATTTGCAAGCCTGAGTATTATCCATATATTGATAGTGAAACAATTAAAAAATGGGATTATGAGTTTAAACACTATGTAAGCGGAACAAAAGATATGCAACAGTATTTAAGTCAAGAAATAGAAAAAACAGCAAGGAACTTTGCTCAGTTGATAGCAGAAGCAGAATAGATAAAAGATAAAATTAATGCTTAAGGGACTTGAACGAATATGTTCCAAAATCGATATAATTTATAATATCAGTCCCGACTCGGAAACGAACCAAAACAAATCGTACCGAATTGGGGGCACTATAAAATATTTTGTGTAAATGAAAATACGGGATTCAAGTTTGAGTCTCGTATTTTTTATTTTATACATTTGCAAAATAAAGAAGATTATGAAAGAAAAGAATTAAGTAGTGCCTGATGAGGTGTTAAGTAAGGACTTTGTTAGTCAGTTCAAGACAGAAGCCGATGTAAGCAAGTTCCTGAAATATTTGTATGTCCAGATTTTTCTCTAAATAAACTTGCTGTTTCTCAAGAAAATACGTAATTTTGCGCCGTCAATTGAATAAAAATATAAAGTTTACAATGCTGCAAAGAAGAATGAACAATTGGAACACCGTATCAGATCGAGGCATAAAATGCTTTGAGAGAGTGGTGTATGTCCATACTTTGGGCATTGGATCATTCTATACTTTGGGAGACATTTTCCGACTAACACTTGATAAACGATTGTGGATACGATGATGCTGGTATCCCGTTGAAATGATAAATGAAAACCGTCGGAAAGTCCTTACCAAACTTTTCGACGGTTTTTATTATGTGCCTGCTGGTGACGTTCGCACGATGCGCTCTTCTCGTCAATTCCGTCCACGGGCAGAATTGTAACGTATTATTAACCGCGCAGTGATGCGCATGAATAAAAAGATTATGAATTATAAATTTGACGGAAACAGGGTGCTCTTTACATCCGACACTCACTTCAACCACACCAATATCATCAGGTTCTGCAACAGGCCTTTCAAGGATGTATCGCATATGAATGAAACGATTATTTCCAACTGGAACCGCGTGGTCGGTTCGGAGGATATCGTGTTTCACTTGGGCGATTTCTGTCTGGGAGGTTCTGCCGAATGGATAAATGTACTGAACAGGCTAAACGGGAAAATATACCTTATTTCCGGCAACCACGACATCAAGAACTTGAGGCAGAATTACACGAGATACTTCGAGCATATAGCAATGCAGATGTATATCGAGGTCGATAAACAGAAGATTTATCTGAATCATTGTCCGTTCCTTTGCTATGGCGGCTCATACAATGGCACCTGGCAGCTTTTCGGACACGTGCATACCAGTAGAAACAATACCGGAAAGGATGCACCTCGGCTGAGTATGCTTCTTCCTACACAATATGATGTCGGAGTGGACAACAACGATTTCACTCCGGTCTCATTTGCGCAGGTGAAGGCAATCATCGGGAAACAGATTGAACAATCAAGGAGAGGAGAACAGTAAGATGAAGATACAATACATGAGTGATCTGCACCTAGAATTTCAGGAGAATAGCATATTTCTGAAACAGAATAAGATACCAGTAACAGGTGAGATACTGGTATTAGCCGGTGATATATTCTATCTGAAGGATAAGATTACCCCACGGACAAAGTTTTGGAAATGGGCATCTGAGAACTATAGGCAAGTCTTGATTGTTCCCGGTAACCATGAGTATTATAATTATTCAGATATAATGGAACGTGGTTTACAATGGAAATGGATGTTACGTAAAAACGTGGGATATTATCAAAATCAGGTTGTAAGTATAGACGATACCGATTTTATTTTAAGTACGTTATGGTCGCGAATCAATCCAAGTGATGAGTATTTTATATGGAAAGGCATGAACGATTTTCGACAGATAAAATATAATGGGAAACTGCTCCAGACAGAAGAGTATAATGAGATGCACGAAGTTTGTATCGGTTTTATCCGGAAAAGTATCACGGAAAGTAAGGCCAAGCATATTATAGTTGTAACCCATCATTTGCCTACTTTTCAGGTTGTGGCACCTTATCATAAAGGTTCTTTACTGAATAGTGCCTTTGCAAGTGAATATGGAAACTTGATCTGTGATAACCGGATTGATACATGGATATATGGACATTCACATACAAATATTGACTCAGAGATTGGTGGTACTAAATTACTGTCCAATCAGATGGGATATATTTTCCAAAACGAGCATTTAGAGAATGGATTTGATTCTGGTAAATATATTGAAATAGGATGAAAATTTAACTACTAATCCATTCTTAAACTGTTTTCAGTAAAAAGTCAGGCTTTATATTTCATACTTTAATGCATGAAATATAAAGCCTATTTTGTAAAGTATATTAAAGCTAAATGAGTAGGAGGGGTATATAAAGCTTTCAATAAAAATATAATAAGAGATTATAGTCTGACCATATAAAAAAGATTGAATAGTATTCATAATTAAATATGGTCTCGCATCCATGAGGAACTAGTTAATTCCGTTAATACTTCTTCAAAACGATGCATTATAATATTAGCATCCAATCCATCATAAAAAGAATTATCGTTGAGATGTTCCTTACACATATTAATGAAGTCTTTAATATCTGATATACAAGTTTCTCCCCAAGTCATAGATGGACCAATAAAGAAATTATATGGCTTTTGCTGATAAGTCGAAATAGCCTTATCAATTTCACCTTTAATTACCTGTAAATTAGCCAAATTACCTTGAACAAATGTTGATTCAAGTTCGTTTTGTGGCATAATACGTAAGATTTCTTCTGCATTTTCAAAAAATGCATTTCCATTAATATTCTCATATGGATGCATCACCAAACGAGCAAAGCTATATGCATATTCGTCATCATATAAATATACATTGTTGCAATTCAAAACTTTCAATTTTTGTATTCTACCATCCGCAGCAAACATTCTGAATTCTTTTCTCTTAGAACAATATGCATAGAAATGAGTCAACTGTTGTATACCATGTTTCATACAATGCCCTAAACCAATATGAGGCGCATCAAAGTATGTAAGATGCCATACATACGCTAAGTTAGATAAGAATCGTGTACTATAACCTGAATTATTGGAATCATAAGCAATCCATATAGGCTTACCATTAGCTATGGTATCAAAAAGTATTTCATTTAAGATATTATAGTCATTTGACGACATGGAAGATTTATATTCCCAATGTATATCGGAAAAAAGTTCTTCTAACGGAGCGACCTCTGTAATCTCATCCAATGGGAATTTGAGCTCTATTCCCAAAGGACTTTCTCCGGTTATTAAACCAATACCATTTTGATGTGAAATTTTTAGTGTTTTGCAAGTATAAATCCATTGGTAGTCATTACTTCTTTTTACTATACAGTATTCACAGTTAGCTTGTTTTAATTGCTTAATAATAGTTGACAATTTACATTTATCTTGAACTGCTAAATTTGGTAAAATATCTTCATCAGGTTTTTGGAAACAGTAAGTATTCAAGTTTGCTCCGCCGGCTTCATCTATGGCAGATGGAACATCTGAAGAAATATAATTAGGTAAGCCAAGATATTTCTCTCTTATACTATTAGAAGACATTTCCATTGCTTCCTCATAGGACCATCTATTTATAGAATCTAATGTATCTTCGTGAAATTTGATTTCGCTTTCATCCGTTAACCATCTGAGTATTCGTTTCACATAATTAATAACACCTTCCACATTATCTTTTATTTGTTGTTCTGCGAAACGTAAAACACACCATCCATTTCTAATAAAATATCGGTCACGTAAATTATCTCCATTTCCTAAATAATGAATAGGTTTACGACTTACAATATCGTATGGTTCGTCTATCTCTATATCGATATAAAGATTTTTCTTTTTCCAATATAGACAAAAATCAGGTCTATATGAATAATTGCGGTTACATATTGGTAATTTCACATTTTCAAGAACTTTTATCTCATCAATTTCCTTACACATATTGTATAAGTGAACTTGTAGAACAGGTTCCATTACACCTACCGTTACACCTACTTTATCAATTTGAGGCATAAGTATAGGAGTATCTTGATGGGGCACTTTAAATGATGGGTACTTTTTATGTTCACTTTCACCTAAGAAGCAATCAAAAAGAAAGTGCCCATCAAATAAAAGATTGGCTGTTTCAATCTCTGACTTGTGAACGACTCTTTGTGCTATGTTTTCTTTTCCAGGTGAAGGCTTTGTAGTCAGATTGCTTACTCTTGTGTATGGATATTTAAAAATCTCTTTTTCAAGTTTTACTGTATTCCCTATTGAACCATCATTTTCAATATGGGTATCGAGTACCTTGGACAACAAAGATTCTTTGAAGTTTTTGTATGGAACAAATTTTATAACTTTCTTGGCAGGAGATGTTTTAATATTGCCAATATTGAGAAGTGATATATTTAAATGAAAGCAAATACCAATCAAATGTAGCGTAAGTAGCTGTATATCAGTGTGTTAGTAGTTTTGTTATCCTGTTGTTGTTTCTCGTCTCTGCACTTGATTGTTCTTTGTTTGTGCGTATTTTGTTTCTTGTTTGTTTCTCG
>OLSK01002601.1_pt1 | contig 11122 bp, 4 predicted proteins | sample 1672781 | NCBI WGS metagenome assembly OLSK01 (sample SAMEA3136723, study PRJEB25190) | human gut metagenome | biome: human gut; feature: human-associated habitat; material: faeces | place: Austria | collected 2013 | reverse complement strand
CCAGCCAAGCTTCTCTGCCTTAGATACGTCAAGAAGCTTTCTTGGTGTACCATTAGGCTTTGTTGTATCCCAGAGAATCTTACCATCATATCCAATAACCTTAGCAACAAGTTCTGTAAGTTCTTTAATAGTAAGCTCTTTACCTGTACCAGCGTTAACAGTCTCATCACCACTATAATTGTTCATAAGGAACACACACAGATTGCACAGAATTTATATGATTCATAATAAATTTCTGTTGAATATTATATTGTATCTTATCTTCTTCTGAAAATTTTCTATTATCGTAATAGTCCAATTCTCCACAACCTCCAGTCCCACAGTCACCCCAGCCTTATCCCCAAACATCTCCACATTCAGGGTTGCTGTTCTTTTGTGCCTGTTTATCTTGCAGATCATGGCTTCTTTACCTGCCAATGGTCCATCTGTAATAGTTACCTTGTCGCCCTCAATCAGTCCGCAGGACATAGCTATTTCGTAATTGTCATTGACCATTTCCCTTGCGACCGCCATCAATGCGTCCTGCAAAGTTGCCGCATCCTTTTCTTCCAGAGCATAGACTTCTGCCAGATGGGTGAGGATCTCTTCTCTCTGGTGTTCCTGCATCTTCCAAAGATATGGGCTTCTGCCTCCGGCTACCATGTGGGTATCCGAAATATCAAACACATAACGAAGTTTGGTATTCTGCCAGGTTTCATCAAACAAGGCAATTCCTCTTGCACCACGATTTACCCAGCGTAACATCTTTTCATTCCATAGTTCCAGTGATGCACAGGCTGTTGCGTCTGGACGCTGTGCATGGATCAGAAGCTGGTCTGAAAAAGAATAACGATATAACCTTGATGCTGTGTCCATATAATCCATCCAATCCCCTGGCGAACTGCTCACTGATACGGCATGTTCCTGCACCAAGTTTCGGATGTCCTGTAGTTTAGACATTAAACTTCCCTCCTATCAATAAAAAAACAGCCCACTCTTTTTTAGAATTGGCTGCATAAAATGTACTTTACTTTTCGGAGAGAAAATGCTATATTCTAATTGAAAAGAGTAACCGCCCACAAGGTGGATGCTCCTGGATTAGGTTTTAATTTATTTTGCTCTCAAAGAGAGCTGCCTATCCTGTTGGCAGACAGGGTAGGCTATTTTTTTCGCTTGTTGTCCCTATTATCCAAATAGGCAAGCAAAGCAATCAGAAACGTACCGCCTAAGAACAATAAGCTCAAGACTTCGTATGTATCCATTCGCTCCACCTCCCTTCTTCTGTATCCCTTAACGGGATCTGAAAATCCAGGAGGTTTTTACCAACCCTGTACACGGTTACTCCAGTAATATTCTAACAGGTAACTCTCCGCAAAGCAATTCCTTTTTACTTCATACGGTTTTATATTCTGTTTTTCTCTTATCCTCTGGCCAATGCAGTTTCCATTCCAGATATTCCTCTTCTGTGATTCTTCCATCGCCCAGTTTCTGCTTTTTCCCCATCCATTCCTGCAGATAAGACATTGTTTTTTTATCCCTTATTGTGATTCCAACTGTTTCACTTTCTGAATCATTTAGCAGGAACAGATGAAAAAGCCCTCTATTTTCTTCATCCATCCAGAATAAAGTTTCCATTAATTCGTCCATTGTCGCAATTCCAGGACTTAAAAAATTCCGGACATCAACTTCCAATATTTCTGCTATCCGGATAAGCGTTTCCTGCTTCGGTGTACGCTGTCCACTTTCATATTGGGCGATTCTCACATCCGCACTACTTTCCCCATATCCTAACCTGCGTCCCAATTCCTTTTGAGTTATGTTGCGAAACATACGGATTTTTCTTATTCTTGCTCCTAATTTCAATTTCTTCTCCTTTTCAAAATGGGGCTGTGCAGTAACCACAGCCCCAGAACACTATTTATATTATCATTTGCGTTTTCTCTTAACTGTCACTACAGTTCCCAGACATCCTGCTGATACTGCAAGCGCCAGCACAAAAATAGCAATATTTGTGTTATCTCCTGTTTTTGGTGAACTGGATACGGAAGTCGCATCAGAACTATGGGAAACAGGAGTGCTGCCTTCCTGATTTTCTGATGTTTCTGGAGTATCTTTTTCCGGAGCTTTCTCATTTGTCAGATCCAGAGTATATTCAATCACAGGAGTACGGTCATTGACATATTCAAACTGAATCTTATGCTCGGTTTCATCAAGCTGATAGCCATCCAGTGTTTTTGTTTCTTTCAGGATATATGTGATTGCTTTTTTATACTGCCCATTCTTAAAAGTCGCAATCGGATAATTCTTTGATTCTGCATGGCCGGCACTGTCTGTTACCAGAGTTTCCAGAACTTTACCTTTACTGTCACAAAGGGCAAATTCTACACCTTTCATTGGCTTCTTGGTATCTTTATCTGTTTTATTTAAGATCACCTTGCCCATTGCCTGTTCATCTTCCATTTTGGTTCCCTGAATATCTCCGGTGTCCTTAACCTCAAATGTCACTTTATTTGCCACAATATAGCCTTTCGGTGCTGTTTCCTCCAATAATGTATAAGTACCGATTGGAAGTTTCTCTACATAATGGGGCTGATCACCAGATGTCCAGCTTTCCATAACTTCCTGGTTTTCATTAAGAATATACAGTTTAGCACCTTTGACCTCGCTGCTTCCATCTGTCATATCCACCTTACTGATCAGAATTTTTGTTGTATCGTCCTGCATTTCTACTTTCTGTATATCTGCAGTATTTTCTACTACAAACGTAATGGATTCTGCAGTTGCATAACCATCAGCAGGAATTGTCTCTGTTAATGTATATTTCTTTCCAACTTCCAGTTCCTTAATGATGTGTGGTGTGCTTCCGGAAGTCCACTCATCCACAACGTTTCCCTCTGGATCGGATACTTTCAGTTTTGCACCTGGTAATTCTTCCCCAGTTGTAAGATCTGATTTTGTGATTTCAAAAGTAGTTGGCTCGTCTTCATAAGTGAACTCAAAGGATACTTCTGCAACCTCTTCTCCCGCATAAGCAAAATCAAATTCCTTGATTTCTTCTGTTGTTACAAATCCTGCAGGAGCCTGCACTTCTTTTACATAATAGCTTCCATTGATTGGAAGATCTGCCGTAAATACAATTCTTCCATCCTGATCCGTAGCTTTCTGCTCGATCATGGTATCTGCTTTCAGGATTACTTCGCCTTCTGCATTTAAAATATCATTCTTTGTATAAAGTGCAAATACTCCGCCTTCCAGAACACGGTCTGTATTTTTTTCTTTCTTAACTACAGTTACTTTTGCTTTCTGGCGGTTATTCTGCCAGTCCTCATCATAAGTCACAACCGGAGTATTCTGATCACGATAAGTCAGATCAACCTCTCTGATTTCTCCATCCAGAACATATCCATCCGCCGTCTCTTTTTCCTTTACATAATATTTGCCTAAAGGAAGATCTTCTGATCTCGCATATCCAAGAGCATCTGTCGTAATTGTTGCTACCAGTTCGTCCTTTTTATAATAATCACTGCTTTCCCCATCTGCAGCCTTGATATCCTCCGCTGCATAAATTTCAAAAGTAACATCTTTCAAAGAACCTGTAACATAGCCAAATGCTGCGTCCATGCCGCCTGCCAGCATATCTTTCCAGGTAACTTCCTTGACAAATTCACCTTTTTTATTGATGATGATTCGTCCAACCGGAACAGCATCCTTCATTTCTACTTTTTGAATATCTGCAGTATCAGAAACTGTAAATTTCACTTCCTCTGCCTGCAGATAACCATATGGTGCAAACTCTTCCCGAAGTGTGTAGGTTTTTCCCACATGGAGTCTTTTTATTACATGAGCTTTTCCTTTTACAGAAGTCCATTTTTCTACTTCTTTTCCGTCTGAATCCAAAATCGTCAGTGTTGCTCCGTCAAGTTCCACACCTGTTGTAATATCTGATTTCGTAAATTCAGTTGTTGTCGGCTCATTCTTAAAAACGGTTTCCAGTTTTACTGTTTTTACTTCCTGTCCCTGATATTTCGCAGTCACCTCAATCTGCTCATCTGAAGATACAAAACCATCTGGTGCTGCCAGTTCTTTTATATAATAAGTTCCAAATGGCAGATCCTGCTCAAAAACAGCTTTTCCATCTTCATCCGTTACCGCTTTTGTAAGCAGTTCGTCTGCTTTTACCAGTACCTTATCCCCTGCTTTTATATCCTCTTTTGCGTAAAGACCAAACTCTGCTCCAGAAAGCCCTTTCTCATTTTCAGCATCTTTTTTCACAACTGACACTTCTACTTTCTGGCGGTCATTTATAAACTCTGCACTCTGTGAGATCACTGGTGTATCCTGGTCTGCATAGACGAAAGAAATTTTCTGTTCTTCTTTATTTAATACAAATCCCTCTGGTGCAGTCTTTTCTACCACTTTGTATTCTCCTAAAGGCAGATTATCAAGATCTGCTTTTCCGGATTCATCCGTTGTCAGTTCTGCAACTTTTGCACCCTTTGCATATTCCAGGATTCTTTTTCCTGTGTCATCTTTCTGGAAATCAGCTGTATAAATATCCTCTGCAGCATACACTTCATATACTGCACCGGAAAGATTCTGAACTTCATACTTAAAATCATTCTTATAGGTCGAAAGAACCTCTCCTTTTTTCTGTACAGTGAGTTTTCCTTTCACCGGATGATTCTCATATACAACTTCAATGATTGCATCACCTGATACCGGATCAGTCTGATACAGGGTATTGGTGTCCACCTGTATTTCGACATAATTTTTGTTAATGGTATAACCGTCCGGTGCTGTTACCTCTTCGATTCTATAATGACCGATTTTTAAATTCTGCGGCAGGATCAGATATCCATCTGTATCTGTGAAATAAGAGATATGTGTAACGGTTGTCGGATATGTAGTTACCTGCTCTACATATTTTTCATGATCCATATCATAAATTTTAAACTCTGTTCCCGGAATTAGAACAGATTTTTTAGTCTCATCATCCTGTTTGATAATTTTCAGTTTTGCAGAAAATTCTTTATCCAAAAGAACTCTCCATGTCTGCGGCTCTGTTGGTTTATTCTCTGTAACCCGGACAATAAAATCATCTACAGGTTTGTAATTATGGGGTGTTGTAGTTTCTCTCACCAGATATGTTCCATATGGAATTGCAATGGATTTTACATAGCCTTTCTCATTTGTAAAAATTTCCGTTGCTCCATTTTCACCGATCACAACCGGCTCTGCAGAGGAAAAATCATAATTTCCATCCTCTTTTACCACCAAAGAAGATACCAGATATGCACTAAATCCAGCTCCGGATAGTAATGCAGCATCTGTGTCTCCATTATTGGCAGCTTTAATAAGTTCAAACGGCTGTTTCTTCACCGTTTCCAGTGAGGTACACTCTTTTTCTACAACCGCTGTCAGATCACCTTCATCACTGCATACAAGATCATATTCATGCTCGTCTGCCAGATATCCTACGGATGGGGTAATTTCCTTGATGTAATACTCTCCAAGATAAAGATTCTCTATCCTTGCTTTTCCTTCTTTATCGGTAGTTAGCGTACAAATCTGGCTTCCGGCTTTATAAATAACGCCTGTCTTTCCATCTGGATGGGTAATGTCGTTTCTTGCATAAAGTCCATACACCGCATTTTCCAGGGAAGCATCTCCCTGTGCCTTATTTTCTTTTGTCTCGGCATCTTTTTTATTCAAAGAGATTGCAGCACTGACCCTGTCATTCACAAAAGTATGACTGAAAGAAATTTTTGCCTGTTCATCATTGGTATAACTGAACTGGAAAGAATAAGTATCTTTCTCATTTCTGACATAACCAGCCGGAGCCTGGACTTCTTTTACATAATAAGAAAATCCCACTGGAAGATCTGCTTTAAATGCTGCTTTTCCATCAGTACCAGTAATTGCAGTCTCAATCAGAGCATCTTTTTTTACTGCTACTTTTCCATCCACAGTTTTCATATCCTGCGCTGCAAACAGAGCAAAATGCCCTCCGGATAGTGTATTTTCAGTATCTTTGTCTTTCTTTATCACCTGCACCACTGCTTTCTGACGGTCATTTGTAAAGGTAGTCTCTGAGAAAGCCGCTTCTGCAGTCTGCCCTGCATAAGAAATGGTTACTTTTTTTGTTTCTTTTGCATTATAAAAATTTTCCGGGGCCTGTGCTTCTGTTACATTATAGCTTCCAAGCGGAAGATTCTTTACCGTTACAGAACCGTTCTCACCTGTGATCAGATTTTTCGCTACTTCTGCGCCTTTTTTGTAAACTGTTTTTCCACCTGCTGTTACAATATCCTCGGCAGCATATACGTTATAAACGGCTCCTTTCTGACGGCGTTTCTCATACTGGAATAAAGTTCCATTTTCATCAGATACAGCTCCTACGAAAACCTCACCCTCTTTATAAACGGTCAGATTTCCTTTCTGCTCTTTGTCCGTTACAGTCTGTTTGGTCGTACTGCCAACTACTAATTTCACTCCATAAGAGGAAGCCTGGACAACATAACCTTCTGGTGCTGTAATTTCCTTTAAGTAAACTGTATCCTGTGTCTTAGTAAGAGTTACACGTGAAGAACCATTGCTGTCTGTTGGCGGCATTTTAGCAATCAGCTTTGTGCAGGCGTTATCACTATATACCCCATACACGGCTCCAGCTAGATTTTTTCCAGTATCTCCATCTTTCTTTGTAATTTCAATAACTGCTTCTTCCGGCCAGTCAACTGTAATCTGCAGGTCAGAGGAATCTGTATAGTAGCCAAAACCAATGTCCTGTGAACTCTCCAATTTTAAGAGCATTGCATGGAAATCCAAAGGGAAATTAGATGTAATCGCATACTTTCCTTTCAGGCTACCCATATTGGCTGTTGTAGCTACAAGATGGAATTTCTCTCCACCCTTTACAGTGACATTTCCAGATGCCGTTTTTCCTGTGGTTTCATTAACAAGGCTTACTCCGTTCTCCAGATGAATGGTAATGGTAAATGCTTCATTTGCCTTCCAGGTAAAACTTTCTGTTTCCTTTCCCGTTGCATTAACGGAAAGTCCTGGAAGAAGTTTCATTGCTGTCGGATCAGGCATTTTAGCAAGAGCTGCTTTAATCTCTTTCAGCATATTTTTAGCGGTTGTAGAAAGCGCACCTCCAAATCCGGATTCGCCATCATATAAATAGTCAACCAGGTAATGCTGCATGGCTCTTGTCTCAGAACTGCATCCATATTTTTCCATAATGGATTTTACATTATATCCATTGAATGTATGTCCCCATCCTGGACCGCCATATCCATAGAATAAGGCTTTTCTCAAATATTTATCATCTCCACCTTCATCCAGTTCAACCATATTTTTATATGTTGTCCCACTTGGAGGTGACTGCATGGAGTGCTGCATACAATACGCATTTACTGTATAAGTTTTTCCGCCTGCTTTGTAACGAACATATTTGTAGCTGTCATTTCCACCCTGTCCCATAACTGTATCAAACGGATGAAGCTGGCCATCTGAATAATAGTAATATTTATTTGCTTCAATATTTGTTGCATCATCCCATGGAGTATCGGCTGCAAGTAACATGATACCGTTCTCTGCCTGATCCGTGGAAACACTTAGATCAATGTCATCTGCTGGCATTTCAAAACTGAATTTATCCGATTCTTCGTGATAAGTCACCTCTGAATACAATAAATCTTCTGTATTCTCTGTCTGGTTTGCCTGTACTTTTGTTGTTCCTACTGCAATTAAGCTGCCTTGCGGCATATCTCCGGAAAATACAACGGTTTCTCCTGGCTGATACTGTCCATCTTCATGGTTCAGCTCAATATGAAATTCCTCTCCACGAACAATATTTACCTGATAATTTCCATCTGCATCTTCTGTTTTCTCTGTTCCGTCTGTAAAAGAATCGTCTGTCGCTTCTGGCATTTCTTCCGGATCTGTATCTGCAATTTCTTCAAATGTGCTGTCTGTATCCGGATTATCATCTATGGCAGGTTCTTCTGTTGAAACTTCCTCAGACGGATTTTCCGGGATTGGTGTATCTATTGGCTCTTCCTCAACCGGAATTTCTGTCGGAGTTACTTCTTCATAAATTTCATCCTCTGACGGAATTTCTGCATTTACCTCATCCTGCACAGGTTCTTCACTCTCTGCAGAGCCTATGGCTGGCTCCTCGTCTTCTGCTTCATTCTCATTTTCCTGATTGCTTACAGATTCCTGATTCTCAGATTCAGCAACCTGTACCGCAGTTTCCTTTACAATCAGCTTACGATTGATCTGATAAATTGGGTGGCCACTTACTGGCTCTACATAATAAACAGCTTTGTATGTATCTTCGTAATCTGTTGTAAAGTCCTGCTTTTCCTCATTTTTTGCCTCATGGAAAGTGATCTTCACCTTTTTTTCATCTGGTATTTCCAGTCCGGTAAAATCTTTCTCCACTTCAAAAATACTGCCTGTTTCCAGTTCCAGATCTTTTGCTTTTACCACCTCATCTGCATCAAGTTCATTTTTTACCTCTTCGTATAACGGTGGCTCTTCTGGCACTGGCACTACATCTGCCGCATAGGACAGTATTGGAGATAGAATTGTAGATAACACTGTAAGCATTGCCAGGAATCCCGACAAAAATCTTCTCATATTCTTTTTATTCTTCATTCTTTTTTCCTTTCTTCCGTTCCGGGAAAATCAACTGAAACTTTGGATTTCCGGTTTCTGAAACCTCCATCTTTATAGTTGCTTCATACTTCCTTTTTGTTTTCTCTGATACCAGATCTTTGAAATGCACCTGCTTCTCACTCAGCAGCTTCCTGACAGTTGCTTCATCAAGAGTTTTTCCCTGGCTTTCAAAAAATCGGTTATTTTTCCATAAAGTAAAACTGCAATCACTTCCTGAACAATAATAATTTCTCTTTCCCACATAAACCTTATTGCCACATCTTGGGCATTTTCCAATTTCTTTCCGACCATCTGAAAATAGTTTCTGGTATTCTTCCACTGGCTGTCCATTATCACTTACCAATTTGGTAACCATTTTTTCAATTCCGTAAAGAAACTCTTCTGCATTTTTCTGACCTTTGGCGATCAGTGTCAGATCATTTTCCCATTCTGCTGTAAGTTTTGGTGATTTGATCATTTCCGGAAGAATCCTGATCAGATTTCTTCCATCTGTTGTCGGTAATATCTGCTTCTTTTTACGCTCAATAAAACCTTTCTCGACCAGCTTCTCAATAATCGCCGCCCTGGTAGCCGGAGTCCCAAGACCTTTTCTCTCTGCGTCTTCTGTCATTTCCGAGCTACCAGCGTGTTCCATGGCACTAAGAAGTGTATCCTCCGTATAATGCTTCGGCGGTGCTGTAAAATGTTCACTAAATTTTACAACAACACTTTCAAATACCTGTCCCATTTTTATATCTGGAAAATCACTTTCCTCCTCTTCTGGCTTTTCTGCATTTTTCCCATATGATTTAAAGAATCGTTCTTCCACTTCTTTCCATCCATATTGGAGAACATTCTTTCCAGATGCAGTAAACAGTTCTCCATGACAGGAAATTTCAGTCTTAATACTCTCATATATGTATTCCTGTTCCGATGCACATAATAACTTTGATGCAATCAGCATGAGAATTTCCTTTTCTCCACCCGGAAGTGCTTTTAAATCCATGTTTGCAATTTCTACCGTTGGTATAATTGCATGATGATCTGATACCTTTTTGCTGTTTAAAAGTCTTTTTATCTCTGGTTCCGAACCCTTCATTGATATTTCTGGAAATACTCTATTTACCGCATCAATAACCAAAAACGCATTTTCTTCCATATCATCTGTAAGATATTGGCTATCCGTCCTTGGATACGTCACCAGTTTCTTCTCATAAAGGCTTTGGGTATAGTCCAAGGTTTGCTGTGCCGTAAATCCAAGAAGACGATTTGCTTCCCTCTGTAATGTGGTCAGATCATATAATTTCGGCGGCTGTACCTTTTTCTTCTCTTTCTTTACTGAAAGAATCTGTGCAGTTTCATCCTTCATATCCTCCATCATCTGAACGGCAGCACTTTTCTCTTTTATCCGGTTGCTTACAGCATCCAATCCATCCATCAGAAGATGAACCAGATAATACTTCTCTTTCTGGAAGTTCTCGATGCTCTTTTCCCGTTCCACCAGCATTGCAAGTGTAGGTGTCTGCACCCGACCTACAATCAACCGATGGTGATACAGTACCGTAAACAGTCTGGTGGCATTAATTCCTACCAGCCAGTCTGCTTCACTTCGCGCCACTGCAGAATAATAAAGATCATCATATTCATGTCCATCTTTCAGCTGCTGAAATCCTTCCAGAATTGCTTTTTCCTCCATGGAAGAAATCCACAGTCTTTTAAAGGGAAGTTTACATTCTGCCTGGTTATATACCAGACGGAAAATCAACTCCCCTTCTCTTCCTGCATCTGTTGCACATATAACTTCTGTGATATCTGCTCTGTGAAGCAGTTCCTTTAAAACCCGAAACTGCCCTTTTGTACTTTCTTTAATCTGATATTTCCAATTCTCCGGAATCATGGGAAGTGTTTCATATTTCCATGCTTTCCAGTCATTCCGGTACTGATCTGCACTGGCCAGTTCAATTAAATGCCCAATACACCAGGAAACCAGATACTCTTTTCCTTCCAGATAGCCATCTTTTACGTTTGTGGCATGAAGCACCTTCGCAATGTTTCTGGCTACGCTGGGTTTTTCCGCAATTACAAGCTGCAATTTTCTATCTCCTTTCTGCACCTGTCGCTGTAATTAAGTGAAACAAAGTTATTCCTCTGATTCTTCGTCTTCTACTTCACCTTCCATTTCATATTCTTCTAATTCTTCATCATCCTCACGAATTGTATCTTCTTCCTCCTCATCGTCGTCCTCGTCCTCTTCATAATCAAAAGAAGTATTTCTTCCTTTCATAAATTTCCAATAATAGTAAGCACCACAAACTCCTGCCAGAACCAGCAGCATTAATAAAATCGTGCCGGAATTATTGCTTTTCTTCTCAGGTTCTTCCTTTTCTTCCGGTATGATCGTAACTTCTGGTTCCGGTATCTCTGTGATCTTCTCTGTTTCAAGTGGCAGTGCGGATTCTGCAATAGCCTGGTTCTGTGG
>OLSK01002599.1_pt1 | contig 11134 bp, 5 predicted proteins | sample 1672781 | NCBI WGS metagenome assembly OLSK01 (sample SAMEA3136723, study PRJEB25190) | human gut metagenome | biome: human gut; feature: human-associated habitat; material: faeces | place: Austria | collected 2013 | reverse complement strand
CAGGGTATGTCCGTCTTTCACAAAGCGGGTATCCGTATCCGGATCAATGCCCAGCGCGCACAAAGCCAGAATGACCTGTGCCGTACTCTCCGCATTCTCGTCCCCATATGCGATATACCCGCAGGTATCCGTCAGCTGGCTCGACAGGTACGCAAGCGCCGCGTCAATCTCGGCTCCCAGCTGATCCTGATAGGGTGCCAATGCCTGTACCGCCATGGCGGTGATGTCCACATCCGATTTTCCGGGGATCAGGCCGAAGCCGCCGTCCGGCTCCTGAGCGATCACGATGGCGCTGACCATATCCTCTCTGGAATACTGGGCGTCTGCCGGAACCTCCGTATCCTGAGCGTCCAGAGCAATTAACGCCCAGATCCAGCCGTTTAAGCCCTGCGCGCCCGGGTCACGGGCGTAGTTATAAGTTCCCTCCGCGATCAGATCAATGGTCGAGCCGTCAGGCTTCACTCCAAAGCTGGTGGGGTCGCCGCCCAGCGCCATCACCGTCAAGGCGATCCGGTGGTATTCCGTGGCCTTGTTCTTGTCCAGACAGCCATTTTTCGCGTAGGCATTCTCGACATAGGCTTTCAGCGCCTGCAAATAGTCGGCATAGCTTTCCTCCGCGCCGGACAGCGCCATGGCCATGGCAAGCCAGTCACAAACGGAAGTGCCAGCTGGGAACTGCTCCTGATCCTTCAGAAGCTCCCCCTTCTTCCCACTCAGGGCGGACATTCCCTCCGCGCTCTGGGCGATCTCCGCATCCAAAGATGACGGGGTTTCCGCAAAAGCCATCGTGGGGAGCAGAAGCAGTATGCAAAGCAGCACCGCTATCAATTTTGTTCCATTTTTCATGCAGCTGCCTCCAAAAATCTTCTTATCAGTCCTTGGCAGTATACGATCTTATCCGTCCAGTACCCCGCAAGCGTACTCCGCATTCTCCGCCGTACCTGCCGCCCCATAGCCTGTGTGGATGCCTGTTCTGCCGGCTCCGGGTCAACGGGGTCGGTTGGTTCCGGTTCGCTTGGCTCTGTAGGCGTCGGTTCGCTGGGGTCGGTAGGCGTCGGTTCCGTCGGCTCCGGTTGGGTGGGATCTGTGGGCGTTGGCTCAGTAGGATCCGTAGGTGTCGGCTCCGTCGGATCAGGGTCTGTGGGATCGGGCTGCGTCGGTTCCGTTTCGCCGCCGGTAGCCGGAAGAACATCCGTTTCTTCCTCGTGGCACCTCGTACAGCAATAGAGGACATACCCATCCTCCGTTTCGGTGGGTTCCACGCGTTCGATCTCCTCAAAGTCGTGACCCAGCGCCTGATAGCCGCCGTTGATCCACAGGCCGCAATAGCTGCTCAGTACACCATAGCCGCCTCCGGTGGCATCGTAACCGCCGATGTCCTTGCCGTAGGACAGAGTAAAGCGCAGATAGATGGTAATTCCGTTGCGGACCTTATAGCCGCTCATACCGGTTCCCTCATACAGTGTTCCGTTGATGGAGTACATCCAGCCGGAACCCTGGGTGTAGTCAAACTCGCCGATGCTGTCCCGGTCGTAGTTGTCGTTGGTGGTGATGCCGTCCCGCAGGATCAACTCCCAGAGATGCTCCGGAACGTCGGCGCGGTAGGCGATGTCGCCCCGGTTGATACGGCGCAGATAGAAATTCATGGTGGCCGTACCCTGATAATCCGGTTCATAGCCGCGCTCCTGTAAGAAACGCAGGACTACGGACGCCGCCGTTTCGCCCTCTACAATGTCCAGCGTCCCGCTGTCCAGGATGCCCAGGCCGATGGTGGTCGCGTCCAGCACCACATTCACCGAGCCTGCCGGGTCGCCCTCGCTGATCTGGTGATAGATAACGGTGTAGACCTTCATGGCGGAGTTTCCGTTCCCGTCCCAAGCAAGCACCCGGACGATGTGGGATTCCTCGTCGCCGATCTGGGGCGCGTCGAAATGCAGCTCATAGCCGTAACCACTGGTGTTGCCGTAGCTCATTTCCACAACTTTTCCGTCCAGCGTTACCCGAATTTGATTGGAGTAAATAGGGCCTGCCCCCAGCTTCTTATTTGTTTTGGCGATCACCGTAAGTTGGAAAGTCTGAGAGGTCATGTCCGGGCTGGCTCCGTCCAGATTGGTGACGATAGAAGGTGGATAGTCACCGGACTCCGGATTGTCGTCGTCGGCAAGATCAGCGTAATAGCCGACACGGTACTGAACCAGCCCCAGGAAGGTATCCCCGTCGTAGAGGGACAGGACGAACAGGTTTTCCGCGTTGAAATCCAGCTGCGCCTCATAGTTCCGGTTGTCCGGGGAGGTCAGCAGCAGTCCGTTGCCGGAATTGGTCTCGTTTTTCAGCCGGACACGAATGTGCAGGTCGCCCTTGCCGATGGGGTAGGCAATGAAGGTCAACCTTCCGTCCGGAAGCTCTGTCTTGGTGAGCTGCTGGGTCTTCAGGGTCGTGTAAATACGGGGCGTATCGTCTTCCTCGCCCCCGCTGCCGTGATCGCCGCCTGTTCCGCCGTCATCCCCGTCGTCGCCGCCGGTACCGTCGCCGTGGTCGCCGGAATCCTCCGGGCCGCCCTTGGTGTCGTCTGGCTTATTGCCGCCCTGATTATCATCGGGATTCTCCACGGGCTTGTCCGTAGGCGCTGTGGGATCCGTATCCTCCTCGCCCCGGGTCGGTTCTGTGGGAGGCTCCGTCTGGTCCTGCCTTTCCGGTTCCGTGGGAGGCTCCGTCGGCTCCTGGGTCGGGTCGGTATTTTCTGTTCCTTCGGCGGATTCCGCGGACTGGGCGTTCCCCTTTCCGGAACCCTGTCCGCCGGTATTGCCGGAGCCTTGCAGGGATTCCGCCCGGAGCTGCTCCGGCTGGGCGTCGATTGGGTTGTCCGGCCTTGTCCGCCCGGAGGCGATCAGTGAGCCGCCGATTCCCGCGACCAGCGCGATGACCAGCAGAATACTCACGGCGCTGAGCAGGCCGCTGCGTTTTTTCATATGGATATCCCCCAAAAAACAGTTTGGATCCTTACCACTGTCCCCCGCGGCGGGGGATAATGGTAAAGCCCCAAAATACGGCGAATTGCCTCCCCTCCCGTTAGGGAGGGGAAGCAGCTGATTCGCCCGGATTTACTTGGAATTTGCTACGACCACAACGGCGTCCGCGGAATTGACGACCTTATCGGCGTTCGTATCCGCACGCAGGAACTTCCGCACGGAGACCTTCTCGAAGTCGGTGTACTTGCCGGTGTAGATATCGTAGGTCAGTTGCGCGTCGTTGATGTCCACAACGTTCGTCTCGTTGACATCATAGCCGGCGGCAACCTCTTCGGCTGTGGCCGCAGCCTGGGTGATCTTGGCTTCGGCGTCCGCCGCGGTAAGATCAGCGGTACCGTCCACGATCACCAGCCAGCTGTACACATTCTCGCCGTAAGCGGTGGTCTTGTACATGACGTTCTCGCCGTAGGCAAAGGCCTTGCCCTCTTCGGGGGTGCCAGTCACAGTCACCAGGAACACGGTCTTGTTGTTCATCTCCACAAACTTGGAAACGGCGACGTCCATAGTGGTCGTGGTAGACTTCTTGGCGATGGTAATGACCAGACCGCCGGTCACGTTGGCGATGGAGTAGCTGCCGTTTGAACCCGTGACGGTGACAGCCTTGCCGCCCATAGTCGCGGTGATGGTGTACTCGAAGCCGTCCTGCTCATTTACGGTGAAGGTGTAGGTCGCGTTCTCCTTGACGGAGGATGCACCGGTGGCGTCGCCCGCGCCGGTGCCCGTAAAGGTGACGTTATAAGTCTGCACAGGCTTGGCAACCTTGTTGCTGTTGATGACGATGTCGCCGGTCACGTCCGCGCCGGGGATGGTGTAGGTAGTGGTGCCATCGTCATTCGTAGTAGCTGTAAAGCCTGTGTAAGCCTTGCCGCCGATGGTCACGGTCACATTGTAGGTGTAGCCGCTTGCGGGGGTCAGCTTGAAGGTGTACTCCTGATTGTAAGTAGCGGTAGTATTACCGGTGATATCATCGCCCAGGGTGACATTGAAGCTCTTCGCCGTCTTGGTGCTGGTGACGGTCACGTTGCCGTTGACATTGAGAACCGTGTAGGTGCCGTCCTCGCCAACTGTAGGCGTGACTTCCTGATCGCCTACGACGACTTTCACGTCGTAGTCATAGTTGGGATCCTTGGGAACGAAGGTCAGGTTGCCGCCCGCCTCGATGATAGTGGAACCCGGCGCGTCGGTACGGGTGAAGTCGTCCGGCAAGGTTACGGTGTAGCCGCTGACAGTCACGGTAGCCGCGGGCCGCAGGATCGTGGCATCGGGGGCGTCCGCCTCAATGGCGTTGCCGTTGGTATCCACCTTTGCGGATGTAACCGTCACATTGGAAGAACCCTTACCCGCCAGAACCTCAAACTTCAGGGTCAGCGCTTCGCCCAGCGCCGCTTCATTGCCGTAGCGGACGACGCGAACCGAGCCGTCTTTGACAATCACGCGGTTGCCCTCTTCATTGGTTTCCGTCATGTCCAGCTTCAGAGCGCTGGAATCATAGGCAAAGGTCATGTCATAGGCGTTATAGCCGGTAACACTGTCATCGGAGTAGCCGATGGTCACGGGGATTTCCACGGTCTGGCCGAAGGCCGCCTGCTTGTCGTCTCCCATGGAGACGGTGTATCCCTTGACTTGGGGAGCCTCGACCGGGACAGTCTGCTCGCCGCCCACTACGTTGTGGGCAACTTTGATGTTGTTTGCCGGGTCATCCGCGTTGTACTTCTCCAGATTTTCAACCGTCAGCGTAAACTTGGCCGTAGAGGAACTTGCGCCCTCTTTTGCCCGGAACGTAACCGTGTCGATGACGCCTGCGGACCAGGTCGTGGGTTTGCTCGGCTTTGTGTTCAGATAAACAAATCTGACCCAGCCTTTTTCATTTGCTACATTTTCGTTCGTAGTGTCGTCAAAGGTGTCCGGCACCTTTTTCACATAGTCATATGCTTCCTTATCGAAATCGATCTTGAAGCCCGCGCCGTCAACGACGGTATCCATATCCAGGCTCAGGGTCAATGTCACGGTCTCACCGGGGGCTACGGATTCTTTATCCGCGGTCATGGTGATCGTCGGTACATCGTCGGCAAAGGCGGCAGGCGCCAGACTCAGCACGATTGCCAATGCCAGCAGCACAGAAATCAATTTTTTCATATTGAATCATTTCCTCCTCTAATTATTTGGACTTTCCGGCCGGAAAACCGGTGATGTTCCCCAGATAATACTGGCAGATCATCAAGGCGTCCGAAACATCTGCCGTACCGTCGCCGTTCACGTCTGCGGCTGCCTTCTGAGCATCCGTCGGCGTTACATTGGCCAGATAGATCTGGCAGATCAGCAGGGCGTCCGAGACATCAATGGTGCTATCTCCGTTCACATCTCCATACTTCACTTCCGGCTCCGGGTCAGGCTCCGCTTTCGCGTACTCAAACGTAAACAGCGCCACGGGTCTGAAATTCTTGCCGCTGCCGGATTCCAGCGTAACGGCCATAGATTTTCCGTCCGCGCCGCGGACGTAGCGGGCGACGGGGGTGGCGACGGTCTGGGTGCCGTCGTCATTGGCCTTATAGCTGCTCTCCAGCGTGACGGAGCGGATGGTCGCCGAGGATACGGCGTCCGCCGCCAGATCGGTCTCGTAGCCGTAGGCCGTGGCGTCCGCGTGGTAAATGTCCACGTCCTTGCCGTAGGTGATGTCCACGGTCTGCGTTCCCTCCGGGACGATCACGTGGTACTTGGGAACTTCCTCGTAGACGTTCTTGAATTCCTCGTTGTCCTCGCTGCCCAGAGAGACGATGCCCTCGTAGGAGATGTTCTTCCCGTCCAGGGCTTTGCCGTCAACGGAAACGGTCTGGAAGGGGCGCTCCAGCTCCGCGGTTCCGGATACGGTCAGGATGGCCGTGGCCGGGGCGATCTTGGCGTAGTTCGTTCCGCCGGAATCGTCCGTGGGGATCTTCCGGTTGGGGTCGAAGCCCACAATGTAGTAGGTGCCTTCGTCCTTTGGCACAGTGAACGTGAAGGTGGCCTTGCCGCTGCCGGCATCCTTGAGCATGTCCAGCTGCTCCCAGCTGTCGCTGTACAGGTACACGTCCAGATTCTCGAAATCGTAGAAGTCGCCGTCCTTGAAGGTGGTGCCGTAGGCCTTGGACGTTACCGTCAGCTCCGTGCCGGGGCGGACGGTGTAGGCGTCCTTGTCGAAGCAGGTGAACGCGCCGCCGCTGGAATAAAAGCTCCAGTTGGTGAACATGGCCACGTCCCAGGTATCCCCGTCGGACAGCAGAATGTAGTCCGAGGTGGAACCCCAGCCGGGACTCATGTAGGGATAGCAGTGGTTCCGGTAGTACATCAGGTTCTCGTCATGCCCCCAGAAGTTGGCCATGTAGAGACTGGTGGGCGAGCCGGTGATTTTCAGCGCGGCCAGCGAAGCCGTGTAGGCAGGGTCTTCGTCCATGTAGTAAACATCGTCGTCCAGCCTGAAGCCCTCCAGACCGCCGCGATCGTATCTTCCCTTGCAGCACTGGCTTTCGGGAAGCCCGATGAAGTAGCGCTCCAGCAGATAGATGTACAGGTGCAGGCCGGTGGGCCGCTCCACGATGTTGTTGTCCACGTACTTGCCCTCGCCGTTTGCTGTGTGATAGCGGTAGAACTCGTCAAGGCCGTACTGGCTCAGGTCGAAGTACGGGACGGTAATGGCCTTATGGCACAAAATTGTGCCGTCACGACCCCTGATGGGCACGCCGTCGTTGGAGATGGTCACATAAACCGTGACCTCCTTGGCGGGGGACTCGTCGTAGTTGTACTGGGCGTCCAGGCCGTGGGGGGCGGGCTTGACCGTGACGGTGAGGGTCGCGGTGACGGACTTGCCGCCCGAGCAGGTGGCCTTGATCTTCGGCTCGTAGGTGCCAGGGTCTTTTTCCGACACGTACAGCGTGCTTCCGCCGACCTTGGTCTGGGTGCCGAACTGGGCGGCGTTGACCAGCGTATAGGTCAGCGAGTGGCCGTCCGAATCCCGGAAGATGTCCCCCAGGGGAATTTCCAGCAGGTCGCCGGCCACCACTTCGGCAGTGGTGGCGGCGTCCGCCTTGACGCTTACGCAGGAATCCGCCGCCCGCGCCGGGACGACGCCCACGGACAATAGCAGCGCCACTGCCAGCAGGATGGATAAAATGCGTTTTTTCATTGCGATCACCTCGTTTTTACAGCCAGCGGGCGTAGAGCGTCATGCTGCTTTGCACCGCGTCGTGCTGGGTGTCCCATGGCTTGGTGAGCGCCTTGTCGGCAAACCAGCCGCCGAACACCGCGCCGGGCTTCATGGGCGTCATGACCTCGCCGATCACGTCGCCCCGCCTGACGCTCACGTCTTCCAGCGCCGTGCCACCGTTGGTCTCGAAGTGGACCCGCTTCTTGCCCAGCAGGAGCAGAAGCAGCAATAGCAGCAGCGCCAGCAGCACCGCGCCGCCGATGAGCCACCATACGCCGCTGCCTCCGGCAGCGCCCTCTGCCCAGTTGGCGTAGAGGGTCAGGTTGCCCTTGACCACGTCGGTGTCAAAATCCCACTTCTCGGTGCGATCCAGATTGCTGTACCAGCCCTCCAGATGGTAGCCCTTCCGGGTGGGGTCGGCGGGCTTTTTCACCTTGTCGCCGTAGTGGACGGTCTGGGAGGGAACGTCGGTGCCGCCGTTGCTTTCAAAGCTGACGGTGCATTCCGTGGAGACGATGACGGTCACGGCGTTGTCCTCCGCCGCGTAGCGTCCCATGCCGTCCTGGGTGGGAACCATGGTGTTCACCGGCGTCAGGCTGGAAACGCCCGACGTGCCGAGAACCTTCATCTGGAAGCTGCCCACCAGCACCTCCGGCTCCCAGCTCTCGCCGCCCTTGAAGGACACGAAATTCAGGTAGAACGCCCGCCCGCCGGTGCGGCGGCCGAGATCGTTCCAGCGGATGCCGGAGGCGGTCATGACGCTGCTCTCCACCAGCTGGAGGAAGGTGTCGTCGTACTCGATCTCCGTCTGCATACCGTACATTGGGGCGGTCTCGGCGCTGTCGGTGCGCCTCAGCACCAGCGACACGGTGATGATGTCGCCGGGGGCGGCCTTGACCTCCGTCTGACCCCGTTCGGCGGTCAGTTCAAAATTGTAGCTTCGGCTTGTGTCTACGGTGCCGCCGGTCTCCGCCGCGAAGGCGGCGGAGGGCAGCAGGCACAGCAGCAGGCACAGAACCGTCATCAGGGGGATGATGCGTTTCTTCATGCTTTTCTCCTTATCCCACGGAAGTGTGCGAAGCCCCGGCGGGGGCGCGTCCGGTCAGTGGGATCATCTGAACTGGCCTACGATGACCACGGCGTCGGCGGAGTTCACCATCTTGTCGCAGTTCACGTCGGCGAGCAGGAATTTCTCCATGGAAACCTTGGTGAAATCAAAGTAAGTGCCGTTGTAGATGTCATAGACCAGCTGGGCGTCGTTGATGTCCATCCGGCTGGATTTGTTCACGTCGTAGACCTGGCTGATAGTCGTAGCGGTGCCGTCATCAAGCGCCAGCTTGGAAATGACGTCGGCCTTGAGGGCATCCACATCCAGTGCCTCGCCCTTGTCCAGGATCAGCAGCCAGGAATACAAGTCCCAGCCGTAGTTGTTGGCCTTGAACATGGCATTGCCGTCATAGGTGAAGACCTTTCCGCTGCCAGGCCTGCCGGTCACCGTTACAAGAACGACGGTCTTGCCGTCCAGCTGCACATACTCGTATGCCGCAACCGCGTCGGGGTCGACGGCCTTGGCGGTCTTGGTGATGGTGATGGTCACGTCCACATTGGCAAGCTCGTAGCGCTCTATGATTTCGGGCATCCGGACGATGGTATACGTGCCATCCCCGTTGTCCCTGACCGTCAGTCTAACGGTGTCCCAGTAGCCGCTGAGCTTCTTTTGCCAGTAAGTCGCCGTGACGGTGTAATCGTAGTACTCGCTCTTGTTCACCGTGAAGGTGTAGTTCTCGGTGGGGTAGCAGGTCAGCGCATTATCCTTGGCGAAATCCTCCGCGCCGTTGCCGCCCACGCCGATGGTAAGCTTATTCTGCCAGGCATATACGTTGATAGTGATGGTAATCTCACCATTTTCGTCGCCGGTCAGCTTGGAACCGTCTAGGGTATAGGTGCAGTCGCCGTTCTCGCTCACGTCGCCCAAAGGCTTCACAAACCTGTTCTTGTCGGGGCTGATTGTCGCCCCAAAATAGCGACCCGTGCCGGGGAACTTTACGGTAAATTCATAGTTGTTGGGGTACTGTACCTCGACGGTTTCATCGGTGATGCCCAGATCGGCCAGCGTCAGCGGTTCTCTCTGGAGGTATTCTACGGAACGGTCGTCCACCACAAACTTCAGGGTGTAGGTCTTGGCCGTTCTGCTTTTCTCCGTCACCGTCACATTGTCGGTGACGTTCTCGATGGTGTAGCTGTTGTTGCCCTTCATGGTCACCCGCTCGGTATTGCCGTTGGTGGTGACGTCCAGGACGTAGTCATAGTGGGCGTCCGGGGCGGTGAAGGTGAAGTCCCCGCCATCTTCCACGGTGTCCACGCCGCCGGCGCTCCGGAAGCCATCCGGCAGCGTCACGTTCCACAGTCCCGTTACGGTGGTGTCGGCGTCGGCAATCGTGGCCGCCGGGGCGTCGAAGTTGATGGAGTTGGCGTCCAGATCGAACTTGGCTTCCGTCAGGGTCACGGTGCTGGCTTTGCCCGTTTTGGCGGTGAAGTCCAGCGTCAGCGCTTCGCCCAGAGGTACGGTCTCGCCGTAGCGGCGGACGCGGACGGTGCCGTTATTGTCCTCCACCGTCAGATTTGCCTCTGCATTGGAGGTAGTATTCAGGGTCAGCGCCGCCGGGTCGTAAGTAAAGGTCATGTCGTAGGCGTTGAAACCGGTAATCCTCTTCTCGGAGGAAGCGACGGTTACGGGAATGGAAACGGTTTCGCCAGCGGCGACCGTCTGGTCAGCGCCCATGGAAACAGAATAGTTGGTGTCAGTTTTCGGAACAGTGATGGAACTCCCCTCTGGTATAATGTTCACCGTGATTGGATCATCAACGCCGGATGAAAAACCAATGCCGTCAACAGCTTGAGTTATACCGTTCACCTTAATGCTTGATTTTAACAAGCCCTTGTTGTTATTATAGAACAATGCCGATTGGGCAGTGCTAATTTCTTCTAATGCCTTGAAGGTCATTGTGCAGAGTGTGCCTGCCGCAATTGTGTCTGTATTGCTGTTTTTATACTGTCTAAGTCTGACATAGCCATCATTGCCTGATACTGAAGTATTATTTACTGAGGGATTATCAAACCAGACACTATCATCGATGTTAGTGCTCACAAACTGGAAAAGAGACACATCAAACCTAAGAAAAATGGAAAGTCGTGTCATTGCATCCAAATCATGGGACAGCGTATATGTAACAGTAACCGTTTCCCCGGGTTTTACTGTTGTTCTATCGACAGTAGTAACGACCATCGGGCCATAACCCTCTGCTGCAAAAACTGACGGAGCCAGGCTGAACACCATAACCACCGCCAGTAAAAATGAAAATATCCGTCTTTTCATAATATTCTCCAAAATCAAAAATGTGGGGGCACTTCCCCGGCCGGGGCGGTCCCCGCCGGACAAATGTCCCGTTTCGTGGATAAGTGAACAAGCCCGGACTTCCGCGCCCTCCGCGGCAAATGCCCCGCAGGCGGCCGCCCGGTTCCGAAAGCTTCCATTTTCTACCATTCGTTGTAGAAAAGCTCTCGCATGAGATCGAAAGTTTGCATTCTTCCGGCCATGTTATCACCCTCTCTCCCGCCGCGGCGCTTTCGCCCCACCGTCAGATTTTTTGTATAGCAGCCCGCCCCCGAAGGACGGGAAACCATCCGTATAAATGCCCCGCGCCGGGGTTTTCGACGTTTTGTCGATGGGCGGCGCTTCTCCGTCCCGATGCCCGCACGGTTACGACGCGCTTCCCTGTTCCATGGGAACCGGGCAATTCCGCTGCGCCGGGGTCTTTTTCTTGCCCGGGCGCCTCTTCGCCGCCGCCCGCAGGGCGTCCGCGCGCTGATGCTCCCGCGCTTTCTCCCGCTTCGCCGCCCGCTTGGCGTCCCGCTCCTCCTTATG
>OLSK01002595.1_pt1 | contig 11152 bp, 9 predicted proteins | sample 1672781 | NCBI WGS metagenome assembly OLSK01 (sample SAMEA3136723, study PRJEB25190) | human gut metagenome | biome: human gut; feature: human-associated habitat; material: faeces | place: Austria | collected 2013 | reverse complement strand
GGACGCCGCCCTCTCAAGGCGGAGATCACCAGTTCGAATCTGGTACGGGCTACCACGCATCTGATACCCGGACTTCCCATGGAAGGCCGGGTTTTTTATTCAAGACTTTAGTCCGCTGGCCGCGCAGCGGCCAGCTTTAAACCACCCGCTACGCGGGTGGAGACAAACGGCTTTACAAAGCCACCCCTCCGACCGATATTGACGATTGTTCAGGCCGTCAAGAATTCGAGTCGAAGGGGTGGTCGCCATGGCCCAGAAGGCCTACAGCCTTTCCCACACGAAGTGGATGTGCAAGTACCACATCGTGTTCACGCCGAAGTATAGGCGCAAAGTGATCTACAGCCAAATCAGGAGCGACATAGGGGAGATCCTCAGGAAGCTGTGCGAGTACAAGGGGATCGAGATAATCGAGGGGCACCTGATGCCCGACCACGTGCACGTGCTGCTGGCGATCCCGCCGAAGTACAGCGTCGCGAGCGTCATGGGCTACCTGAAGGGGAAGAGCTCGCTGATGATATTCGACAGGCACGCCAACCTCAAGTACAAGTTCGGCAACAGGAAGTTCTGGGCGGAGGGCTACTACGTGTCCACCGTCGGCCTGAACGAGGCGACGATCGCCAAGTACATCAGGGAGCAGGAGTCCCACGACATCGCGCTGGACAAGCTGAGCGTGAAGGAGTACGAGGACCCCTTCAAGAGGGGGTGATGCTGCCGGTTCGACCGGCGCGCCACGGGTCAAGATGCACTAGGCCTGGACGAAGTCCGGGCCCGCGCCTTTAGACGCGAGCCCGGGGCCCGTGGGTTATACCCTAAGAGCAAACCACCCTTTTTAAGGGTGGTTCTGATTATCAAACAACCGTCTGCAATTCCCGTTTGAACCAGAGCTTTTCGTTCTGCCTATGGCCCTTACGGGTACAATATCCAAGATATTTTGACTGTTAGAAGGAGTCTCATGACGGAGTCCTCTCAGCATACGTCTAAGCCCCAGGTCGAGGTTGAGGCCTCGGGCGGAGACGACAATAAGAGCGCGCGCCGCGGCGCCATCTTCATCGGCGTTGTGCTGGTGGGTTATATCGTCTATCTGGTGGTAACCGGGCAGATGGGGCAGTTCTGGGCCGCTATGTCGAGCGTCCAGGCGCCCTGGCTCGTTGTCGCGTGTCTCTGCATGTTCATGTATCTGTTCTTTGGCATTGTGGCCTATGCGATCGCCGTCTGGCTCGACCCATATTCGCCCGTCGGCATCCGCGACCTGATTTCGGTCGAGGCGAGTGGCATCTTCTTTGGCAACCTGACGCCCATGATGATGGGCTCGACTCCCGCCCAGATCTACCGCCTGACCAAGGCGGGCCAAAATGTCGGCGAGGCCGGAGCCACGCAATTCACGCGCTTTATCGTGTACCAGTTTGGCCTCGTTGCCTGGGGCGCTATCCTACTGCTTGCTCGCATGCCTTTTTTTGCCGAGCGCTATGGCGACATGACGTTGCTGTGCGTCTTTAGCTTTGGTGGGCACTGCTGCATCTTGCTGGGCATCTTCGCCGTCGCGCTCATGCCTAAGACCGTCACGCGCGTCGCCCATTGCATCATCAATTGGCTTGAGCGCATTGGTGTCTCGGCCTCTAAGATCGAGGGATGGCGCACGTTTGTCGATGGCGAGATCTACTCCTTCTCCGAGAAGTTCAAGCTTTCGGCCGGACATTTTTCTTCCATGCTGCTCACCGTGTTTATCACCATGCTGCAGCTCGCGTTTTTCTATCTGGTGCCGTATTTCCTAATGCTTGCCTTTGGCCACCACGAGGTCGACTTTTTCTCGGTCATGGCCGCGAGCGCCTTTGTCCAGCTGCTGAGCTCTGCGGTTCCCTTGCCCGGTGGAACTGGTGGTGCTGAGGGCGGCTTTGCATTGTTCTTGGGTCATTTCTTTGGGTCGGCTTCGACCGCCGGCTATCTGCTGTGGCGCCTCATTACGTTTATTGCGCCGACCATTTTGGCTGCGCCCCTGCTGGGACTTAAGAGCGCCCACAACGAGAGCATCCATGCGCGCTGGGATCGTGTGATGCGCAAGCTCGGCCGCACGCCTCAGACGCCCTCTGCGCCCACTATGCCGCACCCCACGAATGCTGTTACCGTTGATCCCAAGAAGCGCGCTCAGAAGGCTTCTGGGACCGCTAAGCCGGCTCATAAAGCCTATGTGCGCCAGACAGGCGATGGTATTCGCGTATCTCCGTCGGCACTCAATAAGAAGAAGCATCCCAAGTCGCAGTAGGGCAGTCGTGCGTTCTTCATGATGCGGGGCATATTTGTGCTGTATGGGGGATAATCCTCTTACGTAGATTATCTCTCATCTGTTGATGAATGCTCGCATATCGAAGGGACACGTCCATGGCAACCAGCAAACCGCGTCTTGATCGTCGCATCATTCGCAGCCGTAATGCCATCCTTTCGGCTTTCGAGCGCCTGCTCATGGAAAAGCCGCTGGCAGACATTACGGTGAGTGCCATCGCGCGCGAGGCCAATGTCGACCGCAAGACCTTTTACGTTCACTTTGGTACGGTTGACGGCCTGCTTGATGCCATTGCCGTCGATGTGGTGGAGATGATTGTCGACTCGGTCGAGAAAACGCTTGCTTCCATGGACGGCGACACCAACGAGCGCGCCCTGGGCGCGGCGGCGACCTTCTTTAAAACCGTTAACGAGGCACTGTGCAACAACTTGGTGCTCAATCGTCAGCTGATCGAGAACATTCCGCTCGATGATTTTATGGCTCGTCTTCGTGCGCCGCTCGAGCACGAGATTGCCGAACGCGAGGCCATCCTGCAGGATGCGCGCCATCAGGTGGCGCTGCTCTCGATTGCCGTCACCGAGAAGATGCTGCGCGCGAAACTCGACGACGAGCAGGCGCAGACGCGGCTTGCCGAGGCGATGCTCGACGAAATGGAACGGCGGAAAACCCAGAAGGAGGCTTAAACCATGTATACCGGATTGATTGCCAATCGTTATGCAAAGGCGCTGGCGGCGTATGCCGCGGCCGGCGGCGAGGAGCGGCGCACCTACGACGAGGTGAAGCGGCTGATCGGCTGCTACCGTGAGGATGCCACGCTGCGCGAGGCCCTCTTCTCGCCGGTGCTGTCGGCCGAAAAGAAGCTCGGATTCGTTTGCCGCAGTTTTGGCGGGCGGCCGTGTGCGGCGCTGGAGGCTTTCATCCGGCTGGTGCTCCGTCACCACCGGGAGCATTACCTCTATTTCATGCTCTACTCCTACCGGGGGCTCTACAAGGAGCGGCACAACATCCGCGATGCCGTGCTGCAGACGGCTGCACCCGTCGGCGAGGAGTTCGTCGAAAGGCTGTGCCGTGTGGCCGAAGCGCGCACCCACAGCGAGGTGCACATCCGTCGCGAGGTGCACCCCGAACTGGTCGGCGGCTTCGTCTTCCGCATCGACGACGTGCTGATCGATGCGAGCCTCGCGGCACAGCTCAAGCTGCTGCGCCGCAAGTTGGGAAGCAAACCTCAAAGAATCGTTTAGTCAGTTATGAACAAGGATACCATAAAACCCTCGGAAGTTTCGGATGTCCTGCTTGCCGAACTGCAGGGTATCGACCTCGAGGCACAGTATGCCGAGGTCGGCACGACGTTGCAGGTGAGCGACGGCGTGGTCCGCATCTACGGACTCCGGAACGCCGAAGCGAACGAACTGCTCGAGTTCGAGAACGGCATCAAGGCCGTGGTGATGAACCTCGAGGAGGATAACGTCGGTGCCGTGCTGCTGGGACCCACGGACCTGATCAAGGAGGGCGACCTCGTGCGCCGGACGGGCCATACGGCTTCGATCCAGGTGAGTGAGGCGTTGCTCGGCCGGGTGATCACGCCGCTGGGCGATCCGCTCGACGGCAAGGGCCCCATCGGCGGGGAGACGGTCGAGATGCCGCTGGAACGCAAGGCGCCGGGCGTCATCTTCCGCCAGCCGGTGAGCGAACCCCTGCAGACGGGCCTGAAGGCCGTCGATGCGATGATCCCGATCGGCCGCGGTCAGCGTGAGCTGATCATCGGCGACCGCCAGACGGGCAAGACGGCCATCGCCGTGGACACGATCATCAACCAGCGGCGCAACTTCGAGGCCGGTGACCCGGTCTACTGCATCTATGTGGCTGTCGGCCAGAAGGCCTCGACCGTGGCATCGCTCGTCGAGACGCTGCGCCGGCACGGAGCCATGGAGTATACGATCGTCGTGGCCGCCACGGCCTCCGATCCGGCCGCCATGCAGTACTTCGCCCCCTTCGCGGGCGCAGCCATCGGCGAATTCTTCCGCGACACGGGGCGCCACGCCCTCGTTGTCTACGACGACCTCTCGAAGCAGGCCGTGGCCTACCGCGAGGTGTCGCTGATCCTGCGCCGCCCGTCGGGCCGCGAGGCATACCCGGGCGACATCTTCTACCTCCACTCGCGTCTGCTCGAGCGTGCTGCGAAGATCATCGCACAGGAGGAGGTCGCGCGTGAGATGAACGACCTTCCGGAGTCGCTCCGGGGCAAGGTCCGCGGCGGCGGGTCGCTCACGGCCCTGCCGATCATCGAGACGCAGGCCGGCGACGTCTCGGCCTACATCCCGACGAACGTCATTTCGATCACCGACGGACAGATCTTCCTCGATACGAACCTCTTCAACCAGGGCAACCGCCCGGCCGTCGATGTCGGCATTTCCGTGTCGCGTGTGGGCGGCAACGCCCAGATCAAGGCGATGAAGAAGGTGGCCGGTACGCTGAAGATCGACCAGGCGCAGTACCGCGAGCTGGAGTCGTTCTCGAAGTTCAGCAGCGACATGGATGCCGTGACGGTCGCCGTGCTCGACCGCGGACGCAAGAACACGCGTCTGCTCGTCCAGCCGCAGTACAGCCCGATGCCCGTCGAACAGCAGATTGCCGTGCTCTATTGCGGTACGCACGGACTGCTGCGCGAGGTGCCGATCGAACAAGTCGCCGAATTCGAGCACATGCTCGTCGAGACGCTCTCCCCGGAGGTTTTCGAGGCGCTGCGGCGCGGCGAGATCGACGAGTCGATCGGTGCCCGGATCGAGGAGGCTGCCGGACGGGTGGTCGTTTCGCTCAAAAAAGCATAGTGCGCCATGGCATCCCTCAAGGAGATAAAGGCGCGCATCGCGTCGGTAAACAACACGCTGAAGATCACTTCGGCGATGAAGATGGTCGCCTCGGCCAAACTGCACCGCGTGCAGAACGTGGCCGAGGGGCTGGCCGCCTACAGCGAGCGTCTGGCCGACATCGCCGCGGCGCTCACGGCAGACCCCGAACTCGAGGTCTCCTCGCCGCTGGCCGAGCCGCACGAGGCCCGGCGGCGTGCCGTCGTGGTCGCCGTCTCGTCGGACGGCTCGTTGTGCGGAGCGTTCAACGCCAATGTGATCCGGCTGCTGCATGCCGAGGTCGAGTCGCTCCGCGGGCAGGGCTTCGAGGCGGTCGAGGTGTGGCCCGTCGGCGAGAAGATCGCGCAGGCCGCACGCAAGGCGGGTTTCGACGTATGCGACGACTTCCGCAAACTGGCCTCCAAGGCCACGAGCGGGGATGCCGCGGCACTCGCACAGCGGCTTATGGACCGCTATGAGGCCGGTGGGATCGACCGCGCCGTGCTGGTCTACACCCATTTCCATTCGATGGGACACCAGGAGCCCCGGCAGGAGGTCTTCCTTCCGGCGGATTTCTCGGATCTGCATGGAGCCGCGGGTGCCGCTTCGGAGCACGCCGGGGACCAGCCCTCCCGGTCGGATGCGCATCCCGACTATATTTACGAACCCGACCCGCGGACGCTGCTCGAGGAGTTGTTGCCCTATACGTTGCGGATGCGGATCTTCGAGGTGCTGCTCGACAGCGCGACGGCCGAGCATGCGGCCCGCATGATCGCCATGCAGACCGCCACGGACAACGCGCAGGAGCTTCTGGGCGACCTTACGCTGACCTACAACAAACGCCGTCAGCAGGCCATCACCGACGAGTTGGCGGATATCATGCAGGCGGAGTGATTGCTTTCCGATGAAGAGATGACGGGACCCGGACGTTTGGACGGGTCCCGTTTTTTGAGTATCTTTGCCGTGCGGTTTCCGGTCGGAGGGCCTTCCGGCCTCGGAAAGCGCAGCCCGGACACTCTGTCCGGTGCGGTAGCGAATATCGGAACTATGACGGACGAACTGAAGAAGAAACATCGGATTTTGCGCAGGCGCAGGGTCCGCAACATCGTGTTGAACCTGATTTGCCTCGCTCTGGCCGGATCGGGGCTGTGGTGGACGGCAAGCTATTTCTGGCGTTACGTGCGCTACGAGGTGACCAACGATGCCTTTGTCGATCAGTATGTTGCGCCACTCAACATCCGTGTCTCGGGATACATCCGCGAGGTCCGCTTCCGCGAACACCAGTTCGTGCACCGTGGCGACACGCTGCTGGTGCTCGACGACCGCGAGTACCAGATCCGCGTGAAGGAGGCCGAGGCCGCAATGCTCGATGCCGAGGGGTCGCGCGAGGTGCTGCATGCCGGCATCGAGACCTCCGAGAACAACATCGCCGTGCAGGAGGCCAACATCGCCGAGGCGCGGGCCACGCTCTGGCAGCTTGAGCAGGACTATCACCGTTTCGAGCGTCTGTTGGCGCAGGAGTCGGTCTCGGAGCAGCAGTTCGAGCAGAAGAAGGCCGCCTACGAGGCCGCACAGGCCCGCTACGATGCGCTCGTGAGCCAGCGCCGGGCTGCCCGTTCGCAGTATGCCGAGACCAGCCGCCGGCGCACCGGGGCCGAAGCGGCCATCCTGCGCAGCGAGGCCGATCTGGACCTTGCGCGGCTGAACCTCTCCTACACCGTGCTCACGGCCCCCTACGACGGTTACATGGGACGTCGTACCCTCGAGCCGGGGCAGTATGTGCAGGCCGGACAGACGATCTCCTACCTGGTCCGCAGCGAGGAGAAGTGGATCACGGCCAACTACAAGGAGACGCAGATCATCCACATCTTCATCGGACAGGAGGTCCGCGTAAAGGTCGATGCTCTCCCGGGACGGGTCTTCCGCGGCCGCGTATCGGCCATCTCGGAGGCCACCGGATCGAAATATTCGCTCGTCCCGACCGACAATTCGGCCGGCAACTTCGTGAAGGTCCAGCAGCGTATTCCCGTGCGGATCGAGCTCGAAGGGGTCTCGCGTGAGGATATGGCCCTGCTGCGCGCGGGCATGATGGTCGAAACCGAAGCCCTCCGGCGATGACCGACGTGCGGCAGCTCGGACTTCCGGTCCGCAAGTGGGTTCCCGACTGGCTCGGGCTGGTGACGACCTTCTCGGTCATCCTGCCGGTCATCCTGCTCAACGGCTCCTATACGGGCAGCATGCTCGAGGTCTCCTATACGCTCGGCACCAATTCCGAGGACATCACGATGGGCTACTATGCCGCCTCGGCCGGCATGGCCATCGCCTACCCGATCATCCCGAAAATACTCGATGCCTTCTCCAGCAAGACGCTCATTATCTGCGACCTTGTGCTGCAGTTCGTGCTGAGCTGGGTATGTGCCGCGTCGAAGCATTCCGACATCCTGATCGTCTGCAGCTTCGTGATCGGCTTCCTGAAGGGGTTCCTCATGCTGTGGTTCATCCGCCATGCACAGAAGATCTTCAGCCCGCGCAACGTCCGCAGCGAGTTCTACTCCTATTTCTACCCGCTGACCTACGGCGGCGGACAGCTTTCGATTCTCATCACGGCGCAGCTGGCCTACCACTATGACTGGAAGTACATGTACTACTTCATGATGACCCTCATTCTGGTGGCCATCCTCTTCGTGGCTGTCTGCTTCCGCCACGACCGGACCAACCGCACGGTGCCGCTCCGCGAGCTGCACGTGCGTGAGATGATGCTCATCTCGGCCGGACTGCTCATGCTGATGTATGTGCTCAACTACGGCAAGGTGCTCGACTGGATGTCCTCGCCCAAGATCTGCATCTACATCGTTCTGGCGCCGATGCTGATCGCCTTCTTCGTCTGGTACCAGTACCACGCCGAGCGGCCCTATGTCAATCTGGCGCCGCTCTACCAGCCCAAGGCCATCGTCGGGTACCTCTACATGATGCTCGTCATGTTCTTCAGCACCTCCACCACGCTGCTGACGAACTTCCTCACGACGATTCTCCGTGTGGACAGTTCGCATACCTATTCGCTCTACGTCTGGCTTCTGCCCGGTTATCTGCTCGGGGCCTTCATCTGCTTCTGGTGGTTCCGCTGGCAGCGGTGGCGTTTCCGCTTCCTGATCGCCGGGGGCATGGCCTGTTTCGCCTTCTTCTTCGGGTATCTCTATTTCTTCCTCTCGCCCGATACAACTTACGAGATGCTCTACCTGCCGATCTTCATCCGGGGACTGGGCATGCTCACGCTCATCATCGCCTTCGCGTTGTTCGTCGTCGAGGACCTCAACCCGAAGTTCCTGCTCATGAACGCCTTCTTCCTCATCACGTTCCGTTCGGTGCTGGCTCCGATCATGGCCACGTCGTTCTACAGTAATACGCTTTACCGGCTGGAACAGAAGTACATGCATTCGCTGGTCGAGACGGTGACGATGGCTGATCCGCTGGCTGCCTCGCGTTACGGCGAGTCGTTCGGTGCGGCTCTGGCCGGCGGGCACAGCTACGGCGATGCCGTGCAGATGGCTACCTATTCGCTCAATACGACCCTGCAGCAGCAGGCCCTGCTGCTCTCGCTCAAGGAGATGCTGGGCGTGTTGTTTGTCGTGGCGCTGGTCATTGCGGTCATTTCGCGCTTCATCCCCTTCCACAAGACGCTGCGCGTCACCTTTGCCCGCACGGGCGACGATATGGTCTGACCTGTGTACGTTCCGGCCCATGTGCGGGATGATCGGCAAAACGCCCCGGTTCGTACACGAACCGGGGCGTTTCTGTCCTGTGGCGGGGAGGCTCACCTGTTGCGGCGGAAGCGGGCCGTGATGTCGCTCATCGTGCCGTCCGGTGCGATCCGGTAGAGCCGTTGGTTGGTCGTCGGGGCGGTCAGCGGACCGAGCGCCTCGATCCAGGGGCCCAGCTTGATGTAGTCGAACCGGGTGAGATCGAACCCCTCGGGGAGGCGTTCGCGTCCCGAGTACCACGCGGTGCGCAGCGCCGGACAGTTCCGGCGGACCGTTTCGGCCAGCCGGGCGATCTCGTGCGGTGCGGCATCGCCGCCCATGAAACAGACGCAGGTCACCGAGCGCCCGTAGCGGTCGAGCAGCCCCTGCAGCGCCTCCGCATCGAGTCTCTCGCCCCCGTCGCGCTGCAGGTGGGGGCTGTGGCAGCCCGGGCAGCGGTTCGGGCAGTTGGTGATGTTGATCGCCAGCGTCGTTTCGTCGGGAATCTCGGCGAAGACGATGTCGAAGTTGTGGTAGCGGACCATCACCCTATTCCGCTTTGGCATAATAGCGCCGTGAGGCTTCCTGCTGGCGGGCCGCCGAGAAGTTCGAGACGCGCTTCATGTAGCCGATCACGCGGGTCAGGTAGTCCAGATCGTGCGAGTGGCACGAGGGGCACTCCTTCAGGTAGCGCTTGTCGATGTGTCCGCAGGCGTTGCATACGGTGTTCGGGATGTTGAACGTGAAGTAGTTGCAACCCTCCTGCGCCGCTACGCGCAGCAGGTGGCGGTACTGCTCCTTCGAGAGGTGGTCTTCGAGGTTCATGTGCAGCGCCGAGCCGCCCGTGAGGTGTTCGATGTAGCGGCGTCCGTGCAGGCGGAACTTGTCGATGATGTTCAGCGAGTCGTCCTCGACCACATAGAAATAGGAGTTGTAGCAGTCGCGCGGCACGGCATAGCCGTCCTCGCGGTCCCACTTGGCGTGTTTCACGCCGACGTTCTCCGCAGGGATCATCTCGCAGTTGAACATCAGCTCCTTCGAGCGGTACTTGCGGTTGTAGCGTTCGATCAGCCCCAGCACGTCCTGCACGAAGGCGGCGTAGTCGTCGTTGTCGCTGATGGGGATTCCGAGGAACTCGGCGGCCTCGACCAGCCCGTTTACGCCGATGGTGAGGTATTGGCGCGAGAGGTTGATGTACCCCGCATCGAACAGCGGAAGCATGCCCTTGGCCTGCAGGCGCTTGAGGTTCTCGTTGTAGGCCGTCTGCACCTTGTGCACCAGGTCGGTCACCTCCTCGAGGTAGGTCAGGTAGTGCATGCCGTTGCGGGCGGCGTGCTGCACGCAGCGGTTCAGGTTGATCGTCAGCACGCTCTTCGATCCGGTCGAGACGCCGCCCGCTCCGAGCGTGTAGCTGAAGCCGTTGTCCTGGATCTCGTTGCGCAGGCGGCAGCACGACGAGAGCGAGTCGGCGTTGTCGCTGATGTAGGTGAAGAACGAGTGCCCCTCGGCGTACATTTCGGCCGTGAAGTCACCCCATTCGCGGTCCATGACGTCGCCGTCGCGCGTCAGCAGGGCCATCGTCTCGACCGGGAAGGTCAGCACGGTCCGGGTCCGTTCGCGGTTGAACCACTTCATGAAACGCTTCTGCAGCCACGAAAGCGACTCCCAGTGGGGCTGCGAACCGTCCGGGAAGCGGAATTCGCCGAAGAGCGACTCGAAGTAGAAACGGTCGTAGTAGGCCACGTTCCAGAAGACGGCCTGGAAGTTGCGGGCGCCCGTCGGCTGGTTGATCGAGTAGACGATCTGTTCGAAACAGTCGGTGATCACCTTGTCGATCGTGCGGCGCTTGCGCGAGAGATCCACCACCTCGTCGGCGCGCAGGTAGTAGTCCTCGCCGTACTCCTGTTCGATGAAGTAGTTCATGTACATGAGGAACTCGGGCGTGGCACAGGCTCCCGAGAGCATCGACGAGACGATGAATACCATGTTCACGAAGCCGCCGCAGAACGACTTGAGGTTCGTCGGGCGGGTCGAGTTACCGCCGATCGACAGCGTGCCGTTGAGCAGCCACGGGTACATCGTGATCGAGGCGCAGTAGTTGGCCATCGACGTCTCGTCGTTCTTGTAGATGAAGTGGTTGCGCAGCAGGTAGAGGTACTTGTCGGCCAACTCCTTGCCGTACATCTCGCGGATGCGGTCGGTGAGCAGGCGGCGGTTGAGCCGGATGAAGTTTTGTTTGGGCAGCTCGCCGATGAGTGTGGCGATGTTCTTGTTCTCGACGTTGGCGTTGG
>OLSK01002593.1_pt1 | contig 11160 bp, 9 predicted proteins | sample 1672781 | NCBI WGS metagenome assembly OLSK01 (sample SAMEA3136723, study PRJEB25190) | human gut metagenome | biome: human gut; feature: human-associated habitat; material: faeces | place: Austria | collected 2013 | reverse complement strand
GCACCAGACCGGTCGCGGAACATTATTTGGAAGGCAAGAAACGGCGGCGCGAAAAGCGCGCGCGTCATAAGGAATACCGCCGGCAGCTTCGCGAGCAGCAGGCGGCAGAAGCCGCGAGACTTGCGGAAGCAGCGGAATAGAATGCATGTACAGCAGAGAAACGGAAGCTTTTTGGAACAAGCTTAAAAAAGAAGTCATTCTCTGCTTGCAGATACGGCAGGCAGTTGCCGGAAACATTTACAAAAGAAAGTGGCATTTTAACATAATCGGACTGTCACGAGGAATGGAGAAATGCCGAGGGATTTTATTCAGGAGGTAACAACATGAATAAAAGAAGAATGAAAAAGGGACTTGCCATAGTCCTTGCACTGGTGATGGTATTCGCCATGACAGCGACAGCGTTCGCAAACACTTCAGGAACGGTTAATGTAAAATTTTATGTGCCTGAAAAATATGCGGACTTAGGAGAAACTTATCATAATCTTGCACATGATGGCTATACCTATTATGGTCAGAGGGCAGATGCCGTAACTAGTGCGAATGTAAATGTTTACGAACTTGCCGGCACTGTCAATCTGGCAAACATGACTGCACCGGCGGTTACTCTGCCGCAAGGATTTCAAGGCTTGTATAATACAGGCGGCAATGTTTTTGACGTCATCTACAACTTTGCAGTGACACAGAAAGGACAAACCGCCACTGAATATCCAACCACAACCGGCGATTTTGTATACGGATTTGATACGCCAAGCTATACAGAAACGGGAGTGCGTGCAGACGGAATTTTCATCAATAAGCTGTCCGGAAACGGAACCAATACATTAGCCACAGACAATACCTCTTTCTGGTGGGGTTACAATTGGAGCTTCTATGCAGTTCCGAGCAGTGCAGCAGCATCCTTCAACCCTTTGAATCCGGATGAAACCTATAAGAGTAAGTTGTATACAAACAATGTAAACGCTGTGGACGGTTATACTTACTACATGATTTATGAGTATAACGAAGAATCTTGGGGATAAAAACCTCGCGTAATATACTGCGGCAGGCATTTTATATGTGCCTGCCGTAGCAAATTTAAGGAAGGAGGGAAAAATCTTTATTAGATTTTAGAAATGAACAGAAACAGAATGAAAAAATTATTGACGACTCTGCTGGCGGTATGCCTTGTTTTCACAAATGCAGGTTTTTTTAACGAGATGCTGTCGTATGCGGAAACAACGTATATTACAAAAGCCGAGTTTTACAATGCAAATGTGCCGCTAAAAGATGTTACCCTTTCAACAGATCCGGATAATGTGCAGCTTTGCAGTTATACAGACCTTGTAAAGTCTCCCCTCTTGAAGCTTTATGCGGGGGGGAGTTCTTTAGAGGGATATTATGTGAGAATTTCCCATAGGAATAACGCAAGTGCAGACTATGATGTTATTCCAACGGCGACTATGCCATTTCAAAATAAAGGAACCGCAGAAGCTCCAAACATATATGCGGGCGTATCCTTTTCAACTAAACGTCTGCCATATGTTGCCGTTGGAAGCAAGCACAGCTTCAAGATAGAAATTTTAGGTCAAGACAAACAGCTTATATCTTCAGCACCTGTCTATTACTTTGATTTGATTCGCAGCGTAGAGCTTGACACCTTAACGGCGACGGACGGGAACGGACAGGCACTTGTCGTTACGAAGCAAGCAGGCGCAAAGCAATATAATATCAGCTGTACTGATAATACGCTTAAGCTGACATGCACTGCAAAAACACCCAAATATGCCAAGATTACCGTTGACGATGCGGAAGTTAAAAGCGGCGCAGAAACGACAGTAGACTTAACAAAGTATACGGAGAATGACGCAGGACAAAAAGTAATCCCGATTGCCGTAGAGTATATCGGAGCGGAAGGAACAGGCGAAGGGACTGCATACAAAATCGTCGTAGACAAACAGGATTATACGCCGCAAGTGGAAACCACATATAGCGGCGCAGAGGCGAAAGCCGGAGATTATGGCGTTAGCGGCGTAGTGAAAGCGATGGATCCGGACAAGGATGCTGCAATTACAATGCAGGTAAATGCAGTTGCTCCGGAGGGGAGCAGCCTGACCTATCAGTGGTATGCTGAGCGAGACAAAGTAGCCGGATACACAGCCGAGGCAATTCAAAATGCGACCGAGTCCTCATACACCATACCTACAAAATATCAGGACACGACAATATACTATTGCAAAGTCAGCAATACCGTAAGCGGAGCTGTTTTTACCGCAGAATCGGAACATTGCATGGTTCGCGTTCAGCCAACCTATGCGTCCGAAGCGGAAATCCTTTCACAGTCCGATCAGGCAGAACTGCTGCAAGGACAGACAGGATATAAGCTAAGTATTGCAGCGAAGGCAAAGGATCTGTCGGGCATACTAAGCTATCAATGGTATGTTAGCGAAAAAAATGAAGCAAAAGATGGAACCCCAATACAAAATGGCGGCAACGGCGCTTCGGTTCTTGTCGATGCAAGCAAAGTCGGAACCTTCTACTATTATTGCGTTGTTACAAACACTCTGACAACAACAAACGGGGAAACAAAGTCAAATTCGGATACCGTAAGCAGACCTATTAAGGTTGAGGTTAAGGCCGCCTCTAATTTTTTTGAAGGAAACGGGAGCAAAGAAGCACCTTTCCTGATTAAGACGGCGCAGGATTTTGTTAGAATTAAAGAATTCGTTGCAAAAGGAAATTCATTTGCCGATACCTATTTCAAAATAGCTCCTGAGAGTGAAGGAAAAAGCATCGAATTACCATCCGGTTGGGACATGATCGGGACACTGCGAGAAGGAACCAGAATCACTGACAATGGTATCAATGTTTTACCTTTTTCCGGTAATTTGGACGGGGACGGCTGCACTATCGTGATTCCGGACGGCGGGAACCCGTTATTCCGTTATGTGAGAGATGCGCACATCAGCAATCTGAACATATCCGGTACAAGGATAGATGGTGCCGGACTCATCAATGAATACTTTGTTGATTACGGCGAAGACGGAAATTATGCAAGCGGAGTACCGGATACGGTAACGATTGATCATGTGACGCTGTTATCAGGCTCGTCAACGAAATATTCAGGTTTTATCCATGGGAATGCTTCTGGAAAAAATAACATTTACATCACAAACTCCGTTGTGGAGAGAAATGTTATCATCGGATATGATAGAAAGGAAAGCCAAATCGGATCATTCGCAGGATGCCTGAACGGAAGTATTATTAGCTGCAAGAGCGCGGCGAAAGTATACGGTGTTTCACAGGTTGGCGGCATTGCCGGCGAAAAAGGGCAGTCGATGGGCGCCTGTTCCGTATTAAACTGCCAATTCACAGGTGAAGTTCATGCCACCGGAAACTATGCAGGCGGCATACTCGGCAGCGGCTATGACGGAAAAGGCACCGCGCCGAACACACCGGTTGTCACAATCCGTAACTGCGTTGTACGTGGAAGCGTTGAAGGTAAGAGCAATGTCGGAGGAATCTTAGGCGGAGAGCCCGGCTGTGAAGATTGTTGGGGAAACGGAGCCGGTTCTGTCGTGGATAATTTATTCTGCGGAACAGTCAAAGGCGAAGATGAGAATGCAGTTGTCGGCGCTATCGTTGGTTTCTTGAAGAGCTATAACGAAAATCAGAGCGTTGCCAGCAACTATTTTATCGATACCTGCGGCGCAAAAAACGGAATCGGAGCAGTTGAAATTCAGCATGACACAAACTTCGACATCAGCAAAACCGGCAGTGGCGTATCCGACACAGACGCAAAGAGCGCCACTATGCTTGACAGGCTCAACGCTTCCTCCAGCAGTTATAAAAACTGGGTAAAAGGAGAAGACGGCTATCCTGACCACAGCAAAGCTCCGGTCTTATATGCGATCGAATTGAGCGGCAACTATAAGACAATGTATAATACCGGTGATGCCTTTAGTACAGCAAACATGGTTATAACCGGAAAACTCTCGGACGGCACTACACAGAATATTTCGCTTAATGATCCGAAACTGAAATTCACCGGCTTTGATTCGAACAAGAGAGCAGTGCAGACCATTACCGTAACCTATGGCGTAGCAAAAGCCACTTACGATGTAACGGTACTGTATGAGGAATCCCAAGTCAAGGATATTGTTGCCTACTTTACTCTGCTTGGCGATTCCTATCATAAGGAAGCGACTGCCGACGGCGGACCGCACACGCAGTCAAAAGGAAATCTGCAAACTTGGGTTTCCCAGACAAAGGTAACGATTAACAACAACACAACGGTGTATGATGTTTTCAAAAAGGTGCTGAAAGAAAACGGCATTACATGGAAAGAAAGCAATAAATTAGGAACCGTTTATATTGAAAGCCTGACAAGAAATGGTGTAACACTCGGAGAATTTGATAATGGAAATCTCTCCGGCTGGATGTACACCTTAAACGGCACACATCCTGATTTGGGTGTTGCACAGCAATTTTTAGAAAAAGGTGACAGAATTGTTTTCCACTACACCGATGACTACACCAAGGAGGAAGGCTCTGACAAATGGGGTGTTCCGGGTGCAGATGAAGTCAAGAACGTCACCACTTCCGGCGCTGCCGGCTCCGCGACAACGAAAGCTCCAACCGAGGTCAAGGTCAGCGGCACTACCGCGGCAGCGACCGTCAAGGCAGAGAATCAAAGCGAGATCCTCAAGCAGGCTGCGGAGAACAAGTCCGCGGAGATCGTACTCGAAGTCGCGGCTTCCGACACGAAAGGCGCGGAGAACGTGCAGCTGCAGCTGGAGACTTCGTTTGTAAAGAACATCAGCGATAAGACAAACGCGAGTCTGACCCTCAATACCGCAAACGGCAGAGTCAGCTTCGATCAGGAAGCGCTCAAGGCGATCATCGGCGAGGCGAAGGGCAGCACGATCATCATCGAAATCGCGAAGGTAACGAAACCGACCGAAGCGCAGAAGAAGGCTGCCGGCACAAACGGCGACATCTTCAGACTGGTTGTGAAGTCCGGAGATAAGATCATCTCGGAATTCAACAAGGGCAAGGCGACGATTCGCGTGGAGATTCCTGCGAAGCTGGCAGATAAGAAGGTCGCGGCAATTTACATTGCCGATGACGCGAAGAACGAGCAGCTGGCAGGCAAGGTTCTGACCATCGGCGGCAAGAAGTATTACGAATTTACAACGCCGCATTTCTCAACTTTTGCACTCGTTGACGCGGAAGAACTGGGTCTGGAAGTCGAAGAACCGCAGGTTGACGCCAAGGCGCTCGCTGCGAAGCTGACACCGATCGCGCGCTCCGCGAAGACCGCGAAGAAGAACGTCAAGGTAACCGTCAGCCTCGATAAGCAGGATAAGGCGATCATCAAAGAGCTCAAAGACGCGGACTATACCGTAAAGTACCGCTTCTATCGCTCGACGAAGAAGGTGGCAGGCTACAAGGCAGCCGTCACGAAAAAGACCGCTTCTTATACCAATACCAGCGGTAAGAAGGGAACGAAGTACTTCTACAAAGTTCAGGTAAGAGTTTACGACGAAAACGGTAAGCTCGTTGCGAAAACGGCACTCAAGCAGTGCAAGTATGCAAGCAGAACTTGGAGTAAAGCGAAATAACGAATCTTCCGATTTCTATGCGGCTTCGCCGCGAACGCCGTTGGCGCAAGGATGATTCGATATAATTTCCTCGACTACGCTCGGAAATTAGAACTTGTATGTAAACACGCGAAGACTCATCGGAAACAGACCGATGGGTTTTCGCGTATCTGAAAACAGATGGAAAAGGGGGCAGCAATGGAAGAAGAAAAGAAAACGGAAAAGCGTGCATCCGGTAAGGAACTCGTGCAGAACCTGCGCCGAAAGCGCCTGCGAAAATATGCACTGACCGCCCTTGTATGCGTGATTGCTGTTTCTACAATCGTGGGACTGAGTATCGAAAACAAAGATGCCAAGATTGCCGACGGACAAGGCAATGTCATCATCGGCACCGGCGAAGATGTTTACGAGAAAGCGCAGGAAGAAGAGGCTGACAAGGCGGCAAGTGATGAAATCGATGCAGACGCAAAAGACAAAGACGAAAAGAAAACCGAAAAGGATGCGAAAACCGAAAAACCGAAAACCGCTGCGGAACTGAAATTTTCCGAAGAAGAAAAGGAAAAACTGACCGCTGAGGACATTAAGGTCGATAACAGCGATGACTTTACCGCATCCAACGGCGGGAATGTGTCTCTAAAACCAAAGAATCCGGAGCCTGTGACGGTCACGCTTGAAATCCGCTGTGATACGCTTTCACGGGATATGGACAGGCTCGAAAATCCGGCAATCAAGGACTATATTCCGGAGGACGGAACCATTCTCGCAAAGACAACCTATAAAGGAACGACCGATAATACCGTCTTTGATGCGCTTAACACGCTTTGCAGGAACAACGACATTCAGCTTGAATTCAGCTACACACCGCTTTATGCCTCCTACTATATTGAGGGCATCAATTATCTGTATGAATTTGACGGCGGCCCGCAAAGCGGCTGGATGTACAAGGTCAATGAGTGGTTCCCAAACTATGGCTGTTCCTCCTACTACCTGCATGACGGCGATACCATCGTCTGGTGCTATACCTGCGAGGGCCTGGGAACGGATGTCGGGGCAGACGAATGGATGGGATAAATAAAAGAACGGAAAGGGGAGATTTTATCGATGAATACACCAAAGAAAAAATGGCTCAGCCTGCTGCTGATCTTTGCTGTCAGCTTTACGATGGTATTTGGCAGCATGGGCTTTGCACAGGCGGCATCCTATGATAAGACCAAAGCGGCCTTTGAAACATGCGGAAATTATCTGTATAACGAAAAGGAAGCACCAAGCTTCGGCTCAATCGGCGGGGAATGGATTATCTACGGACTTGGACACGCAGGCTATGCCATGAGTGATGCCTATCTTGCCGCCTACCGTAAATCGGTAGAGAGTGCCTTGGAAGAGGGTTACCGCGGTACGAAAGGGATTCTCCATGACAAGAAGTTTACCGACTATTCACGCGTGATTGTTGCATTGAGTGCAGTCGGTATGGACGCGACAAATGTAGATGGCTATGACCTGACCGCGCCGCTTGCAGACTTTGTGAATGTGAAGTGGCAGGGCATGAACGGCCCAATCTGGGCACTGATCGCGCTGGATTCAGGAAACTATGAAGTACCGAAGCGAACCGATTCTTACCCATATGGAACGCTGACACCGGAAGAAACCGACCGACAAAACTCGCGGCAAAAGATGATCAACTTTATCCTTGCCAACCAGTTTGATGACGGCGGCTGGAACCTGCAGGCAAAGGATAACGGCGGCAGCGGCTATAATGCTGTATCGGATGTAGACATGACCGGGATGGCGATGATTGCGCTGGCACCATATATGAAACAGGCAAAAGTAAAGAAAGCCATCGACCGTGCGATTACCTATTTATCCAAACAGCAAAAAGCAGACGGCGGCTTTGGCAGCTGGGGAACGGTCAATTCTGAAAGCTGTGCGCAGGCCATTTGCGGACTGCTTGCCTGCGGGGTAAACCCGAATACGGATTCGCGTTTTATTAAGAACGGAAAGAGCATCATCGACGGATTGATGAGCTTCTATGATGAAAAGGTAGGCGGCTTCCGCCATGTCAACACGGCAAGTGGCGGCTATGAGCCGGTAGTCAACCAGATGGCAACCGAGCAGGCCTACTATGCGCTGGCATTCTTCTACAAGGATGTTCCTGCCAAGACGACATTGAGCAAGACCGCTAAGAGTGGAAGCGGCAAGCTGAAAGTGAGCTGGAAGAAAGCCGCAATCAACACCGACTATGTGACAAAGCAGAGCGGCAAGACCTCTGCTGCCAGCGGCTATCAGATTGTCTGCGCGACCGATAAGAAGTTTACCAAGAATGTGGTCAAAACTACCGTTAGCGGCAAGAGTCTTTCCAAGACCGTAACAGGCCTCAAAAAAGGGAAGACCTACTATGTGAAAGTTCGCGCGTACAAGACCGTAAACGGCAAGAAAATCTACGGACTGTACAGCAGCGTAAAGACGCAGAAGATATAAGGCAGATAAGCATTTTGGGTAAAGCAGCGGTAGTTACGCCGCAGCCGGGGAGAGAATCCGGGAAAGATTTCCTCCCCAAAAGTGTGTGAGGAAAAAGCGATGAAAGAAAAGAAAGTTTTGCAAGTGATGCGACGCTCGCGCTTTTTGGCGTGAAGAAATGACAACTGAATAAGCTGACATTCGCAGAATCATAAAGAAGGCCAAGCAGAACCGGAAAGCGCAAAAAATGTGTTTTCAGGTTTCGTTTGGTCTTTTTTCTGTTTTCCCTTGCAGCGCCGGCTGCGCCCGCGCACCTCCTTTCATTCTAAAGCAGCTTTGTTTTGTGTTTTAGGACGGAAAGGAGAACGCTATGACTTACATACCGAAAAGGGTGTTTCTGCTGGACTGCGGAAAGTACATTGAGCTCAGCTATGAGGAATTTTGCGAAAAGAAAGAAGAAACCGAGGGCTTTGATGCGAAAAATCGCAGATACATTCTGATTCAGGGAATGCTTTTGGAAGTGGACGAGCCTGCATACCGGGAGCATTACCGCATCTGCCGCAGGATGCGCTACCTGATGGAAATGGAACAAAAGGTGCAGATCCTATCTTTTGAGGACTGCATCGAAGCAGGACTTGAGGGCAGTATCCTGCCTGCGGAAACCGAAAAGCTACCGGATGCCATTACGGAAGGGAAAGGCATGATCCAGAGACTGCGCTGCGCCATCGACCGCCTGACAAACGAAGAACGAGACCTCATCCTTGCGCATTTCTTCTTTCATGCGACGCAGGAGGAAATCGCGCGGCAGCATAGCATCACGCAGGCCGCCGTCAGCCAGCGTCTGCAGCGGATTTTGCAGAAGCTGCGCAGAGAGCTGGAGAGCGCATAAACGCAGAAAAATAGCGGCTTGGGGCTTGTGAAAGAAGCTCCTTTATGATAAAATATTTCTTGGAAAAAGAGAATACAGAAGATGATTTATGTTCTTTCTTCTCAGCGCTTTGCAAAGGGGAACCTGCAGGTTTAACGGCAGGTGTTTTGCGGGCAGCCGGGTAGAAAGCTAAGATGGAAGCAGGTGCAAATCCTGCACGGTCCCGCCACTGTATTGACGGAGCCTTGCTCTTAAATCCACTGAACCGCAGGGTTTGGGAAGGAAAGCGAGGCGATGAGGTCTGAGTCAGGAAACATGCATAAACATACCAGCCGTATGCTGCGTCGGAGAAACGCGGGCAAAGACGGAAGCAAGTATGCACAGTGAAAACGGACTGTGGTCTTTTGGTGTTTTTTCCGCACTATGGGGCTGCAGTCCTTTGTTTTCAGTGAAAGACTCCTATGAAAAACAATAAGATATAAGCGAAGTAAATAAAGTAATAAGTGAAAAATCAAAATCAAAGATCATAAAAAAGAAGTAAAAAATTGCAGCCCCGAAATAGCGATAAACAAAATTTCAGATAGAAAGCGGATACCGGATTCGCCGAAAAAGAAAGTGAGAAAACGATGGATAATAAAATACAAGAGAAAATGAATTTTTTTCGCAGCCTCGCAGGGCGGCTCGTATGCATCCCCTGCAAAAAACAGGAGGCCGGCAATATCACCTTGGAACTTTTAATCAGCAGTCAGGGAGAGAAGATGATTCCGGCGTTCTTTTCCAAAGAATCGCAGATTGGGAATTTTGACCCGCAAACGCTTGCAGAAATACCCTTCCCGATGCTGCGAAATATTCTAATTGAGCTTCCGGAAGAGATCAGCGGTATTGTCATCGAGCCGTTTACCGAGAATATCATCCTGAATCGCAATGCGCTTGCAGAATATGACTCGGCGACGCAGGGCATGACGGTTGAAAAGCACGACCATTTACAAAACACAACCTACCGCAAGGTCGATATTCTTCCGAGCGGACTGACTTCGGCAGTCGGAAACTTCCTGCAGGGGCAGATCGGTGTCAATGCGGTGTGGGCACTCCTTGCGCAGAATGATAACGAAAAGATCCCACATCTGACCTTTGTCATTGACTATTTTGGCAGTAAATTCGACCTCTTCCCGAAACTTGCGGAAGTCCTCAAACCATTTATGCGGCCGGGACAGTCCTTTGAACTGATCGACCGCAATCCGCAGATGAAACCATTCCTGACGGATGCGACCTGCATTTACCGGAGAACCAGCTCGGTGCAGTGAAGCGTGTGCAAAGAGATAGGTATATTTAGCTTGTGTTTTGTGCATAATTCTGCTATAATTTTATGCATGAAGGGAGGCTAAGGATATGCCACAAATTAGACCGATTACAGATTTGAGAAAAACCACGGAAATATCTGAAATATGCCATGCGAAGCGAGAGCCTATCTTTATCACAAAAAACGGGTATGGTGATTTAGTGGTTATGAGCGTTGAAACTTACGAGGAAATGATTGAGACGGCAAGAATCGATGCAGCGATCAGTGAGGCAGAAAAGGAATTTGCAGAAGAAGGAACCTTGCTTGATGCAAGAGAAACGCTGTCCGGTTTACGGAGGAAGTATTTTGGATAATTATGTTGTGAAATTGTATGCGCGTGCGTATCGGGACTTAGACGAAATTTACGCATATATTGCATATAACCTGCTTGAGCCAACTGCCGCAGCTAATCTTGCAGACGAACTGGAAGCTGCCATATTAAGTCTGGAACAACTGCCGGATCGCGGGGCTGTTCGGCGCACCGGAATTTATGCAAACGGTGATTACAGACAACTGTTTGTGAAAAACTATGTAATTGTTTACCGCGTGCTGCATGAACGAAAAGAAGTACATGTTGTTACAGTCCGTTATACTGCAAGTAACTTTTAAGAAAAACAAATACAAAAATGATTTCAACGAGAATCCTACTCAAAGCGAGCAGGGTTCTTTTTTTCTGCTTTCGGCGATAAAAAATCCATAGAATTTTGCTTCAAAAAAATTTTTTGAAAAAATTTTATTTTTTTGCTTATAATTTCGAAATTTTTTGGCTTTCAGTAATGAGGGGATAAAAAAGGCCTCTCATTGCACTTTGAAAACTGCATAAACCTTTAGCAAGTACTTTGCCGCTGCCGCGTCCTAACCCGGAGCAAGCCGTAAGGATTTTCCGTATGAATTTTCCAAAGAAAGGAAAACGAAAAGAG
>OLSK01002591.1_pt1 | contig 11167 bp, 7 predicted proteins | sample 1672781 | NCBI WGS metagenome assembly OLSK01 (sample SAMEA3136723, study PRJEB25190) | human gut metagenome | biome: human gut; feature: human-associated habitat; material: faeces | place: Austria | collected 2013 | reverse complement strand
CGAGATATGCCTTTGTTATAGGAGGATATATAAGATGTTAGAGATTGAAAGTAAAAAGTTAAAAGGAACATATCGGTGCCAGTTTTATCATGATCATGAAAAATTGATTGCAGGATTAGATGAAGGGAAAAACAGTTCTCTCATATATCAGAAATCCGTTGCAATAAAAAAGGCGATTAATGATATGTTATTTCAGAAGAAAACGGAAGATGAGGCTTTAGTAGAATTGAAAGAAGCCTTTGATAAAGTTGGTTATGCTACTCCGGAGACAGAAAGACGACATTTGGAAGAATCGTGGAGACAGATATTACGATATGTTCATTCGGAGACGAGGCAGCCAGAACATCTCGCACGAAAAATGGTCAGTCCGTTTCAGCTTATGAATGTTTCTTTTAAAGCAGATTATCTTTTTTCCGGATATAAAGCCTATGTCAGAAAAACAAAAGTAGGAAGAAAAGTAGAAACGTATCATACAACAGAACCATATGTAGAAGTTGTCCGTATACGTCCGGGTAAGCCTGATGTTTCAAAGGGATCGAAGAAGAAAGATAAAGGTGTTATGACCTGCCTGGAACTGTACTGTATGTTAATGTATGCAAAAGAAGTGGCAGAGACAATGGCTTTTTTACGTGATGAAAAAGTGATCAATGTGGAAGCTTCTTATTATTATCTACGCAGAAATGGAGACAAAGTAGAAGATATAAGAGAGGATGATTTTTTTGATAATAAATCAAAGAATGTACTTACTCTCTCAGATGTATACTATACGGCTGATCCAAACAGAAAAACAGAAGTTGATGCTAACTTTAAAAAGGAGTTTTTGGAATTTTTTCAGTCGCAGGAGTGTGATCCAGAAAGTTGTGAACATTGTACATTAAATGCAGTATGTAACTTTACAAAACCCCCAGAATATATTGAAAAAGAATTGACTCAGAAAAGTCTCGACAGCATCTCGTTGACAGAGGCACAGGAAAAAGTCATTGGATTCCGTAAAGGATTTGCTCGGGTGAATGCCGGAGCAGGAGCTGGAAAAACAATGTGTGTTGCGTTAAGAACAGCGTTTTTGCTTTCAGAAGGAGTAGATCCAGCAAAAATCTGTTTATTGACGTTTACAAATACGGGAGCGGCAGAGATGAAGGAACGAATTGGTTTATACTGTGAAGATTTCGGATTAAATATAAATCTGGATACCTTAACAGTTACTACTTTTAATTCTTTTGGTGATAAGATCATACATAAAAATTACGAAGAATTAGGATTTGAGAAAGAACCTCGTCTGATCGATGATATCGAACAGTCAAAGATCGTAGCAGAGATGTTAAAAGATAATGTTGTAGCTGATCTCGATTATCGTAACTTTAACATGAACATGCCATTTGTAAAAGGCGCATTGCCTACTGCAAAAAAAGCATTTGAAATCATTAAAAGAGAAAATCTCTCCAATGAATCTGACGTGGATGTTCTTTGGGAAAAAATGAAAAATGAGAGCTATGATATTGCGAAAACTGCTGCCGCCGCATTGATTGAACTGTATGGAGAATACGATGACCAGTTACGAGAACGTAGTCTGATCGAATATGCTGATCAGGAACTTCTTATCTTTGAACTCTTGAAAAAGAACCCGTTTTATTTTGAGGATTATGGGTTTGAGCATATTATTGTAGATGAGTTTCAGGATACCTCACAGTTACAGTTTGAGATATTAAAAAATATCATCAATTCTTCTTTGGAATTCAAAAGTTTCCTTGTTGTAGGAGATGATTCACAGAGTATTTTTGGTTTTCGTGGCTCTAACCCGCAGTTTATTATTGAATTTGAAGAAAAATTAGGAGAAAGAGTGCAGGATTTTTATCTGCTTGAAAATCATCGTTCCACAAAAAGTATTATTGATTTTGCAAATAAGATCAATTCATTAAACAAAAACAGGGTAGTTAAAGACTTAATCCCTACCAGGGAAAAAGGCGAGTCTGTTATTGTGGAAGCTTTTGAAAAGAAAAATGAAGAAGAGGATCATATCGTTTCTATCATTAAGGAAAAGATAGATGAAGGACATCCTTTAGAGGATATTGCCTATATCGCCTCAACCAGAAGCCAGCTTTTAAAAATGGGAACAAGATTGACTGAAGAAGGTATTCAGTGGATCATGTTAAATCCAGAGCCGATGTTCAGTAATTCCCGTATTGAGGGAGCTTTATCACTGGCAAGATATCTGGCGGATAATACAGCTACGAAGGATCTGTTTGTTTATCTAAATGCTGTGAATAATTCAGAGATTTTGGAGAAGAAAACGGATGAAGAGATTCTTTCATTTATAGAAAAGCAAAAAACAGCACTTTCATCTTTTTATTCAGATGTAGATGATGCAGTGAAGAGAAATTGGTTGATAAATTATCTTGAATATCTTAAAGGGCATAAAGAGGTAAGTGATGAGGTATATGAAGCTTTCTTGAAAAAAGTGCTTGTCTGGGATACTTATGAAGAGATGCTGGAATATATGCTGGATTTCGGAGTGTATGGAGAAAGAGAGGCAGCCAAGAGATGTAAAGATTATCCTGGTGTTGTTCTGACGACTGCTCATTCTTCCAAAGGAATGGAGTGGCCAATCGTCATTGATGAGATCAGTAAGTATCATGATAAAAATCTTAGAGATGAAAAGGATATAGAAGAAAAGAGACGTTTATTTTTTGTATCTGCCACAAGAGCAAGAGATGAGCTTTATGTTGTAGCACAAAGATATGCTTATGGTTCTAAAGGAAATGGAAAAAGTATCCCTGATACCCGGGTTCAAAATATTTTCTTAAGAGAAGCGGTCTGGGCAGTAGAACAAAAATAAGATAGTATTTAGGATGCATCCGCAATCAGCGGGTGCATTTTTTTTATCTGGTATTTGAAACGGTCATCTTATTATTATCAGATGATCAAAGATGTATGGAGAAAAATTATCTGAAATATAAGAAAAAAAGGAGAGAATAGAAATTATTTTGCGATACGTCTATTTAGTCTGGTGTATACATTACTATTTGCACTTATGATAAGCGTCATGCTTGTAATGTGGGTATTTGGTAACAGCTTATATAGTTATTTTCTCCAAAAATTTCCTTTTGTAGTTCCGATACTTGGATATTTTATGCATAAAAGAATTATATTTTCCCTGATATTTCTCACGCTGTTATTTATGATAATTTATAAATGGATTCCAAATAGAGTGTCGAGTTTTCGGAAACAGTTTCCGGGAGCTTTGATTGCAACACTTGGCTGGGTGGCGGTTTCTGTAGGGTGTTCTATTTATATGGATAACTTTACAAATTTCTCATATATTTATGGAAGTATGGCAGGAATTATGATTCTTCTTTTATGGCTGTATTTTTGTATGTCGATGGTCTTTTATGGTGCAGAAGTGAATTATTTTCTGGAAAATAAAGATAATTACCATTTGCTTATCCGAACACTTCGTCCGAACTGGCGTAAGCAGCAAAGAGCCCAGACAGAGAAGATGCGCCAGAAGTCGAAAGATGAGAGAGCAGATCGGAAGAAGAATAAAGCAAATAAAAACAAAGATGAAAATCAGCAATAATGGATAATAGAGTAATAGAAGGTAGAAAAATGTATCATTTAGATGAAAAACAGATTCAGGAAATTACAGATTATATATTTTTAGAAGATAAACTCGAAAAGGCAGATGCAATCTTTATTCCAGGCTGTGCCAGACCAGAACATACAGAGGAAGCGGCAAGGCTTTATAAAGATGGATATGCCCCGTTGTTATTGCCATCAGGAGGCTACACGAAAGTACAGGGGAGTTTTCAGGGTGTTTCAAAAGAAGGGCAGAAATACGGAGCAGATTTTGCTTGTGAGGCAGATTTCTTAGAGGCAGTCCTGATACAGAATGGAGTTCCGGCTTCTGCTATTTTAAAAGAGTGTGAGGCAACCTATACATTAGAAAATGCGGAAAAAACAAAAGTTCTGCTTGAGAAGAAAGATATCCATTTGAAAAAGGCAATTCTTTGCTGCAAGGCGCACCATTCCAGAAGGTCGTATCTCTATTACTCGATGGTATTTCCAGAGATAGAAATATTGGTGCATCCAGTAGTGGTAGATGGCATTTCCAGAGAAGGCTGGTACAAGACAGCCGAAGGGAGAAAAGTTGTGCTGGGGGAATTTTCGAGAATGGGGCAGCAGCTTTTGATGATGGAAGGGCGAATTGCATGGGATTAATATACTATTGAAGTCTTTCTCGTACTTGTTTTTGTAGCTGATTTTTCGCCAGAACATTTTTAAACATGCTCTAAATGTCCTTGAATTTGATTAATGTTAGAGAGAAATTCAGGATAGCCCTTGACATTAATTTTTCCCTGCGTTACAATGTTATTCATTGAAAAAGCGTTGAAAGTGGGGCTTTTGCCCATAGTAGAAGTATGATGTACCGTTAGAGAAGGAGAATCATCGGCTGGAAGTTCTCAGAGGCTCCGTTATATTTCGAATTTCCACACTGGAGCTGCATTTCGGAGACTGATTCGTAATCAGGTAAGGAATGTCGTATGCGCACGTTACGCGTGAATGAGAGCCTGAATAACATTTAGTATATTCAGGAATCAGGGTGGTATCGCGGATTTATTCGTCCCTTTTTAATTTCGGTTAAAAAGGGACTTTTTTATGTTATAAATAGTTTATCAACTTACCTGCTTTTTATAACATAAAGATCATCAGATAAGGACTATCAGAGTAGAGATATAGTTTTTATAAGTTTGTTCAAGTCATATGTGCTGTTCAGACTTTGAGAATTATTGACTGTAAATTTGGAATAAGGAATTCTGAATAGCTCAAGTTTAATAAAGAACCGATATCATCATTTACCAAAGTAAATTAATTTAAAAATAAAGGAGTTTATCATGAAAGAGAAAATCGAGCAGATTCGTCAGCAGGCACTTGCTGCAATTGAAGATGCAGCAGGCATTGACAAGCTTAATGATGTTAAAGTTGCTTTCCTTGGTAAAAAAGGACAGTTATCCAGCCTGTTAAAAGGAATGAAGGATGTTGCACCAGAAGACAGACCAAAGGTAGGTCAGATGGTGAATGAGGCACGTGCCGGTATCGAAGCAAAGATGGAAGAGAAGAGAACAGCTATCCAGAAGAAACTTCGTGAAGAGAAAATGAAAAAGGAAGTTATCGACGTAACTTTACCAGGTAAAAAGGTCGCAGTAGGGCATCGTCATCCAAATCAGATTGCATTAGATGACCTTGAAAGAGTATTTATCGGTATGGGTTATGAAGTAGTAGAAGGCCCTGAAGTAGAGTATGACCACTACAATTTCGAACTGTTAAATATCCCTGCAAACCATCCTGCAAAGGACGAACAGGATACATTCTACATTACAAAGGACATCCTTCTTCGTACACAGACTTCTCCAGTACAGGCGCGTATCATGGAAACAGGCCGTATGCCAATCCGTGTTATCGCACCAGGACGTGTATTCCGTTCTGACGAAGTAGATGCAACACATTCCCCATCTTTCCATCAGGTAGAGGGACTTGTAGTAGATAAAGGAATCACATTTGCTGACTTAAAGGGAACATTACAGCAGTGGGCAGAGGAATTCTTTGGACCAGATACAAAGGTTAAGTTCCGTCCACATCATTTCCCATTCACAGAGCCAAGTGCAGAGGTAGACGTATCCTGCTTCAAATGTGGTGGAAAAGGATGCCGTATGTGTAAGGGAAGCGGATGGATCGAGATTCTTGGATGTGGAATGGTACACCCTAAGGTATTAAGCGATTGCGGAATCGACCCAGAAGTATATTCAGGATTTGCATTCGGAATCGGTCTTGAGAGAGTTACACTCTTAAAATATGAGATTGATGATATGCGTCTGTTATATGAGAACGATGCCAGATTCCTTAAGCAGTTCTAGAGCGTGTTGAAAAGTTATTTCATCAATCAGCAGAAAGAATTATTCAAATATTTTTTAGTAAGACCGAGAAACCTAATTCGATGAAATGTAAAAAGGTTAACATGATGAGAAACTAGAATTATCTCGGTAAGATAAATTCAAAATATATTTAAGTTTATAGATATAAAAGGAGACAAAAATGAATACACCAATTTCATGGATTAAAGCATATGTTCCAGATTTGGATTGTACTGTACAGGAATATGTAGACAAGATGACTCTGTCTGGTTCCCACGTAGAGAATGCAGTATACCTTGATAAGAATCTGGAGAAAATCGTTGTTGGACGAATTGAAAAAATCGAGAAACATCCAGATGCAGATAAATTAGTTATCTGTCAGGTAAATGTAGGTGACGAGGAAGTACAGATTGTAACAGGCGCATCTAACGTATTTAAGGGAGCTATGGTTCCTGTTGTTTTAGATGGCGGACGTGTTGCGGGCGGACATGACGGAAGCCCAAATCCTGAAAATGGAATTAAGATTAAAAAAGGTAAACTTCGTGGAGTTCCTTCTTACGGTATGATGTGTTCTATTGAAGAATTAGGAAGCACTCGCGATATGTATCCAGAAGCACCAGAAGACGGTATTTACATTTTTGATGAGAGCAAAGATGTAAAACCAGGTGACGATGCAGTAGCAGCATTAGGACTTCGTGATGCAGTCGTAGAATTTGAAATTACTTCTAATCGTGTAGACTGTTTCAGCATGATTGGTATGGCAAGAGAAGCAGCAGCTACATTTGAAAAGCCATTCTATGCTCCAGAAGTAAAAGAAGTTGGAAATAACGAAAAAGCAGAAGACTATATCTCTGTAGAAGTAGAAGCTACTGATTTATGTCCAAGATACACAGCAAGAATCGTAAAGAATATCAAGTTAGCTCCATCGCCAGAATGGATGCAGAGAAGACTTGCAGCTATGGGTATCCGTCCAATCAACAATATCGTAGATATCACAAACTACGTTATGGAGGAGTACGGACAGCCAATGCATGCTTATGACTTAAATAAGATCAGAGGTCATAAAATCGTTGTAAAACGTGCGAATGACGGTGATGTATACACAACACTTGACGGACAGGAAAGAAAGCTTGATAAAGATGTATTAATGATCAACGATGCGGAAGGTCCTGTTGGTATCGCTGGTATCATGGGTGGAGAAAACTCCATGGTTACAGATGATATTCAGACAATGCTTTTTGAGGCAGCTACATTTGATGGAACAAATATCCGTCTTTCTTCTAAGAGAATCGGTCTTAGAACAGATGCTTCCGGTAAGTTTGAAAAAGGTCTTGACCCAGAGAACGCATTAGAAGCGATCAACCGTGCCTGCCAGTTAGTAGAAGAGTTAGGTGCTGGTGAAGTTGTTGGTGGTGTTGTAGATGTATATCCAAATCCAGTAGAAGACGTAAAGATTCCTTTCGAGCCAGAAAAATACAATAAGCTTCTTGGAACAAATGTATCTGAAGAAAAGATGATGGAATACTTTGACCGTCTTGAAATCGGTTACGACAAAGAAACAAATATGTTACTCATCCCATCTTTCCGTCAGGATTTAAGATGTTCTGCAGATATCGCAGAAGAAGTAGCAAGATTCTTTGGATATGATAACATTCCTACCACACTTCCTCACGGCGAGGCAACTGCAGGTAAGAAGTCATTTGCTGCAAGAGTAGAAGATGTTGTTATGAACATCGCTGAGCAGAACGGATTCTGCGGCGGAATGTGCTATTCTTTTGAAAGCCCTAAAGTATTTGACAAGTTACTTCTTGCTGACAACGACCCATTACGTCAGGCAATTGTAATCGCAAACCCACTTGGAGAAGATTACAGTATCATGAGAACGATCGAGTTAAATGGTATTTTAACTTCTTTAGCAGGTAACTATAACCACAGAAATAAAAATGTTCGTCTCTACGAAATAGGTAACGTATATCTTCCAAAGGCTCTGCCATTAACAGAACTTCCAGACGAAAGAAAGCGTTTAACTCTCGGTATGTACGGCGAGTGTGACTTCTTCATGTTAAAAGGTGTTCTTGAGGAAATGTTCTTAAAACTTGGTCTTGACGGCAAAGTTGACTTCGAGCCATCCCAGGAAAAACCTTTCTTACACCCAGGAAGACAGGCACTCATTTATGTAGGTGGAGCTTATGCCGGATTTATCGGACAGGTACATCCAGAAGTATGTGAAAACTACGACATGAAGTGTGAAGCATATGTAGCAGGAATCGACCTTCCAACTGTTACAGAAAAGGCTACTTTCGACAGAAGATACGAAGGCGTAGCAAAATACCCTGCAGTAAACAGAGACTTAAGTCTTGTTATGAAAAAAGATGTTTTCGTAGGAAGCCTTGAAAAAGTAATGAAAGAAAAAGGCGGCAAGTTATTAGAGAGCATCCAGTTATTTGACGTTTACGAAGGTTCTCAGATTGAAGAAGGATATAAATCCGTTGCATTCAGCCTTGTATTCCGTTCCCCAGAACGAAGCTTAGAAGCTGCTGAAATCAACAAAATCGTAGATAAGATTCTTAAAGAACTTGAAAAAATGGGAGTTGAATTAAGAGCATGATGAAAACAAGTGATTTTAATTTTGATCTTCCACAGGAACTGATTGCCCAGGACCCGTTGGAAGACCGTTCCTCATCAAGATTGATGGTGCTTAACAAGGAAAGTGGTGAGATAGCTCACCGTATTTTCCATGACATTACAGAGTATCTTCATCCGGGAGATTGTCTGGTTATCAACGACACAAAAGTTATCCCAGCCCGTCTTATCGGAACAAAAGAAGATACCGGAGCCCACATTGAAATTCTGTTATTAAAAAGAAAAGAAAATGATGTCTGGGAAACACTTGTAAAACCGGGCAAGAAATGCCGTCCAGGTGCAAGAGTAGTCTTTGGAAATGGAGAACTGAAAGCTGAAATCGTTGATGTATTAGAAGATGGAAACCGTCTTGTACATTTTGAATATGAAGGAATCTTTGAGGAAGTATTAGACCGCCTCGGTCAGATGCCTCTGCCTCCATATATCACACATAAATTACAGGATAAAAACCGTTATCAGACCGTTTACGCAAAGTATGAAGGATCTGCAGCCGCACCGACAGCTGGACTTCATTTTACAAAAGAACTGTTAAAACAGATTGAAGATATGGGCGTAAATATCGCCCGCGTAACTCTCCATGTTGGACTTGGAACTTTCCGACCGGTAAAAGTGGAAAATGTACTCGAACACCATATGCATTCTGAATACTATAACGTAACAGAAACCGCAGCGAAAATGATTAATGACACTAAGAAAAATGGTGGCAGAATCATTGCAGTTGGAACAACAAGTACAAGAACACTTGAATCCGTGGCAGATGAGAATGGAATCATCCATCCGGGCTGTGGTAACACAGAAATCTTCATCTATCCGGGTTATAAATTTAAGGCAATTGACTGTCTGATCACAAACTTCCATTTGCCAGAATCTACTTTGTTAATGCTTGTATCTGCACTGGCAGGGAAAGAGCATATTATGGCAGCGTATGAGGAGGCAGTGAAGGAAAGATATCGCTTCTTCTCCTTTGGAGATGCGATGTTCATTCAATAAATTCTGATTTGCGCAGCAAAGGAGACGCTTTCAAAGAGAGCCGATACCCTATATTTGTGACTTTAGTCGCTGCAGGTTGAATGTTCGCTTAACCGCTTGCATCCAACCTTTGCTCCGAGGCCACAAATATAGGGTATCGGCTCTCTTTGGAAGCTGTTTGTTGGCTGCCCATGCAAATTCAGGATTTATTTTGAGAAAGATTTGAGGGAGGCTTCAGACAGTTGTGACCTTTTGAGGAATTGAAATACTGGAGGACTGACACTTATCTTATCATTTTAAATTATTTGATATTATAACTATCTTTGGAAGATTTCCGGGTTTTATTCATTTGCCTTATAACTTTTTTGCTTTCTTTAGCATTTTTATCACAAATTACTTTGTTTTTTCAAAAAATAAATTCATAAACACGCTCTAGTTAATAGAAAAAAGTAGTGACCATAAATAACTATACGATTATGGCACTGGTTCAAGTGTCAATCCTATAGAATTTCATTTACCTTCAGGAGTTCGTCTGCTCCGTAGCCTGACAAATCAGAATTTTTAAATTATTTTTTTTTGCTAACCGAATGGAGGCAATATTATTTTTCTCTATTCTGGTAACAATTTTCGTGAAGCCTAAATATTCTTTGCCGAAGTGAATCAGAGGAGGAAGAATTTCTGAGGCGATTCCTTGTTGCTGCCATTTTTTTAGAACAGAATAACCGATTTCGGCAGAATATTCATTAAAATCGTTTTCGGGATATTTTTCGGAAGTTTTTTCGGAAGAGTGCTCAGAAATATTTTTGCTTTTTTTCCCGGGAATTTTCTCTGACAAATTCTCAGAAATTTTAAAATTTTTTTCTTTTGAGTTTAGGGTGTCTGAAGTTATTACATTTTCAAATGGTGAAAAACCGGCAATTCCTAAAAAAGTCTCATTTTCTTTGTTGAAGATTCCATAAATTCCATATCCATAAAATGCATATTGATTTTTTATATAATTTTGAAGAAATTCTTCGGCTTCTGCGTATGTGGTACAGTTTTGTGGAAAGAAGCAGCCGGAAGGGTTGTTTTTATTTTCTTCTTGCAGTTGCAGAAGTTCAGGGAGTTGCCTGGTGGTGAGTTCTCGGATGATGCAGCGGTTTGTGGTGGTTATAGTTAGAGGTTTTTTATAATGTCTGCAATACACTTCATTTAAGAAAAATGGACTGAGTCCATCTGTATCTAAAATCAGCCACGGGGTCCCCATCAGGGATTCTTGTCTGTTATTTTTGTGTGAAAATGCGATGACGGGAAGGTTGTGTTTTTTTGCAAGTTCTATGTTTTTGTCAAGATCACATAAAATAAGCGAAAAATCTGGGAAATCAGTCAAGGCAGGAAACTCTTTAGAAATTATGAAATTTATGGTATAGTTAAAATATTCTGAGGAAAAATTCCGGGCAATATTATTTCCCTGGATTTCGTCCATAATAATAAAAAAGTTAAACATAACAGAATACCTTTCATTTTATTTTTGTATATTCTTGTTTATCATACGAAAGAAAAGAAAGATTGTAAAGGATATCTGTTTTGGAGGTAAACAATGCGAAAGGAAGAGAATACAGAAAAGGAAAATCTGTGCAGTAAACTACAGGTTCATTTCATAGAGAATA
>OLSK01002586.1_pt1 | contig 11186 bp, 9 predicted proteins | sample 1672781 | NCBI WGS metagenome assembly OLSK01 (sample SAMEA3136723, study PRJEB25190) | human gut metagenome | biome: human gut; feature: human-associated habitat; material: faeces | place: Austria | collected 2013 | reverse complement strand
GTGGGCATACAGCAGCACACTTTTCTGCCAGCCCAGCTTTTCTTCTTCCTTTTTCTTCCTCTTTTCCGCCATAGCAGCGTCCCTCCCATAAAAAACGGCATACGCCATTGGGATAATCTCTCTTCAGTATAGCACAATAAGCGCCCGTTTTCTATACTAAAATGTAAATATTTCCCCTGCGCCGCACCGGCAGCAGGGAAATCCCCGCATTGTAATAAAAAAAGAGGGCAAAGCCCTCTTTTTTTATTGAATTGCAGCTTAGACCTTCTCCTTGACCTTGGCAGCCTTGCCGGCGCGGTCGCGCAGGTAGTACAGCTTTGCCCGACGGACCTTGCCCTTGCGGACGGTCTCGATCATGGCAACGTTGGGAGAATGCATGGGGAAAACCTTCTCGCAGCCCACGCCGTAGGAGATACGGCGAACGGTGACGGTCTCACCGATGCCGCCGTGCTTACGGGCGATAACGGTGCCTTCGAACACCTGAATACGCTCACGAGCGCCTTCCTTGATGCGCACATGCACACGAACGGTGTCGCCGACCTTAACTTCGGGCAGCTCCTCCTTCATGTACTGGCTGTTCAGAGCCTTAACCAAATCCATTTTGTTGTCCTCCTTAAATATTAGGCGTTCATGCCGCGCACAAGCCGGCAGAGGACTCACCTTGATTTCAGACCGATTTATTTTAGCATACGTCCGCCTGAAAATCAAGCCTTATTTTGCAAAAAATTCAGAAAATAAGGAGGAAAACAAACGCTATTGATAGCTGTAGCTTCTGTCCTCTCCCCCGCCCAGATGGGTCAGGCTTACCGTCTTCGCCGAACGGTTGACGGTCACAAAGTCGATGACGTGTTCCGCCGCCGTTCCGGCGGTTCTGACCACCTCGCTGTCGGCGGCCAGACTGTGCGCGTCCGACGCGATTGTGACGACCGGGTAAGGCGTTTCGTCCGTGACGATGCTGTCGCCGTGGCTGTGGCCGCAGAAGAAGCCGACGATTTTCCCGTTGTGCTTCCCCGTAAAATTGCAGGAAACGGAAACATAGTCCCACGCCCCCGCCGTTCCGCTGGTGCCGGTGTAGCTGGTCTTATTCAAGAATGCCGCCAGAATCCCGCGCAGTACCGTCATATCCCGGATCTGGGCTGAATAGGCCGCGACAGGCGGCACATGGGCGAACAGCGCGACGCACCATCCGTCCTCCGCAAATGAAAGCGCCGTATCCGCCAGCCAGTTCAGCTGCGTGTTGCCGTAACCGAAGCTCGCCGTCCGCAGATGGGCACTGTCCGTCCAGCAGGAATTGAGAACGATCAGCCGCATTTTCGCCGCCGGATCATCCACATAAAAGTAAGACCCGTCCCCGCCGAAATGCCGCCGCTCGTCCTCCGCCTGACTGCGGAAAATCGCCCCGAACATGGCTCCGGCACTCATCTGCGCCGTGCCGTAGGAGCCGTCGTGGTCGCCCTGCACCTGTAAAAGCTTGCGTGCGCCGATGGGACGCAGATTTTTTGCCCCGGCAGCAATGCTTTCCCGGGCGGCAGTCTCGGTGTCCGCGTCCGTGCGGCACACATCGCCGCAGCAGACCGCAAAGGGAACGCCGCAGGCGTCCATCACCGCCGCCGTCAGATTGCCGGTATTCCCCGAATTGGGCGTGGTGCTGTCAGGAACGGCATGAACATCCGAAAACAGAGCAAACGTCACGCAGTCCATACCGCCCGCGTCCTGCTTTGCCGTTACTTTGGCGGCAGCCGCATCCACGGCCTCCTGCCAGTAGGACGGCACCGTGTAGCCCGTCACTGCCCGATCGACGTACCGCCTTGTGGCGGCGTCGTCGTCCGCCTGCGGGTCCCGCACGCCCCGAAGGCGGGTAGTGCGGAAATCTATGATGACACCCGGCTCGGAGGTCAGCCTACCGGTGATGTTGATGAGCCGGATGTTCCCCACATTGGAATTGAATTTGCCCTTCAGGGACTCCAGCCATTCCGCCTCGGTGCCGGTAAATCCGTTGTTCTGGGCGATCTCATAAGCGGACGCGCCGTCAAATTCCCCGCTTTCCTTTGCCTGCGCCAGCGCGGTATCCACGGCCTCGTCCAGCGGCGGGATCGTCACGGCCTCGACCTGAGAGACAATGCCATGCCCGTTCACCCCGGATACCTTCAAAAACTGCCCGATCTCGGCGTTTTGGGGAGCGTTGAGCAGCCCGTCATAGCAGAAATAATCCTCCGATTCCAGCCCGCCGGGAATCGCCCCGTGAACCTGAAACAGAATGTGAAACGTGCTGACTCTGGCGTCCCCCTGCGTCAGCACCACGGAGAGTATCCCGTTTCCCGGACAGGACAGCACCTGCGGCGCAAGCTTCACCGTCAGCACGTTCCCGGACGCCGACCACGCAGGGCTGCCGTCTGGCAGAGAATCGTACTCCCCGCCGGTGCCGTCGGGCTTCCGGAATCGAACCGCCGCGTGGACGTCCTCGGGAATTTCCCAGCGTTCCCCGCCGCAGAGGAGGGACAGCTCCAGCTGCCGGGCGTACTGGTCGCCCTCCACCATGTCCACCCGGGGCATGACCGCCTGTCCGGACAGGTCTATTTCCAATTTGTGTTTGACATACATCATGTCAACCCCCTTTCGCCCGAAGGGGGAAAAGCGAAGTCCGTTGCACAAAAGAAAGCAACGCAGAGGAAAAAATCCGTCTGCGCTGCTCAAAATACCATATCAATCAGCCGTTTTTACACTCTGAACGGCGTTTTTTCTGTTCATGGGATTCCACTTTCCGCTGATGTAATACCCGGCAAACAGGAGGAACAGCAGCAGGTTATGGGCGATCATGCACGCCCATGCGGACACCAGCCCCATCCCCAGCAGCTGGGTGCAGATAAACGTGCCCACAATGCGCACGCCCCACATGCCCGCGATGCTGCAAACAAAGGGCATCATAGTGTTCCCCATGCCCTGCATCATGCCCTCGACAATGATGGACACGCCGTAAAACGGCTCGGACACCGCCACCATCCGCAGAACCGTGACCCCGAGTGCGATCACCTGAGCGTCTCTGGAAAACAAACGCATCATGTTGGGCGCGAACAGGAACAGCAGCGACCCGGAGACGATCATCAGACTGACCTCGATAAACAGAATCATCCGCCCCAGCTCCTTGACCCGCCGGTTGTCCCCCGCCCCCAGAGCGTTGCCCGCCAGCGTCGCCGCCGCAGTCTGCATCCCGTAGCCGGGAATGTAAAACGCGGATTCCACCGTGTTGGCGATCGTGTGGGCAGCGGTAGCAATTTCGCCCAAAGAGTTTATCATCGACGCAAAGGCCACATATCCCAGAGAAGTACCGAAGCGCTGCAAGGCATTGGGCAGTGCCACCCGCAGGCAGGGCTTCAGCACATCCCAGTCCGGCCGCAGTTTCTGCCCCTTGGGAGACAGCAGCGGGTGCCGCCAGAGCACCACGGTGATGCACACGCCGCCGATCACGAAGGAAATGGCGCTTGCCACAGCCGCGCCGATGACGCCCCATCCCGCGCCGGAGACGGTCATGCCCCACACCTGCCGCGTGGGATAGATGAGCAGAAAGTTAAGGACAACATTGACCCCGTTCACCAGAAAACCGACCCGCATGGGCGTTTTGGCGTCCCCTGCCGAACGAAGCAGCGTACCGAAAATCGTAATGGCCGCCCGGGCCAGCATGGGGGTGTACAGAATGAAAAAGTATTGGGCAGCCAAGTCCTGAATGGCCGGGTCAACCTGCATCCACACCGGCACCTTGCTGCTCAGCGCCAGCATCAGCACAGTAAAAAACGTGCCGCAGACCAGAACCGCCAGCACCGCCTGAGACGAGGCTTTCCCCGCCCGCTTCGTATCCCCCGCCCCGCAGGCCTGAGACACGAAGGACAGAAAGCCCACGCCAATGGCGGCAACGGTGCTGCCGATCAGCCAGTTGACCGTGCTGGTAGCGCCCACCGCCGCAGTCGCCTGCGTACCGATTGCGCCGACCATAGCAGTGTCGATATACTGCACCGCCGTCTGCATCAGCTCTTCCAGCATAGTCGGCCACGCCAGCGTCAGAATGGTCGACACCATCCCCCACGGAAGAAAAGAACGCTTCGTTTTTTCCATGAAATCCTCACATCTTTTTTTCTGTATTATCCAACAAATATCCCAAAATGTCAACTCTGCACGATATTTCCCGCACGAAGCAAAAGCATAAAAATAGGAAGTCCGAAGACCTCCTATTACTCGTTATCGTGGCTCATCGCTTTCAGCATCTGGATAGCCGCAGCCTTCTGACTCGGCGTCAGGCAGACCCAGCAGTCAAACAGCTCTTTCATATCCGGGGTCAGCTCCACCATATCGGTGTCCGCGAAAAACTGGGACATGGTGATGCCGAATCCCTTGCAGATCGTCTCAAGGGTTGCAATGGAGGGAACAGTATTTCTTCTGAAAATATTTCCGATGGTGGACTGTGCCAGACCGCATTCCTTTGAAAGCTTATACTCCGTCCAACCACGTTCCCGCAATAACTGCTGAAGCCGCGCGTGCGTATCCATAGCATCACAACCTTTCTCATCTTCCAATGTCCGCCGCTGAAATGCAAAAGGAAACCGGACATCAATCGCGGTACGCATCATACCGAAATTGCTGTCCGGTTTTGGTGGGCGAGGCGGGACTTGAACCCGCACGTCCGCAGTGAACACTAGAACCTGAATCTAGCGAGTCTACCAATTCCACCACTCGCCCATATAAGCGCCGTCTCTCAACGACCCGCTTATATTAACATAGGTTGGGAAATTTGTCAATATTGTTTTTGACTTTTTTGCCCTTTTTATTGCGCCTGCGCCGCCATGAGATAGCTGCTGACGCAGTAGAGGGTCTGGCCGTTGTACTCCACCCGCGACCAGCCCACGTCCCGGTTGATGCCGGTTCGGGTGACGACCTCGCCGTTTTTCAGGGACGCAACCACCACGCAGTCCGGGTCCTCCACGCTGGGCAGCGACCGCAGATTGACCTCCACCTTGGCAGTGACGAGGTCGTTCATTTCCTCAAACTGGGTCTGGATGCCGTCGTCCTCCGGCTGGGTGGGAAGCCCGCAGATGTCCACCGGCGTCAGATAGCTGGTCACGGCGTAGCAGGTCTCGCCCTTGTATTCAAGCTTCGACCAGCCGTTGTCGCTGACGCCGACACAGGTGGCCACGTCGCCGTTTTTCAGCTGGGCGACTACCGTGGCGTCCTCATGCTCCACGCTGGGGAGCTTGCGCAGGTTGACCACATCCTTGGCGGTTACCTTCTGATTCACCGGGGTGAAAACCGTCTTGATGCCGTCCTCCCCTGCCTCACCGGCGGCGTCTGCCGAATAATTCAGGTCGGTGGTCAGGTAGCTGCTCACGGCGTAATAGGTGCTTCCGTTGAAGGTGACCTTCGACCAGCCGCTGCTGCTTACGGCGATGCGGGTCGCAATTTCGCCGTTTTTCAGGGTGTACAGCACCGTGCTGTCCGTGTCCTGACTGGGAATGTCCCGGAGATTGGTCTCCACCTTGGCGGTCACTTCTTCATTGACCTCGGTGAAGTCCATCAGCGCTTCCACATCCGGGAAGGCTTCCGCCGGGGGCGTCTCGTCCTTGGGCTTTTCCACCCCGTCGTAGCCGAAGTAAGCCACGTTCATGTCAACAGGCTGGGAAATGCCCGGAACGCTTCCCTCCATGGTGTACTGCCACATCTGGTGCTCGCCGGTATAGCTGGAGGTATGCACCGCCGGGTCGGCATCGCCGGGGAACTGCGCCACCCAGATTTTATAATGTTTTTCAATGCGGGAGGTCTCCCACAGGGTCTCGTCCTGAAGCTCGTTTTTCGCGGCGTAGAACATTCCCTCGTAGCCCCGCTGCTCGATGCGCTTCAGGAAAGCCAGCGCGATGTCCGTCCGCTCTGCTTTGGACATGCCATATTGGCGGCTGTCCATGTCGGTAAAGCCCTCGCAGTCGTAGACCACCGGATAGGTAATGGGATACTGGGCGATGAAATCCGCCGTCCAGTCGGCCTCCTCCACGGCTTCCTCCTGAGAAATGGCAGTGGAGAAAAAGTACACGCCCAGCTTGACGCCGTTTTTCTCCGCTTCCTGTAGGTTATACCGGGCATTGGAATCGGGAGAAATCTCCCCCTCCGCCATTCCCCGCATACCGACCCGCACCATGGCAAAATCCACCCCGGATGCGGCGGCCTCCGCCCAGTGGATGGTGCCCTGATAGCGTGCAACGTCGATACCATAGGTGGTCTCGTCGGTTTCCTTGGCGGTGCGCTTGGGCTTCTTCTGACAGCCGCCCAGAAGTCCCGCGATCATGACGGCGCAGAGAATAAGCGCCAGAATCTTTTCTGTTTTCTTCATCATAAGCGTTGCCCTTTTCTTTCTTGGGTTATGCTTAGGGTATCACAAATTGGGGAAAAAGTCTACCCTTGAAATGTGAACGGCGCGTGGGCAATGTTTTCCTGCCGAAAGAAAGAGAAATGCGGAAAAGTCTTGATTTTTTCCGCAACCGCTGATATAATGACCGGGAATCAAAAAGCTATGGAGATGTACCCAAGCGGTTGAAGGGTCCGGATTCGAAATCCGGTAGGCGGGTTCTGCCCGTGCTGGGGTTCGAATCCCCACATCTCCGCCAAAAAGTCCGCCGTAGTTTCGAGGGAACCACGGCGGACTTTTTACTGGTTAAAGAAAATCAAACGATACTGAGGGAATACCATATGAATCTGTATGAACTGTACAGCCGGGTATCTGAGACGGTCTCGTCACTGGATTTCGGGCGCATCTGGCCGGGCTTTCAGCCACTGAAATTTTCCCTGTATGACGATGAAAAATGCTTTTTTAACGGGGCATACATTGAAAAAAACGACGATTTCTGCGCAAACACCTCCATCAGCTTTCAAGGCGAGCAGATAGCCATATGGAAAGTGGTGGACGACCTCCCCATCCCTGTTCTGGCATCCAAAATCGTCCACGAAATGTTCCATGGCTATCAGACCGTGGAGAACTGGAACTGTTGGGCGGATGAAATGGAAGCGCTGTATCGTTATCAATACAACGCGGACAATCTGAGCCTGAAACTACGGGAAAACGAACTTCTGCTGCGCATACTCGATCACTTTGATGAAGCGTCCTATCGGGAGCTGCTGTCCCACAGAAAGCGGCGCAGTGAACGCCACCCATACGAATACGCCTACGAAAGCAAGGTAGAAGAGATCGAAGGCACAGCGACTTATGTCGAGTGGATGACCTTGCGGCAGCTGGATGGGCAGGCGGCCGCCGCGATGACACAGCGCATGCGCGCGGCGATGACAAAGCCGGAACGTCTGTTTCCCATCAGAATATCCAGCTATTATAGCGGCGCGCTGATGGTCAACGCATTGGCTGCTTCGGGCGCATATTCTTTCAACGCAGCCAAACACCCCATTGCCTGTTCCATGCTGAAAACGGTCTGTCCGTCCGACGGAGATTTTCCGGAAAGAGAGATCTGCTGCCGGAGGGTTTCCGATGCGATCACATCGTTTGAGGAAACATCGGAACACATTATCCAATCTGCGCTCGAAAAGAACAACGTGGTACTGAACGGCCCCGCTGAACTGCTCTGTGTCAACATCTATGACGCGCGGTTTTACAAAGGGTATATGACATCCCGGTTTTTCCTGATGTATCGGGACGAAAGCGGCGAAAAAATGATTCCCGGCAATTTTGTGATCGAAATGGCAGACGAAAAGACGATATCCAAGGTCTACGAGGCTCCAACGATGTAATTTTACACGCTTTGACAAAACGTCCACTGTAATTCTTTTGGAATTACAGTGGACGTTTTTAGTGTTTCTTATTCAGCGGTGCGTAAATCAGTCAACCTTTACCAGCGTATACTCCCGGCTGCCGAAGCCCAGCGCCGCGGCGGCTTCGATGGTGTGGACGCCGTTCCGGCTTTCCACGCGCTCCAGAAAATGCGCCTTGCCGGGGTCATCGCAGCCGTACACCAAATCGATGCACGCCTGATCGATGGCAATGGGATCTGTGGAAACCAGAATGCCCATGTCCGCCATGCAGGGGTCTTCCGCAATTTCACAGCAGTCGCAGTCAACGCTCATGTTCTTCATGACGTTGATGAAAATCATGTTGCCGTGGAAGTAATTCACGACGCTGCTGGCTGCGTCCGCCATGGATTCCAGAAAAGAATCATGATCCGGCGTCCAGAGGCTTTCCGGCACGCCCGCGCCGTGGATATACGCCTTGCCGTAGGAAGACGCCACGCCGATGGACAGCTGCTTCAGTGCGCCGCCGTAGCCGCCCATGGGATGTCCCTTGAAGTGGGAAAGTACCAGCATGGAATCGTAATTTTTCAAATCTTTGCCGACAAAATCTTTCTTGATGACCTTGCCGTTCGGGATATCCAGCTGCATATCGGGGCCTTCGGCGTCCAGCAGATCTACCGTGAAATAGCGGCTCCAGCCGTGCTCGTCCATCAGCTTACGGTGCTTCTCGGTGGTGTTGCGGGCGCCGCCATAGGCGGTGTTGCACTCCACGACGGTGCCGCCGACGTAGTCGATCACCGGCTTCCAGAACTCCGGGCCAAGGAAATTCTGATTTCCCTTTTCACCGGAATGCAGCTTGATTGCAATGTTGCCGGGGAGCGTCTTGTCCACCAGCTTGAACATATCCAGAACCTTCTCCGGGGTGATAACGGGAGAAAAATAAACGGTTGCACTCATAAAATTACCTTCTGTCATTTGGTTGGCTGTATTATAATACGGCTAATCCCTAATTGCAAGTATTTTCTCCCATGCGGTTTTCTGTTGAAAAACGCGGATGGCTATGGTATAGTGATTTCTGGTGAAATGTCGAGAAAAGGAGAATAGGGCGCATGAACGACAGGCTGCTGGATTACGCCATCCGCATTCAGAGCATTGCACAGGCGGGGCTTCAATACGGGAAGGACAAATATGACCGGGAGCGGTACGCTGAGTTGCGGGAAATCGCCGCGGAGATGATCTCCGCGAAAACGGATATTTCCACGGAGAAAGTCCGCGATCTGTTCTGCAATGAGACTGGCTATCAGACCCCGAAAATCGATACCAGAGCCGCTGTTTTTATCGACGGCAAAATCCTGCTTGTGCATGAAAATAACGGCACATGGTGTCTGCCCGGCGGCTGGTGCGACGTTGACCAGTCCATCGCGTCCAACACCGAAAAGGAAGTCCGGGAGGAAGCCGGATTCACCGTCACGGCGCAGCGGCTGATCGCCGTTCAGGACTGGCGGAAGCACAACGTTACGAGCTACGTCTACGGGGTCGTAAAGTGCTTTGTGCTGTGCAAATACGAAAGCGGCGAATTTCAGAAAAATATTGAAACAACCGGAATCGGCCTGTTTGGCAGAGATGAACTCCCCATCGATCTTGCCGTGGAAAAGACCTCCCGGGAACAGATTCTGATGTGCTTCGACGCATTGGATAACCCCCTGTCCCCTACTCTGTTCGATTAGCCGTGTTTTTTGGATGCAAAAACCGGCTTGTATTTTTCAGGGCGTATGATATACTGTTACTGCTTTCAGACTATGACACTGGGGGATTCCCATGGACTATAACATTTTACTGGATCTTGCCACGGATTTAGGCTATGAGCTTGCCATGTGCGGCGCGGAGACCTTCCGGGTGGAGGAAAGCGTCAGCCGGGTGCTGAGCAGCTACGGCATCGCGTCGGAAGTGTTCGCCATTCCCAATTACCTGATCGTCACCGTCATGATGGAGGACGGCACCCCCATCACCCGGATGCGCCGCATCGGCTCCCACGGCAACGATCTGGACTCTGTAGAAAAATTCAGCGGCCTGAGTCGCGCCTATTGCAGCCAGCGCCCGGAGCCGAAGGAAGCACAGCGGTGGATGGAGGTCACCCGCTCCCAGCGGCTTGTCTATCCGGTTCCCATCGTTTATCTGGGGTATTTTCTGGGCGCACTGGGCTTCGGGCTGCTGTTCGGCGGCAATTTTCTGGACGGCCTCTGCGCCGGTATTTGCGGGATACTGGTAGGACTTGTAATTCGGTTTCTGGACGCGCAGGACACTAACCAGTTCTTCCGAACCATTGCCGCTTCCTTCCTGATGGCGCTGCTGGCCTATGCCTTCGGCGCTATGGGCATTGCAAAGAATCCAGACGCCATTACCATCGGCGCGTTGATGATCCTCGTTCCCGGCCTGTTGTTCACCAACGCCATGCGGGACATCATCTACGGCGACACCAATTCCGGCATCAACCGGATCGTTCAGGTGTTCCTGATCGCGGCGGCTCTGGCGGTGGGGACGGCCACGGCGTGGTCGCTTGCCGAGCGGCTGTGGGGCGCACCGGTTTCCGCACCTGCTGTGAACCATTCCATTCTCGCCCAGTGCCTGTTTGCCTGCATCGGCTGCTTTGGGTTCTCCCTTCTGTTCAATATCCACGGGCCGGGGGGAATCCTGTGTACCATCGGCGGCGTTGCTTGCTGGGTGGTGTTCTGGTTGAGTCAACGGTTGGGGTTCAGCGAGATCCTCTCCTATTTCTGGGCTTCTCTGTTTGCGTCGTTATATTCCGAAATTATGGCAAGAATCCGCAAATATCCCGCCATTTCCTATTTGCTGGTGTCCGCGTTCCCTCTGATTCCCGGCGCTGGGGTGTATTACACCATGAACTTCGCCGTGCGGGGCGAGATGGATATGTTTGCCTACAGGGGCATGAACACCGCCGCCATCGCCGGTATCATGGCGGTAGGCATTTTGCTGGGGTCTACCGTGTTCCGGATGTACGCCCAATGGAAATCCCGCAGAATGCGAAAGAAAACATAAAATTTCAGGGAGGAAGCTGTGCTTCCTCCCTGATTTTCATGCGAATTGGGAAAAGACATCCCCGAGACTTTCGTGCAGCACCAGATCGGCGCGGTCGTCATAAGGTGTCTCGTCCCGGTTTATGAGCACCAGACGGTTGCCCCGATAGTAGTTGATCAGCCCCGCTGCCGGGTACACTGTCAGGCTGGTTCCGGCCACGATGAGCATGTCCGCACTACGGATGGCTTTCACGCTGCCCTCAATGGTCTTTTCGTTCAAACTTTCTTCGTAGAGCACCACATCCGGCTTTACGATGCCGCCGCAGCTGCACCGGGGAATGCCCGGGGCATTTTTGACAAATTCGGCGCTGTAGAACTTGCCGC
>OLSK01002585.1_pt1 | contig 11187 bp, 9 predicted proteins | sample 1672781 | NCBI WGS metagenome assembly OLSK01 (sample SAMEA3136723, study PRJEB25190) | human gut metagenome | biome: human gut; feature: human-associated habitat; material: faeces | place: Austria | collected 2013 | reverse complement strand
GAAGCGCTTGCCGAGAAATATTGGAGCACCGGAGTAATCAGTCTAAAAAGTACCGGAACCAGTGGAGGGTAATCCAAGGAAGGGATTGAATATAAATGGAATATATTGTCGATCGGTGTGGTTGCCCATACATAGTTGAATGTCATTACATCGGCAACACCCTGATTTGAGAATGCCAACACGACTTGGAACAGCCCTGAAAAGACCAAGGAAAAAATCAGAATCATGAGCAGTCCGTCTACTGGCTGTCTTTTCTTTGAAATATGTTTCATGCGCTTCCCCTTAACGGTATCTCAATCACAGTAATGATTTAGAAGTTGACTATGACGACGCCATCTTTTTCCGCAACACTTCCTGGATCAGGCCAGTGAGGCATTACGGAAGCATCTTGTTCGCTCTGACGTATTTGTTTATTGGTTGGCTGGTTATAATGCACGCCCAGCACCGCAATCATGAACTGTTTCTTGACTCTCGTGCCATGCTTAGTGGAAAAACCCACTTCGAGCAGAGAACGACCTGTGAGACCGAGTTGATCAGCCGGATAACAATCCGGATTGCCCTTGGCAACGTGATTCCCGACGAAAACAACTGGCTCTTTAGGTCGCTCTCCAAGACCCAATTCATCTATACGGGACTTTATTGCTTGTACGGTAAGCACATCTTGGTTGAAGACAACATTTTCTGTGTAGAAGATTCTGCTCGTTATCAATGCCTGATTCCATCCAATAGCGATAATCAGAATCCAAGCAACAATTGTGACGGCTTCGACACGTATGGACTGCACGTTTCTTCGTATATTGAAAACGATACCGGAGAATAAAACCATTGTGATGAACGAGAAGGCCAGCGGATATGTCATTTCCGTACGAACTGAGGGAATCCCTCCCAGTACGAATGACATGATCGTGGGAGACAGCACAATGAGGAGTACTACGAGGCAGGAGAAGAGCGATATTTTCTTAGTTATGACATGATATATCGCCGTGACAAACACACATAGTGCGCAAATGGAGAATATAACGCTATAGAAGATACCTTCTCCTGAGTATAACGCCAGCACATGCGAGCCTATGTTATGCAATATAACGCTGGACGAATCCTTACCCCAACGCGATTGGTCGCTGATGTATGCATTGGTCGTCACTCCTTTGACCTTCATCGCCAAAGCGTTGAGCAGCTTATACAATGCATATGAAATAACGAAGATAATCACACTACCAATAAGAAATACACGGGATTCGTTCTTGTCGTGATTCTGATATTTGCTGTCACTGTATCTCAGGACATAGAGTATGGCCGTTCCGGTGATGAAAAACGTGACCATAGCTAGATACATGGTAAATGAAAGCGTGGCACATACGATTGAGGTTACAATCAACAACGCTGATAGTTTTTTGGGTCTATTTGCGTTACTCCACAACATTAAGGACAACGCAACTAAGAAACTCGCCACAGATATTTCAGGGCCGAGCAACAGAAAACCGAGCATTTCCGCAAAAATAGGAGAAGCCACATAAGGTATCATAAAGAATGCCGGTTGAAGCTTTGCCTTGGTGGTGGATCCACAAAGCAAATACGACCATATTACCGCTGAGATCCCAAAGAAGACCACCATGGTGAATGATGCCAGTGCATTATTGAACTGGTAGGTTCCACTCAGTTTCTTGAAAACTACTAGCCCAAATCGTTCCAGCTCGAACCACGATTTATACAGCGAATCTTCATTTTGGATGATTCCCTGTGTATCAATCGAGAAGGTATTGCTAAAAAGTTTTTGTCCGAATGCGAGTAACAAGAATAGCACGGAAACGATGAGCTGCCCTGCATAGTGCTTACTGAATTGCAACAATCCGCACACGGAATATACAGTCTTTTCCTCTGCGGTAGAGGTCTCTGTTGCCAGTGACATCAACGGTCTCCTCCCGGTATCTTGAAGTACCTCCTTAGCTCAAGTATCGTCAAACGCTAAGACCGGCACTTGCAATTCGATTGTTCGCAGTTTTGGAAACAACGGCACGAAATTCATCCAGGCACGGAAAAGCCTCGTCATTCCCCGTAATATCGGCAATGCCACTTACAGCATTGTTTCAATGTGATACCTTGGGCAATGCTTGGACTCCAGATAGATTTTACCTACACATTCGCCAACAATGCCCAATGAAATCATAATGAAGCCACCGATAAGCCATATCGAACACATCAGTGACCCCCATCCGGCCATCGCATGCCCCACCGTTAATGACACCATGACATAGACGAATATGACGATTCCGACCAAGACCGATAATGCCCCCCACACCAGTCACGAAACTTAACGGCTTTGTCGAGAACGAGGTGATGCCCTGAATGGCAAAGGAAATCATTTTTTTCGACGCAACAAGGAGATCAAACTTATGATGAAGAACTTCGGCTGTATGGCGCAATCCTTCGGCCTCGTTGTAACAAGGCAACACGAAATACACAATAGGCTCGTCACGGTTTTCCTCATGTATCGCCAATTGCTCAGCATATTCAGTAGACAACGCCATATCGCTCCAGACTCCTAGCCAACCATACTCTCACGGCGACTTTGTAATACAGTAACCTTCACTGACCTACTACTATCAGTTATCTATTGCCGTAAACTGTATTGCACGGTCACTCAGCACACCCTGTTCGCCATTCCGGTCATTTCTGATGGCAAAGTAATAGCTATTGTCATCATTCGTGAACGCCAGGAACTCGGGCTTTTCGGCATCCTCATCGGTCTGTGCACGCAACGTAGCGAAAATTCGATATTCACCATTGTTGAACATATCCAGTGGAATCGAATATTTCACTGTATGGTGGCCGGGTACGATTGGCATGCCCTTGCACTCCGTTTGCGTGTCGACGTCATAAACTTGTCCGCTTCTACGGGAATCCTGCAGAACAATTCCCAAATAAGCAGGGATATCCTCGTTAAACTCATACTCAATAGAGAATTCAAGAGGCGTCTTGCCATCCACAACCTTTGGCCCATCACTGGTCACGTTGAGAATCGGCACCCGAGAATTCAACCCGTTAGGATGAACGTATTTCTTTTCTCCCTTGGTCTTGAAGAAATCATTGTTCTGAGCATTTTCCAAGCTGTACTGGTCTGCCACATTACGAGGTTCACCAGAACAAACGATCTCCCCATCGCTTATCAGTATAGCTTTGTTGCAATACTTCTTCATCGAATCCATGCTGTGTGTGACCAGGATGACCGTTTTCGTTGGATCTTCCTTCACACTCTTGAAGAAAGCATCGCACTTCTTCTGAAATGCAGCATCACCGACCGCTAACACCTCATCAAGCACCAGTATGTCTCCTTGAGCCTTAATGGCGACCGAGAATGCGAGTCTTACCTGCATACCACTGGAATAGTTCTTCAGCTTCTGGTCCATAAACTCGCCAAGCTCGGCAAACTCAACGATATCGTCGTACATCGCATCGATTTCCGAACGGCTGAAGCCTAGCAACGCACCGTTCAGATACACATTCTCACGACCGGTCAGCTCAGGATTGAACCCAACACCAAGTTCGATGAATGGTACCAGCTTGCCACGAACATCCACGGTTCCCTGCTCGGGCACATAAATCTGGGAGATAATCTTCAATAAAGTAGATTTACCGGAGCCATTTCGGCCAACAATGCCGAAAAAATCACCTCGTCGGACATCGAACGTAATGTCTCGCAACACATGCTGCTCGGTGTACCCTTTGATTCCCTTCGTCCAGTTCAGGAATGCCATCTTCAAACCACTTGCTTGCTCGGTCGGCAACCGGAATGACTTGGCTACATGCTTGACGCTAAGAACAACTGGGCTCTGACGCTCCAGACTCACTTCATAATCACTTTTCATTGCTTACAGCACCTCCGCAAACTTGGCATTGTGCTTGCGGAATACATGCACACCCACCATCAGGATTACCAAGGTCAACACATACGGTACGAATGGTAGCCACCTGCTGTTGATATATGTCCACACTGTCGGCACATATTCCGGTGACAGCAAATTATGACGAATGTCCATAATGACCTGGGTACTAGGATTCAACATCAGGAACTTAGAAGCCCACGCAAAATCTGGTGCCCGCTGGGCAATCATGCTAATCGGATAGATAATTGGCGTGGCATAGAACATAGCTTGCATCAGCACTTCCCAAATGTGGGCCACATCGCGGAAGTAGACATACAACGTGCTCAGAATCAGAGATATCCCTAATGCCAACAAATACAACTGCAATATGTTAAATGGCACCAACAGAATACGCCACGTATAATGCGCGTGGGCAAAGAAACCAAAGCATATGACCACCACCATGTTAATGCCAAGGGAAATCATGGACCCCATGGTGTTGGATGCTACGATAATGTAGTTCGGGAAATGCACCTTACGCAATAAGTCTCCGCGATCAACGATGCCGCGCATACCAACGGTGGTGGCCTCCGTGAAGAAAGACCACAAGCAAGTACCACACAGCAGGGAAATCGGAAACGTTGGGGTGCCATCAGAGAATTTCAGGAACCGGACGAACACCACATACATTACGGCAAATAGCATGAGCGGTTTCAATACCGACCACGCCATGCCCAAAAACGAGCCCTGGTACCGAAGCTGGAAATCAGTTTTCACCAGCTCCTGAAATACCACTAATGAATAGCGGTACTTGTTCCTCACCCACTGCACAAGTTTCTTCATAAACATCCAATTCTAGCAAGAGGCGTATCGGCACCAGCCTTGGCTAGCGCAACACCCAGCTTACGCTCGTGTTCCAGTTTTAATAGCTGCTCTAGAAATCTGAAGCTATGCCACCTGTTCCGTGCAATATGTCCATCCTTGTGAAGAACTCATTCTTATTAAGGCATCAGAATGCTAACATAGTACTCACTGACGGCTACCATATACACTATGACTCAAGAAGTGTTTACCCCGAAAAACATCATTGTGACCGGTGGCTGTGGCTTCATCGGCTCTAATTTTGTCCACTATGTATATAACAACCATCCGGATGTGCACATCACGGTGTTGGACGCACTGACATACGCCGGCAACCTTGACAACATCAAGTCATTGCTCGGTGACCGCGTTGATTTTGTGCATGGCAACATTTGCGACGCCGAGCTACTGGACAAGCTGGTGCCCGGACACGATGCGATCGTGCATTACGCCGCCGAGTCGCATAACGACAACTCAATCGCCAACCCGGAGCCGTTCCTGAAAACCAATGTGGAGGGCACGTTCCGTCTGCTGGAAGCGGCGCGTAAATACGATGTGCGTTATCACCACGTCAGCACCGATGAGGTCTATGGTGACCTTGCCCTTGACGACCCTCATAAATTCACCGAGGAAACGCCCTACCACCCTTCTAGCCCCTATTCCTCCACGAAGGCCAGTTCGGATTTGCTGGTCCGTGCATGGCACCGCACCTTTGGTGTGCGCATGACCATCTCCAACTGCTCCAACAACTATGGTCCATATCAACACGTGGAGAAGTTCATTCCGCGACAGATCACCAATATTCTGGAAGGTATACGCCCCAAGCTGTATGGTGACGGACTGAACGTCCGTGACTGGATTCACACCGATGATCACTCATCCGCCGTGTGGACCATCCTCACCAAGGGTGTTTTGGGAGAGACCTACCTTATCGGTGCCAACGGTGAGCGGAACAATATCACCGTGCTGAAGGACATTCTTGAAGTCATGGGCAAATCCCCCGATGATTTCGACCACGTCAAGGATCGTCCGGGACATGATCGCCGTTATGCAATCGACTCTACCAAGCTCCAGACTGAACTCGGCTGGAAGCCACTTCACACCAATTTCCAAAGCGGTCTAGAACACACCATCAAGTGGTACACCGACAATCGTGATTGGTGGGAGCCCGTCAAAGCTGCAACGGAAGCAAAGTACAAGCAGCAGGGGCAGTGAGCTTGTTACCACTTGGGAAAACGTATTGGAATCGATAAGAAAGACGGAATAAATGTCATTGGAATTCGAAAAGGAACTCAAGGTCACCAAGACCAATATTCCTGGCCTGCTGGTATTTGACTTGCCGGTTCACGGAGATAACCGTGGATGGTTCAAGGAAAATTGGCAGCGCGCAAAGATGACAGCTCTGGGACTTCCTGACTTCGGTCCTGTGCAGAACAACATTAGTTTCAATGCCAAAAAAGGTGTAACGCGCGGTATCCATGCTGAGCCGTGGGACAAATACATCTCTATCGCAACCGGTGAGATTTTCGGCGCTTGGGTAGATCTGCGCCCCGGCGACAGCTTCGGCCAGGTCTTCACCACCCGTCTAGACCCCAGCAAGGCAATATATGTGCCGCGTGGAGTCGGCAATAGCTTCCAGGCGTTGCAGGATGGCACCGCTTACACCTATCTGGTTAACGCCCATTGGAGCCTCGAACAGAAGAAGACCTACACGTTCGTCAATCTCGCTGATCCGGAGCTCAACATTCAGTGGCCTATTCCACTGGAAGATTCCGAGCGCTCAGAGGCTGACCTGCATCATCCAATGCTGAAAGATGCCAAGCCTATGGCGCCTAAGCGCACCATGGTATTCGGCAGTAACGGCAAACTGGGCCGCGCTATCCGCCGCTATGCGGAAAGCCATGGCCTACACGGATTTGAATATCACGACACCGATACGTTCGATATCGCCGATGCTAAAGCCTACGCCGCCATTAACTGGGACTTGTATGGCACCATCATCAATGCTGCGGCATTCACCGCCGTCGATGAAGCGGAAACGCCGGGAGGTCGCAAAAATGCATGGAGAACCAACGTTCAGGGTGTCAAGAATCTCGCCCGCATCGCTACTGAGCATCGCATCACGCTAGTACATATCTCCAGTGATTACGTATTCGATGGTACCAAGGAGCTACACACCGAGGATGAGGAATTTGCTCCGCTCGGCGTATACGGACAGACCAAGGCCGCAGGTGACGCTCTCGTAGAGAATGTACCCCAACACTATCTGCTTCGTTCCAGCTGGGTGATTGGAGAGGGGCGCAACTTCGTGACCCGTATGCTGGGACTGGCTCAGAACCACGCCCATGCCGAGGCACCTTCCGATCAGTTTGGACGCCTGACCTTTACTGATGACATGGCTAACGCTATCTTCCATCTGCTCGATTGCGGTGCCTCGTATGGCACATATAACATGACCGGTTCCGGGCGCATCGCAAGCTGGTATGACATTGCACGACTCGTCTTCCAAACTGCTGGAGTCGATCCCGATACCATCACCGCTAACTCCGTAGCTGAGTATGCCCGTGAACACCATGCTGCCATGCGTCCGCAGAATTGCTCGCTGGATCTCAGCAAACTGGAAGCTACCGGATATCACCCTCAGGATTGGGAGCAATCTCTCACGACTTATTTGGCAAAGGAGCTTGAGCAGCGATGAAAGGTATTATTCTGGCCGGGGGATCCGGCACACGCCTATACCCCCTTACCACGGTTACTTCCAAGCAGTTATTGCCGGTGTATGACAAGCCGATGATTTATTATCCGCTTAGCGTACTGATGATGGCAGGTATTCGTGATATCCTCATCATTTCCACGCCCAAGGATTTGCCTAACTTTGAGCGTCTCCTGGGAGACGGTTCGCAGTATGGCGTGAATTTCAGCTACAAGGTCCAGCCTTCCCCAGACGGACTCGCCCAAGCCTTCATTATCGGCGAAGAGTTCATTGCGGGCGAACCATGCGCTCTTGTGCTGGGAGATAATATCTTCTACGGCAATGGTTTGGGAAAGACGTTGCGTCGAGCGGCATCCGTGAAGCATGGCGCAACGGTATTCGGCTACTATGTGGACGATCCGGAACGCTATGGCGTAGTGGAATTCGATAAAAACCACAAAGCGATTTCCATTGTCGAAAAGCCTGAGCATCCAGCCAGCAATTACGCGGTAACGGGACTCTACTTCTACGACGAGCGCGTTACCGAATTCGCCAAACGAGTTCGTCCTTCCACCCGAGGCGAATTGGAGATCACCGATCTTAACCAGATGTACTTGGACGATGATTCATTGACAGTGCAGACGTTGGGTCGCGGTTACGCCTGGCTGGATACCGGAACTATGGATAGCCTGTATGAGGCTGGGGAGTTTGTGCGCACTGTGCAACGTGCACAAGGCCTTCCCATCGCCGTAGCCGAGGAAATTGCCTATGAAAATGGCTGGATTACTCGGGACCAGTTGCTTGAGGCCGCTGAAAAGTATGGCAAATCTCCGTATGGCCAGCATCTGAAGAGTGTGGCGGAAAACCGGATTATCAGTCAACCATCTGACGATCCACAGCAAGCCTGATTGCACTCTTTACAGTAGTTGGATTCTCAGATAAGGCCCGACGCAGTAATGCGCCGGGCCTTATCTGAGGCTTCTGCTGTTTTCGTGGGTTAGGTTCTTGGTTGTGGTAGGCGTATGTCGGGTCCGCCGCAGCGGAGCATGATCAGGGCGATGAGGTTGGTGACGTGGTGGAAGCCGTGGGCCATGCGGATGGTGGCCTTGATCCTGTTGTCGGACGCCTCGAGCCTGGCGTTGGAGTATCCCAGCTGGATCGTGCGCAGGATGTCGGGCCGGCGCCGCCGGATCTTTTTGGCGAGTTCGACTATCTCGGGTATGCGCGAGTGGGACGCCCGGAACACCCAGTGGTTCAGTTCGCCGCGGGCCTGTTCGACCGGATGCTTGAGCAGGGTCCTCAATAGTTCCTTGAACTGCCAGGCGCGGTAGATCTGGCCCTTGGGGTCCGTGTTCCTGATGCCGTCGAGCGTCGCGGACTGCCGGTCCGTCAGGTCGCCGGGGTTCTTCAGCACGGCGTGTTTGGCGCCGCGCATGCGCTTCGTGGCATTCTCGTCCCCGTCGCGCCTCGCCTGGTTCCACAGGCGTTTCCTGACCTTGTCCAAGGCGCCGGTCATCCAGGAGACGATGTGGAAGCCGTCCAATACGCGTTCGGCGTTCGGGCACCACCGGCCGACGCACGAGTCAATCCAGCGGGCCCCGTCGCCGGCGACGACCTTGATGGAGGCGCGCTGTTCGGGCGTCAACGCCTTGAAGAACAGGTCGAACACGTCCCCGCCGACCCCGTCGTGCGCCCAGATCACCCGATGCCGCTCGTGGTCGACGACCACGGTCAGATACGCGTGGCCCTTCCTGTAGCCGGTCCCGTCCACGCCGACCGCGGTGAGTCCGTCGAACGGCGAGGACATCGACGCCTTGACGCGTTCCGCGATCCGACGGGCGACGGCGCCGGCGGTCCTCCACGACACATGAAGGAAACCGCTGACCGTCTTCCGGTTCGCGACCGTCATCAGCCACGCGCGCTCCGCCTCGAAATTGCTCCAGCGCCTGCAGCGGCAGCTCCCGGAACTCCTCCGTATAACGCACACCCTTAGCCATGATCCCATCATCTCCTATCAAACGAGGGGAAAAGACGGAACAAAAACCAGGTCACATCAAAACCAGACCACTTCATCTTTAGACACCGAACGCATAAGTCTTAGTGTCCGCGAGTCTCCCATCAGAGGTATATACCTCATAATGAGTCCAATATATACCCTTTTTGGGCTTCCAAATCGCCCACGGTCCCTTGAAACCTTGCACCCATTTGCTGCGTCTAACATCATAGATTTTAATCTCATAATGGGCAGCCGCATTATTTGAACTTTCCCCCAGCAACACATGATTGTTCTGCCATCCCGCATATGTTGCCGCCACACGCGTTGTACCGGGTGCATACCTGAAAGCGATTGTCTGCGATCCGATAATCTTGCGAGTCCGAGAGTCACGTGCTTCCACGTGTAGCCAATAGTCTCCTAACTGGTCCACCCAACCCGCCCAATTGGCACCTGTCCAATCGGTGATGGTTTTCCAACGTTTGCTGGATAAATTATACGATTGCCATTTGTAATCAATATCCGATGAAGGGTAATCAACCGATGCTCCGACAGTAATATCTTCAGAGCGATAAACCCAAGTTATCTGAACCGCGGGAGTGAATTGATAGTTGCCGAACGCATTCATATCCACGCGACCGGAAATGCCGTTGATGGAGCCGCCGCTCGTGTACTGCCAGCCGCGGTCGTTCGTGGGGAACGCGGTGTACTGCATGGTGGAGCCATACTGGGCGACCCAACGGGTCTTGCCGTGGATGTTGGAGCTGTTGAGCGCGCTGTTCAGGTAGCTCGTGTACGAGTAGACGCTCAGATTGTTGTAACCGGCCGCCTGCAGTTTGCCGTACCAGGAGTTCACCATACCGTCGTACACGCTCGGACTCGTTGGGCTCTTGTGCCCCGTGTACGTCCAGTTCTCCAGATCGTAGAACACCGGGTAACTCAGGTCGCCCGGATTCACGCCTGCCTGGCGCAGCAGGTTCACCACGTCCGCACCCTCGGATGCGCCGTCGGCCGCACTTTCCGCATACGAGAAGACGTACACGCCGAACGGGATGCCGAGACGCTTGCATTCGCTGATGTTGCGCTTCGCCTGCACGTCGAAGCCATTGCCCCAGCCGTAGCTCAGACGGATGATCGCGCCCTCGACGCCCGCGTTCTTCACCGCCTGCCAGTCGATCGTGTTCTGCCATGCGGACACGTCGATCACGCCCTTCGCCTGCTGGGCGAACAGGTTGTTGCGCGCGTCGAAGAACGCCTGCGTACCGTTGTACGTGCCCCAGTGCGCACCGTACTCGTTGTTCTGCAACGCGGCGAGCTTCACCGACGCGTTGGCCGCGCGCGTCTTCGAGGAGACCGCGTTCACGTCACCGCCGTTCGCAGCGACCTTCTCCTTCACATCCGCGGCACTCACCGGAATGAACGACTCACCATCCGTCTTCGCCAACGGATCGGGCTGCTTGCTCTCCGTGCCCACGATCTTCGGATCGGTGACCGTCTCGCCCGTCTCGATGTCCTTCAACTCGCCTTCCGGCGTAGCCGCATATTGCTCGGACACCACCGTCGCGTCATCGGAAATCTCGGCGGACACCTTGTCCGGCAGCTCGGCATCCGGATTGTCCGGCATCGCGTCGGCAGCCGTCTCATCGGCGACCGTCACACCGTTCGCGACCGGACGCGTCGCGGAAGTCGCGGACCGCGCCTGCGAGCGCGCGTCGGATAAGGTTCCGTCCGAGGCGGCCGCGAACCGGACGCCGGACGCGTCCGCGTCGGCGTTCACA
>OLSK01002582.1_pt1 | contig 11204 bp, 10 predicted proteins | sample 1672781 | NCBI WGS metagenome assembly OLSK01 (sample SAMEA3136723, study PRJEB25190) | human gut metagenome | biome: human gut; feature: human-associated habitat; material: faeces | place: Austria | collected 2013 | reverse complement strand
ATATGCTATTTTTTCTGATTCTTTTAATTCCAAAATATGGATGAAATCTTTAGAATTAGGTAAATAAACTATTTCTTCTTCTCCTTCTGGAAAATCTTGAAAACCTCCGATTACTTTAATTGGTATTGTCCACTTTGCTCCTTTGTAATTGGTGCATACTTTTAAAAGGTATTCTTGATAATCATTTTTCTGATAATAAACTTTAATTTCTGATACAATGAATTCAATATCTTCATAATACCTAAATATTTCTTTAAATATTTTATTGACATTATATGCTGTTACACATAACCCCTTAATACAGATTGATAAATTATCTAAATCTTCATAGACAATTTTTTCTTTAAATCTACTTTTAGAAATACTTTCAATAAGATATTCTTTTAATATCCCTGGATAAAAACTTTTGCTACTACTACTTATTTTTTTCATAATAACCTCATCTTTCTTTTTCCCCATGTTTATTCTTTTTAAAATTTTAAATTTTACACATATATCACCTCACAAGTTACTATTTAAGCACATATAAAACGCGATACATGTTGGTTTTTGTCGAACACATCAAAAAAAGTAAAAAAACTTGCATCTTTTTACTTTTTCACCATTATTTTACGTCTTTTTTTATGAACATTGCATCTCCAAATGAGAAAAATCTAAAATTATTCATCTTTGCATATTCATAAGCATTTAATATATATTCTTTTTTAGATAAAGCTGATACTAACATTAATAAGGTACTTTTTGGTAAATGAAAATTAGTAATTAAACCATCAATTGCTTTAAATGTATATCCTGGATAAATAAAGATATTTGTATCTCCTGAACACTCTTTAAATTCACCATACTTACTTGCAACTGTTTCTAATACTCTGGTTGATGTTGTTCCAACAGCATAAATGTTGCGTCCTTCAGATTTTGCTTTATTTAATTTATTAGCAACATCCTTAGTCATTATATAATACTCACTATGCATATTATGTTTCGTTATATCTGTTACTTCAACTGGTCTAAATGTACCAAGACCAACATGAAGAGTTACATAAAGGATTTCAATCCCCTTATTTTTAATTTCTTCTAATAACTCTTTTGTAAAGTGAAGTCCCGCGGTTGGAGCTGCTGCACTACCTAAGTTTTTAGCATAAACAGTTTGATATCTTGATTGGTCACTTAGCTTTTCGTGAATATATGGTGGAAGAGGCATTGTTCCAAGTTTATCTAAAATTTCCATTAGTATTCCATCATAAATTAATTTTACATGCACAATTCCTTCATCTAATTTTTCTATTACTTCAGCTTTAAGTAAATCATTACCAAAAGTTATAATTGTTCCAATATGTAACCTTTTACCAGGTCTTGCTAAACATTCCCAGATATCTCCTTCAACATCTTTTAGTAAAAGTAGTTCAATTACAGCTTTTGTATCAATCTTCTCTCCGATAATTCTAGCAGGTATTACTTTAGTATCATTTAAAACTAAAACATCACCCTTTTCTAAATAATTAATAATATTTTTAAATATTTCTTCTTTTATATTACCATTTTCTTTATCTAGTAGTAAAAGTTTGGAGTCACTACGGTTTTTAAGAGGTACTTGAGCAATGAACTTTTCTGGTAAATCATAATTATATTCTTCGATATTCATTTAATAATTTCCTTTATTTTTTCAACTACTTCATCATTTATATCATCAATAGTTCTTATACAATCATCTTTAACACAAGTTATTTTAATATATCCATATTTTTCAGTTAATTCTAAATATGCTTTTTCAGCTTGTTCCAAATGAGCTTTATTTGCTTCATGTTGGTCTGGAGTTTCTTCTCTATTTTTCTTTAATATTGCTGCATATTCAAAAGGCATATAAAGGAAAATTACGGCATCAGGTCTTGGAAGTTCCATAATACCAAATTCAAGTTCATCTAATTTTTGATACATTTTTTCTCTTTCTTCACGAGTTTTTAATTTTCCTCCTTGATGAGCCATGTTAGATTCCACATATCTATCAAGTATAACAATATCACCATTTTCTAAATGTTTATTTATAATACCAATATTATATCTTCTGTCAGCAGCATAGTAAGCTGAAGCAGCTAGAGCATCAACGTTTACTGCTCCTTCTAAAAACCAACAAGGTCCAATATATGATTTACCAAGATAAGGTCCTCCAACAATTCTACCTGTCGGAGTATCATACATTGGAAATGAATAATTGTATACATTTACTCCCATTTCTTTAAATTTTGCTACAGCTTTTTTAACTTGTGTTTCTTTACCAGAACAATCTGTTCCTTCAACTACGATTAATTTACCTCTCATTTTTATCATTTCCTTTCATATATTACAAAACTATATTTTAAACCATCAACTTCATTAGTACTTACAACATTACACTCATAATCTTCTTTATTAAAATCTGGAAAATATACATCAGCTTTTTCTTCACTATCTATCTCGGTTAAATAAAGTTTATCAGCAAATGGTAAGAATAATTTATATATACTTGCCCCACCGATAATCATTACTTCTTCATCTACATCTTTAATAAACTCTAATAACTTATTAAAATCATTAAATAATAAACCATTTTCTATTTCACTTAAAGAACTAGATAAAACAATATATTTTCTTCCTTCTAAATGTTTAGGTAAAGATTCATATGTATTTTTTCCCATTACGATGTACTTACCCATTGTCAAATTTTTAAAATTTTTTAAATCTTCTTTAATGTGCCAGATTAAATCATTACCTCGACCAAGTTCTCTATTTTTTCCAATTGCTGCTATTATACTTATCATTTTTACCTCTACTGTGCAAGTGGAAACTTAATTGGTCCCATATGCTTATAATCCATTACCTTAATATCTTTTAATTCTGAACTATTATCAAAATCTTTAAATTCTTTAATATCTGGATTAATCCATAATTTTGGTGCTTCATAATCACCATTTTCATCAAATCTTTTAATTTGTTCTTTAATTCCATCAATTTGATTAACATAAATGTGAGCATCTTTAATGCTATAGTTAATTGTTCCAGGTTTAAGTCCACTAACTTGAGCTACTAAAGATAATAACACTGCATATTGAGTAACATTAAATGGAAGGCCAAGAGGAACATCACAACTTCTTTGATGAACCCACAAATTTAAATATCCATTTGTTACATCCCATTCACTTGACCAAACACAACTAGGTAAAACTGCAGTTGGAATATATTCATCTTGCCATAATGACATAACCATTCTTCTATCTAAAGGATTATTTTTTAATGTATCAAGTAATCTATCCATTAAACCTAATTTTCTTACAATAAATCCATAAGCCGTTCCAATTGTATGAGCATATTCTACACCAAAATCTTTTTCAATATCTTTTTTTACTAATTTACCATTTTCTAAAACATTTTGATTAGCACGCCATTTACCATCTTCAGCTATTTGCCACTCATCCCAAATATGTACATTTCTTTCTTGTAACCATCTAACATCATTAGATTGTGCTTGATAAATCCATAACATTTCAAGTATCGCTTGGCGAAAATATAATTGTTTAGTTGTAAGACATGGAAATTCTTCTTGTAAGTTAAACTCTAAGTGATAACTTGGTATTTTTATAGTGTTAATACCTGTTCTATTTTCAACTTCTACTCCTTCACTCAATATTTTCTTACATAATTTAATATAATCTTTATCCCACTTTGACATACTTCACACCTCTAATACCACAAAGGATATTTACTCGTTATTTCTAACACTTCTTTTTCTAAATTATTTAATATTTCTTCATTATCACTATTTTTTAAAGCTTTGGAAATAATTAAACCAACTTGTCCAAAATCACTTTCTTTAAGGCCACGAGTAGTCATCGCTGGTGAACCTAATCTTAAACCACTAGTTACCATTGGAGCTTCAGTATCATTTGGAATAGTGTTTTTATTTGTTGTAATATGTATTCTATCAAGTAAATTTTGAGCTTCTTTTCCAGTTAGTCCACATGTACTTTTAACATCAACTAGAATTAAATGATTATCAGTACCCCCAGATACAATTCTAAAGCCTTCATTAGATAATGTTTCAGATAATACTTTTATATTTTTTAATACTTGCTTTTGATATTCTTTAAATTCAGGTTGCATAGCTTCATAAAAGCACTCTGCTTTAGCTGCAATAACGTGCATTAATGGACCTCCTTGAATACCAGGAAAAACTGCTGAATTTATTTTCTTAGCAATATCTGCATCATTAGTAAGAATTAAACCTCCACGTGGTCCTCTTAAAGTTTTATGAGTAGTTGTTGTAACTACATGAGCATATTCTACCGGAGATGGATGAAGTCCTGCAGCAACTAATCCTGCAATGTGAGCCATATCAACCATTAAATATGCACCAACTTTATCACATATTTCTCTAAATCTTTTAAAATCGATTATTCTTGAATATGCACTAGCTCCAGCTATAACCATCTTTGGTTTTTCTTCTAAAACTTTTTTTTCTAATAAATCATAATCAATATATTCAGTTTCAGCATTTACATCATAATCAACTATTTCATAATCTTTACCACTAAATGAAAGGCGATGACCATGAGTTAAGTGTCCCCCATTTGATAAATTCATGCCCATTACTTTATCTCCATGATTAAGTAAGGCTCTATATACAGCCATATTAGCACTTGAACCAGAATGTGGTTGAACGTTAGCAAATTCAGCCCCAAATAAACTTTTTGCATAATTTATGGCAAGTTCTTCAATAACATCAACATTTTCACAACCGCCATAATATCTTTTACCTGGATATCCTTCAGCATATTTATTAGTTAAAATGCTACCTTGTAACTTCAATATATCATTGGATACATAATTTTCACTAGCAATTAGTTCAATATTTTCTTCTTGTCTTTTTCTTTCTTTTCTTAATGATTCTTCTATAATTTTATTCATTTACTTCACCCATTTCTATTAAATTATCTATAATCATTGCTATAGTCATCGGACCAATTCCACCCGGATTTGGTGTAACAAATAAAGCAATATCTTTAATATTATCAAAATCGATATCCCCCACAATTTTACCATCCACTCTGGAAATACCAACATCAATTACAACCGAGCCTTCTTTAATCATTTCTTTTTTTAGTAATTTAGGTATTCCGCAAGCAACTACAACTATATCAGCATCTTTAGTAAACATTTTTAAATCTTTAGTTTTACTATGTAGTAAACTAACTGTGGCATTTCTATTTTCTAAAGCCATTGCTAACGGTTTTCCTACAATATTACCACGACCAATAATAGCAACATTTTTACCATTAATTTCAATATTATAATATTCTAATAATTTTATAATACCTTTAACAGTACATGGTAAAATACTTTTTTTATTTAAGTATAAATTATAAACATTATCTTTTGTAAAACCATCAACATCTTTACTTGGTAAAATCATTCCACTACATTTATCAAAATCTATTCCATCTGGAACAGGACTTTGTAAAATAATTCCTGTTACCTTTTCATCTTCATTTAAGTCTTTAATTAAATTAATTAGAACTTCTTCACTAGTATCTTCATCTAATAAATATTTATCTACTTTTATTCCAACTTCAGTACAATACTTTTCTTTATTTTTAATATAAAGTTTACTCGCTTCATTATTTCCTACTAAAATAATGGCTAAAGTTATATTTAACTTTTCTTCTTTTATTTTTTCTTTATATTGCACTAATAGTTCATCTCTTAACTTTTTTCCATCTAAAATCATTTTTACCCTCCTAAAACAAAGACATGTTGTGGTCTATACCTAAATGTTTATATGCAAATTCCGTTGCAACTCTTCCACTTCTTGTTCTTTTAATAAAACCTTCTTGTAACAAAAATGGTTCCACAACATCTTCAATTGTTGAAATTTCTTCTCCAATCGCCGTAGATATCGTTTCAACTCCAACTGGACCTCCATTAAATTTATTAATCAGTGCCTCTAAATACTCAATATCTATATTATCTAAACCATAAGCATCAACATTTAATCTATCTAAAGCTTTTAAGGTGATATCTAAATCAATTAAGCCATCACCTTCAACTAAAGCAAAATCGCGTACTCTTTTAAATAAACGATTGGCAATTCTAGGAGTTTTTCGACTTCTTTTAGCTAGTTCAAGGGCAGCTTCATCAGTAATATTCATACTCATAACTTTACTCGTTCTTTTAACAATATTAGCAAGTTCTTCATTTGTGTAAAATTCTAATTTGTTTACAATACCAAATCTGTCTCGCAAAGGACTTGATAAATCACCTGCTCTAGTTGTTGCCCCAACCAATGTAAATGGTGGCAAATCAATTTTAACAGACCTACTTTTACCTTCAGTACCAATTACAACATTTATAGTAAAATCTTCCATCGCTGAATAAAGTATTTCTTCAACAAATGAAGGAATTCGGTGGATTTCATCAATAAATAATACATCACCTGGTTCAAGTGTTGAAAGAATAGCTGCTAAATCTCCACTTTTTTCAATCGCTGGACCTGTTGCAGTTTTTAAATTACTGCCAAGTTCATTGGCAATTATATGAGCAAGTGTTGTTTTACCTAATCCTGGAGGACCATATAAAAGCACATGATCTAGTGGTTCATCTCTCATTTTTGCTGCTTCAATAAATACTTTTAAATTTGCTTTAATTTTTTCTTGACCAACATATTCTTCAAGATATTCTGGTCTAATATTTCTATCAAATATATCTTCATATGTTGGATTTGCATCTATTAATCTTTCATCCATTTTTATACCCCCAAACTATCTACATAATCTTTGATTTCTAGCCAATTATGTACTATATCATGTTTACTTTCTTTATCATCTGTTATTCTTAAAGTTTTAATGCCTGCTTTTTTTACATCATCTAAAACTCTTTCTTTATCATCTATAAATAAATCGAGATTATATTTTTTACATGTAATACCTTTATTTTCTTGAAAAAATACCAATTCATCAAAAGTAATACCCTTACTTATAAAATAAAGACTTGTTAAATATATAGATTTAATATTACTTTTATTATTTGTCTCTTCTACCCCTCTGGCAGTAATAAAGATTAACTTATATCCTTTATTTTTCCAATATTTTAAAACTTCTAGTGCATCATCTTTAATATCTATATTCCAAACCACTTGTTCTAAGTATTTAGATAAAAAATCTTTGGCTTCTTCTTTATTTAAATCATGATAATCTAAGACACCATGATACAATTTATCTTCTTTAACTAAGGTATTTGAAACAATACTTGTATTTGTTAATGTATTATCTATATCTATTCCTATATTCAATTTCAAACACCACCTTACACACTAAATTAATTATATAACAAATTTCTAAATTAGCCAACAACTATTTGTTATTTTTCTAAATCTATTATACCAAACAAATATTTGTAAGTCAACAAAAAAATGGTAACATCCACATCGGATGTTACCACATACAAGCTTTTTTTAAAAAGCCAGGTGATGTATGTGTATAGAAAGATTTACTTTCTATACTAAATCACAAATTAATCTTAACATATCTCGCAAACTTTTGTCAAGAGTGCGAAAATTTGGATTAATACCTACTTTAATGTTTTTCATTAAGTTTTATTTTAGAAGCCTCGGCCGCCTCCGCCTCCGCCACCAAAGCCGCCACCAGAAGAAAATCCTCCACCATGTCCTCCGAAAGAACCACCTGATGCACTAACACTTTCTCTGGTTATTGTAGTTTGAGCCCCTTGATAAGCTTGATTAATTGAATGATTAATACTTGATGTTAAATCATAATTATTAATAAAAATATAAGTACCACCACTATACATATCATCTACATTTATTTCTTTTATTTTAACATTCATTGCTTTTTCAACTTTATCTGCTAAACCAAATACAGTTGCATAAACTAAATATCTTTCCCACAAAATGATTTCAGGTAACTCTTTTGTATCAAAGGTTCCAAAATCATTTAAGAATCTTTTAAAAGCATTCCATTTTGTGTAATCTTCTATTCCTTTTTCACTCTTTCTTCTAATAAGTCCAATATAAATTATAAATATAATACTTGCAAATATTAAAGTATGTATAAGTAAAAATTCAACATTAAATACTACAGCACCCATAAAATAAATCATAAATGCCACAAGTAACATTATAAATCCATAAACAAATTTACCTGATAAATTATCATAAAAGCCTTGATTTTTACCATCTTCTAAAACTTTATTCTTCCATTTAGTATAACTACTCATAAATTTATCACAAGTTTTAGTAGAACTAGCATATTTCTTTAAATCTTTAGTTGTAAATTCATTTTTAAAACCAACTTTATCAAATAGAAAATCTACTAAACAATTTTCAGTTTCATTTAAATTATCTCTATTTAATAATGTAAACTTATAACTATTCTTTTCTCCTTCTATTTTTTCAGCTTTAATATTTTTCTTATATATTAAATTCATAATTGATGCACTCATAGCATTCGGAGTAATTGTATTATTCATTAAATAATCTACTACTTCCACATTATAATCATCAATAAACTCTCTATTATACTCTAAATTAAACTTAGGTTTTCTTTCTTCATCATATTTTTTATATACATAAATCCATACAAATAATAAAATTATATAATAACCAACAGATAAACCTTCAAATGTATAAAATAACACTCTATTTCTTTTTATTGTTTCTAAATCTTTTGCTACAATATCATCTTCATGTTCTATAATACTTTCTCTTACACTATCATTATCAGTTTTTAAAAATAAACTTTCATCAAAACCACTTTTTGGTGTAACAGTTCTAAAGTCAACAGCTTCATATGATGATACTTTCTTAACGCTTGCAAGAACACTAGTATAATTAGGATTAACTTCTACAATTTCTGAATTCCCAGTAAGGGGGCCATGAAACCACCAACTAAAGTCATTTTCATTCATTTTAGTTGGATAATTAACTCTAATTTGTAAATCTCTAATATCATCTTCAAAAAGATCACCAATAAAATTCCAATAATATTCAACTACATCACTATGAGAAATACCAACATCTTTTAATGTATATTTAATTAAAAACCCTGTTTTATCATTATCTGTAGCATAATACATTCTAACTCTTAAACCATTACCTAAATTAGTTAAAACATATTTACTCATAGTACCATTATTAGCATAATCTACTTCACTAAAAGTATCAAAAACTTCATTAAAAGTATCAAAAGAAACACTGCTTACATATTTAGCACTTATACTTAAATTTTCTATATTACTTGCATTATAATTACTATAATCACTTGCATAAACTATATCTCTTTCATAACCATTAAATGTTCCATCCAACACAATTAATTCTGCTACTTCCATGTCTCCATTTTCTTTTAATGTTGCATCAATATAAAAATGTTTTATATCATAATCTGCAGCTAAACAATAGATTGGCAAACATAAAAATGTTATAATAGCAATTAATATCTTTTTCATAACTCAACCTTTCTCTTAAAAAAAGACGTTCAAAACGTCTTTTAGAACTTAACTTGAACATTTTGTCGTTCTGTTTCATTTGCTTCAAAGAAAGCTTCTTTTTCAAACCTAAATAAACTTGCAATAATATTACTTGGTACCATATCTACTTTATTATTATAAACCATTACAGTATCATTATAAAATTGTCTAGCACTAGCAATTTTACTTTCAGTTTCAGTAAGTTCTTGTTGTAAAGCTTGGAAATTAGTATTTGCTTTTAATTCTGGATAGCTTTCAGTTAAAGCAAATAATTTAGAAATTGCTTTAGTTAATTCTCCATCAGCTTTCATTTGGTCTTCAGGTAAAGTCGCAGATACATAAGTATTACGAGCCTTAATTACTGCTTCTAAAGTTTCAGATTCATGTTTTGTATAACCTTTAACAGTTTCAACTAAATTTGGTATTAAATCAAATCTTCTTTTTAATTGAACATCAATTTGTGCCCATTGATCTTTAACTCTATTTCTTAAAGCTATTAATTTGTTATATACACTAATTGCCCAAAAAACGATTAAAATTCCAACAATTATTAATATCATCCACCATTTCATAATTCATTCATTCCTCCTTAAAATAATTTTATCATATTTTTAAAATAATATAAACAATATTTAAAAACTTTACATAATTTAACTTTCTAATTTAGCACTAACTATCTTACTTACTCCAGATTCTTGCATTGTTATTCCATATAATGAATCTGCATATTCCATCATTCTCTTTTTATGGGTTATAACAATAAATTGACTTCTAGATTTTTCTTCACTTAAATATTTACCAAACATATCAACATTTACTTCATCTAAAGCAGCTTCAGCTTCATCTAAAATAACAAATGGAGATGGCTTAACTTCAAGCATTGCAAATAATAAACATATGGCAGTTAAAGCTTTTTCTCCCCCACTTAAAGATAATGGTGAATTAATCTTCTTTCCTGGAGGTATAGCTAAAATATCAATACCTGTATTAAGTAAATCATCGGGATTACTTAAAGATAACTCTCCTTTTCCACCTTTAAACATCATTTTAAATATCTTACTAAATTCTTTACTTATACTATCAAATGAATTTTTAAACTTATCTATCATAATATCATCCATTTCCCTAATAATATCTTTTAGTTCTCCAGATGCACTTTCTAAATCATACTTTTGACTATTTAAAAATTCATATCTTTTAGAAATTCTTTCATATTCATCAATAGCACCAACATTTACATTACCTAAACTAGCTAATTCTTTCTTTAAATTCTTTACATGTTCTCTTGCTATATCAGCATCCATTTCTAAATTATAATTACCACACGCAGACTCATATGTTAAATTATAACTATTATTTAATTCTTCTAATAAATTATCTAACTTAACTTCTAGCTTACCACTAACAACTTCTTTATTCTTTAGTTCATTATTAACTAAGTTATAACTACTATTATTATCTCTAAGTTTTTTATCTAAGATATTTATTTCATCATTTACTTCTATCTTTTCTTTACTTATTACTTTAATATCTTTTTCTATTATTTCTTTACTCTTAACTAAATTATTTATACTTTCCATTAAATTAACTAAATGTTCATCTAATTTATTACTCTTTAAATCATTAATACCATCAAGTTCACTTAAAATACTTTTATGTTCTTCATTTAATCTACTTAAATTAGTTCTTTT
>OLSK01002581.1_pt1 | contig 11209 bp, 10 predicted proteins | sample 1672781 | NCBI WGS metagenome assembly OLSK01 (sample SAMEA3136723, study PRJEB25190) | human gut metagenome | biome: human gut; feature: human-associated habitat; material: faeces | place: Austria | collected 2013 | reverse complement strand
AATGAAGTCCGGTAAAATCCGGATATTGCTGGCAAATCACGCCGTTTTTGTGCAGAAAACGCGGGCGGACCCGGCTGGGCCCGCCCGCTTGCGCGCGATGTTCAGTGGATGTTCACGATCTCATATTCGTCGGAGCCGAGCCCGAGCTTTTTGCCGTGCTCGATCAGATCCTGCCAGTGCGTGTTGTTATGCGCGGCATGGAAGCGGTCACAGTCGTGCTCGTGCTTCAGATCGGTGATGGCGCTGTTTGGAAGAACCGGCTGACGGTTGATAGCCTCGGCGCAGGCCAGATCCAGCGCGACGGGGTCGGCGGATGCGAACATGCCGACGTCCGGGACAATGGGGACGTCGTTTTCCGGGTGGCAGTCGCAGTTCGGCGAAACGTCGCGGACAATGTTGATGCAGTAGCTGGGACGACCGTCCAGCACGGCCTTGGCGTATTCCGCGATCTTGCAGTTGAGGAGCCTGACACTGGCTTGGAAAGTCGGATGGATGGCGTCCTTGGGACAGACCGCGATGCAGCGGCCGCAGCCGACGCATTTATCCAGATCGATATGCGCTTTTTTATTTTCGATGATCGGCGCGCCATGAGCGCAGATCCTTGCGCAGGCACCGCAGCCGATACATTTGCGTTCACTGATATGCGGCTTGCCGTCGTGGTGCATTTCCATTTTGCCGGCACGCGAACCGCCGCCCATTCCGATATTTTTGATAGCGCCGCCGAAACCGGTGGCCTCATGGCCTTTAAAATGGCTCAGACTGATCACGATGTCGGCATCCATCAGCGCTTTGCCGACTTTGGCTTCCTGTACCAGCTCACCGTTCGGAACTGCCACATATTCTTCATCCGTCCCCTTCAGACCGTCAGCAATAATAACATGGCAGCCGGTGGAAAAAGGACTAAAGCCATTTTCATAAGCGGCCGTAATATGCTCCAGCGCATGCTTGCGGCGGCCTACATATAAAGTATTGCAGTCCGTCAAAAACGGACGTCCGCCTCGATCGCTAACGGCATCAACAACTACTTTGGCATAATTAGGGCGCAGAAAAGAAAGGTTGCCCGGTTCGCCGAAATGGATCTTGATCGCCGCAAATTTATTTTGAAAATCAATGTCTCCGATCCCAGCCGCTTCGATCAGCTTCCCAAGCTTCTGCGGCAAACTTAAACCGCCATATCTGGTACGCATATCCGAAAAATAAACTTTAGCCTTCGTCATCTTCCATTCCTCCTTATAATAATCCCGGTAAATTCAGGTCCCTGCTATCGATCACAGGCTGTCCCAGCGTACGTGACGGCACGAAGCTGCCGTGGCAGTCGCTGCCGCCGCTGATGAGCAGCTGATGCTGACGGCAATAAGTGAGCAGTGCCGCCGTATCTTCCCTGCTATGTCCCGAATGATAACACTCAAACCCGTCAAAATCCTCCTTCGCCAGTTCCAGCAGCGTCGCCGCCAGTCCCGGTCCGTGGAAGCTGCTGGCCGCGTGCGCACATAAGGCCACGCCGCCGGCGCCGTGGATAGCGTCCACTACTTCTTTGATCGAAGGAAAAGTCGGAAAACCAAGATCATGTTCTTTGGTAAAAATCCTGTTGAAAAAATCATTGACGTCGCCGCAGAGCCCTTTATCCTGCAAAAACGCCAGGGCCTTCCAGCCTCCCCGGCTTCTATCATAATCATACCGCAAAAACTCGTCAAAATCCAGCGGCCAGCCCCGTTCGATCAACATTTTTATGCTTTCATCATCCTTGCCGTTCAAAAGCCGTTCATTATGTTCCAACAAATCCAGCAGTGGTTTATTAGTAATATCAATGCCATAACCCAAAATATGAAAACAGAAATCGTCTTTCGTCGAACAGATCTCTACACCGGGAATAAATTTTAAGCCGGCGGCAGCTGCCAGCTCCTGCGTCGCCGCCACGTTGGCCACACTGTCGTGATCAGTCACCGCAATAGCCCCCAGCCCTGCTGCCAGGGCGGCGGCGACAACTTCCTGCGGCTTCCAGGTACCGTCAGAAGCCGTACTGTGGATATGCAGATCAACTTGCATCTGTCCGGCCCTCCTTCCGGCAGCGACAGACCTTACATTCTGCCGTCTTCAGTTCCTGAGGCTTCCGGTAAAAACGTCTGCCAAACAAACAACTTAAAATAAACATACAGGTACCCGTCAGCACGATCGTGCCGCCGGGCGCTAAATTAGCATAATAGGATAACGTCAGCCCGCCGGAAACGATGACCAGACCGTAAAGGATACCGCCGTAAATAGTCCCGGCAAAGCTGCGGGCCGTCTGCAGCGCGCAGGCTACCGGGATCACCATCATCGCGGAAACCAGCAGCAGGCCTACAATACGCATCGACAGAGCCACTGTCAGCGCCGTCAGCACTGCCAGCCACATATTGAGACGGTCTGCCGGCAGGCCTGCCACCCGCGCGGAAGTCTCATCAAAAGTCAGATATTGCAGCGGACGGTAAAAAAGCATCACAAAAAGGCAGGCAAAAATACCCAGCCCAGCCACGATCCACAAATCACTGCTGCTGATCGTCATCAGGCTGCCAAACAAAATACTGCTTAAATTAAATCCGCCCATCCGGTTCATACTGGTAAAAACAACTGCCAGCCCGATGCCGCTGTAAAAGAAAATCGCTAAAATCATCTCTGAAAAGGCCGCCAGCCTGGTCCGCACCCATTCGATAACCAGCGCCCCCAGAACAGTAACGGCTGCCGCGCTCAAAACAGGCTGCCAACCCAGCAATGCGCCTCCGGCCACACCGGCAAAAGCGATATGCCCCAGGCCGTCGCCGATCATCGACTGCCGCCGCAGCACCAAAAAGCTGCCGATCAGCGGACAGATCACGGCCACGATCAAACCGGCCAGCCAGGCCCGCTGCATAAATTCCGTTGTAAACATTTCCAACATAATAAGTACCTTCTATCTGTAAAAGTAACCGTGTTTATGACGATGCACCAGTGCCTGCCGCACATCGCCCCAGAAGCAGACATCATGATCCAGACACAGAGCGTTGTGTGCCACTTCGGCCGCCAGCTCCAGATCATGCGACACCATCACGATCGTTACCCCCAGATCACGGTTGATGTCCCTGAGCATCCTGTATAACTCGATCTTCGCATCCGGATCGACACCGGTCGCCGGTTCGTCTAAAAGCAGCAGCTCCGGCTGACGTACCATAGCGCGCGCCAAAAAGACCCGCTGCTGCTGACCGCCCGATAATTCACCGATTTTGCGATGCGCCAGGTCCTGAAGATAAAATCGTTCCAGCATCGTTTCCACTCTGACCTTACCGACACGGGAAATTTTCTGGAACATGCTGCTGCCGCACAAAAGTCCCAGTCCGATAACTTCTTTGACGCTGATAGGAAAATCACGATGCTGTTTGGCCGGGTTCTGCGGCACATAACCGATTTTTTCCCAGCTGCTGAACTGCGGCAGCGGCGTTCCGTACAATTCGATCGCGCCGGCAGTCGGCTGCAGGATGCCTGCTAAAAGGCGCAGCAGCGTGCTTTTACCGGCGCCATTAGGACCGATGACCGCCACAAAATCACCCTGGGCGATCTCAACCGACAAATCGTGCAAAATCCAGCCTTCGCCATAATTATAACCTAATTTATCTATTTTGATGATATTTTCCATAGCTCCACCGCTTATTTAACGCCTAAGGCCAACTCCAGATTGTCGATATTACGCGTCATGATTTTTAAATAATCGTCGCCGTTTTTTCTGCCGGCTTCACTCAGCCCTTCCAGCGGATCAAGCACCAGCGTCTGGGCGCCGGAGGCTTCCGCTACAGTCTGAGCGATGCGTGGACTGACCAGAGTTTCAAAGAAAACATATTTGACCTGTTTCTCTTTGATCGTATCGATCAGTTTTTTCAAATCAGCCGGCGTCGGTTCCGCGTCTGGAGAAATACCCATGATCGCCACCTGCTGCAAGCCATAATCTGCCGCCAGATGACCGAAGGCGGCATGCGTCGTAACAAACAGCTTTTGCGGCGCCTGTGCCGCCAGCTTCGTCAGGCGTTGATCCAGCTGCAGCAGCTGCTTCTGATAATCCTCGCTGTTCTTTTTATAAACAGCAGCATGTTCAGGGTCAGCCTGCACCAAAGCAGCCGTTATCGCGCCAACTTCCAGTATCGCTTTCCGGGGGCTCAGCCAGACATGCGGGTCTACATGAGTAGCTTTTTCGTCAAACAATCCTTTGCCGGCTTCCACACTGACGACCTTTTTATCCTGCACCGCTTCTAATGCGGGCTGTGCCCAGCTTTCAACACCGCCATTATAAACAAACAGCCTGGCATTACCTAATTTAGTCAGGTCCCTGGCCGTTGGTTCCCAGTCATGCGGTTCCACGCCGTCTGCGATCAGGGTCTCGACCTGCACCAGGTCACCGCCGATCTGTCTGGTAAAATCAGCCATGGGATAAAAGCTTGCCACTACCGGCAGCTTGCCCTCAGCCTGTTTTTGTTCACTGCCGCAGCCAACTGCAGCCAATAAAACCATACCTAATATTACAGCCAAAAGCTTCTTCATGCTTACCTCCTACAAGATACCGCAGCTAAAATTTATTATTAAGCAGTAAGCCGCTTTACTTCTCTCCGTTATTTTTTCTCCAAAATATACCAGCCTCATTGCTGCTCCTGATCAGCTCTTTTTACAGACTGCTCACTTATCACAATCCTCGCAATAGCCGTATAAAATACTATGCTGCAGACTTAAATTAAATTTATGCTTCTGCAGTACATGCTCCGAAAACATATCCAGGTGCTCGCAGCTCAGAGGAATGACCTTTCTGCACTTCAGGCACACCAGCTTCCCTCTTAGATCTGCCTGCGGACAAGGCAACCGCCAATATTGCGTTCCTGAACCATCCACCGGCTGGATCTTGATGACAGAGCCTTCCAAAGCCTGCCGCTCTAAAAAACGGTACACCGTCGTCTGGCCTATGTCGATCTGTAGTTTTTGCAGACTGCCCAGCAAATCCTTGACAGTTAAAAAATTATGTTTATCCTCTAAAAAATATTGCAGCATCGCTTCCTGCTGAGCAGTTTTATAAGGATTACGTTTTTTCATGAGGCACTCCTTAATTTGAAATTGAAATTCATATTCACATCTTACTCCGATTTAAAAACCTTGTCAAGAAAACAGTATGTCATTACGACTTGAAGAAATTCTATAATCGCCTGTAAAATAGAGTATAATACTGTTAACAAACATCTTTATTTAAGGAGGAGCTCTGCCATGCTCACTAAATTACCAGCCAAAGCTAAAATCGCCGCGTTCGATATCGACGCGCAAAATACCTTTACCCCCATCTGTCCCGACGAACTTCCTGTTGCCGAAGGTGACCAGATCGTCAGCGAGCTTAATGCTCAGGCAGCATTAGCAGCTTTGCGTATCGGCTCCCGTGACGCCCATTCACCTCAGGCAGTCTGGATCGCAGACAGTAAGCATCCTGTACTCAGCCCCGTCAGCGGTTATCCCGATGTCGACGTGCGCTGGCCGGCTCACGCCATCATCGGCACTAAAGGTTTTGACTTTATCGAAGGGCTTGACCCCAAAGCCTATGATTTCCAGGTCTACAAAGGTATTGAAGTCGATAAACACCCCTACGGGGCCTGTTACCATGACTTGGCCAACACGCTTTCCACCGGCGTCATCGAGTATCTGCGGGAGCATGGCGTCACCACGGTGATCTGCGGCGGCCTGGCTACTGATTACTGCGTCAAGAACACGGTACTGCAATTACGCGCCGCCGGCTTTGAGGTCATTCTGAACCTCGCCGCCTGCCGCGGCATCGCCCCGGACACAGTTGCAGCGGCACTTGCAGAAATGCGTGCCCAAAATGTCACTATCGTCGAAAACACGGCTGAATTAAAGAAAATGCTGTAAGACGACAAACAAAAAGGACGAGCTGCCGCTCGTCCTTTTTCATTATTATATTTAATCCTTATGCCAAACTTCGATACCTTGCTGACTGGGCAGGATCGCCGGGTCAAATTCAGGCTCTTCGATACCGGCACGTTTTTGATCCATATAATCATGCAGGGCAATATAAGCATACTTGCCCAAAAGCGCGATCGCCACCAAATTTGTGATCGCCATCAGTGCCATAAAAAGATCCGCCATATCCCAAACCAACGCAACTTTAGCCACGCTCCCAAACAAAACCATACCCACAACGAAAATACGGAACAGCATCAGCGTCATATAATTTTTACTGATAAAGCCGATATTGATCTCGCCATAATAATAATTGCCTACAATAGAACTGAACGCAAACAGGCAGATCATGCCTGCCAGAAAGCTCGGCGCCCAGGGACCTAACTGCTGCGATAAAGATTGCTGCACCAGTTCGATACCGGTCAGCTTGCCTTCGGTGTAACCATCGGAAAGCAGCACGATAAAAGCAGAAGCCGAGCAGACCAGCAGCGTATCGACAAAAACGCCAAAAGCCTGGATCAGGCCCTGTTTGACCGGATGCGTAGCGCTGGCCGTAGCAGCAGCATTCGGTACACTGCCCATGCCGGCCTCGTTCGAAAACAGGCCGCGCTTGATACCAGTCATCAAAGCCGCGCCCATACCGCCGCCGGCTACGGCCTGCCAGCCAAAGGCAGATTCAAAAATAGTAGCAAAAACCTGCGGCAGCTTCTCAATATTCATCAGTGTCACACCTAAAGCAATCAAAAGGTACAAGCCGGCCATGATTGGCACCATCCATTCGGCGACCTTAGCAATACGCGCTACACCGCCAAAAATAACAATGCCAGTCAATGCGGCAATAATGCAGCCCATCACGAAACGGTCCAGACCAAAAGCAGCCTGCAGAGAGACAGTGATCGTATTCGCCTGCACGGAATTAAAAATCAAACCGAAGGTCACACTGATCAGCACGGCAAACAAGGCCGCCATCGGCTTATTGCCCAACACGTTTTTAATATAGTAGGCCGGACCGCCACGATAACCGCCGCCTTCACGCGGCACTTTGTAAATCTGGGCCAAAGTACTTTCAATAAAGCCCGTCGCCGAACCTAAAACAGCGATGATCCACATCCAGAAAATAGCGCCGGGTCCGCCGCTGACGATCGCGATCGCGATACCGGCAATATTACCAACGCCTACACGGGAAGCAGTGCTGACACAAAATGCCTGAAACGAAGAAATATGGTTGTGTTCAGTTTTCTGACCCACGCCTTCCTTTAAAAGACGCACCATTTCTTTCAGGCAGCGCACCTGCACGAACCGGGTCTTAAGCGAAAACCAGATCCCCAGACCTACCAGCATCACGATCAAAACATACGACCATAAAATATCATTGGCAAAAGCAACAAAACTCTCTAAAAACTCCATTTTCTCTCTCCTTTGCAATCAGACCTGTCTTACTTTTCACGCTCTGCAGGCACTTCGACATATTCGCTGCCGACCTGCTCCAGCTGCGTCATTCTGTTAAGCGCCTCAGTCAGCCACCGCTCCGCCTCGTCCTGCTGTTCCTTTCTCATATACAGCAAAATCCTGGCCTGCTGACCGTATTCCACCGACGCCACTGTAAACAGCTGCTGCTGGTAGATAATATTCAGGAGTTTGCCTGCGTCCGCCGCGTCCGCAGTCAAAGCAAAGGTACCCATTAAAAGCTTCCGGGCCAGACCGCAGCCCTGCACAGCTTTCGACACACTGCCTGTATACGCACGCACCAATCCGCCTGCCCCCAGCTTGATCCCGCCGAAATACCGTGTCACCACCGCCGCTACGCCGCTGAGTTCGTTCTTGCGCAGCACTTCAAGCATCGGCAGACCTGCCGTCCCTGACGGTTCGCCGTCATCACTTGATCTTTGCGCCAGCTCATCAATAATATAAGCGGAACAGTTATGGGTGGCATCCCAAAACTCTTTTTTTACCGCTTTGATAAACTCCTGTGCCTCTGCTTCGCTGCTCACCTTTTTCAGCGTACAGATGAAGCGCGACTTCTCAATAACGGTTTCATCACGATAATCGCTCCTGATGGTATACAATGCTTTTCTCCTTTACTGTACGATATTTTTATTATAACATAAGGCAATATTTCCTGAAACTTTATCTTTAGTCTTTTATCTTTAAAATTTTTTTGTTATAATGTTTGGAAGTATTGATAGAAAATGCAGACTTCAGCTGTTTTTTGCAGACAAAAATCTACACCGCAAGGTGTTGATCTGATATACTTTTATTTTTATATAAGGGAAAGAGGTTTTACGCAATGAAAACGTTTTGTCATCTGATAGGAAAATACTTTGGCATCATCGCCATCGTCTTTCTTATCCTGGGTATGACCATACCCGACAGCTTTAAATGGGTAGTCGGCAATTTAGGCGGCATCCCGGTTTTGAGTACCTTGCTGGGCGTTATTATGTTCGGCATGGGCACCACACTCAATCTCCGTGACTTTGCTTTAGTCTTAAAACGTCCTCTCGATGTTTTTGTCGGCGTCTGCGCCCAATATCTTATCATGCCTTCGCTGGCTTTTTTACTGGCGATGGCCTTCAATCTTGACCCGGCTCTTACTGCCGGCGTAGTTTTGGTAGGTACCTGCCCCGGCGGCACTTCCTCCAACGTCATCACCTTCATGTCTAAAGGGGACCTGGCCTTATCTGTAACCATGACCAGTGTTTCCACACTGCTTTCACCGATCCTTACTCCGCTCATCACCTATCAGCTCATTGGGCAGAAAATAGCTTTTGATCCGCTGGGTATGTTCTGGAGTATCATTCAAATCGTTATCATACCTATCTGTCTTGGCCTGGCTGTCAAAGCACTGCTGCCGAAGCTGGCCGAGCAGGCCACCGATTATCTGCCCGCTGTTTCGGCTATCGCCATCTCCCTGATCATTGCCGGCGTTATTGCCGTCAGCCGCGATAATATCCTCAAAACATCCGGCGTCATCCTGCTGGTAGTAATCTGCCACAACTGCCTCGGCTATCTGTTAGGCTTTATCTTAGCCCGCCTCACCGGCATGAGCTGGAAAAAAGCTATTGCTCTTTCCGTTGAAGTCGGCATGCAGAACTCCGGTCTGGCTACCGGCCTTGCCAAAGCGCATTTCACCTCGATGCCGATGGCTACCGTTCCAGGCGCAATCTTCTCGGCCTGGCATAATATATCCGGCGCCCTTTTGGCCTGGATCTTCGTTAACTTTCTCAATCCCAGATATGCTCCTGTCGAAGAAGAAGAGCCTGTATCATTCAAAGCTTAATCCTACATAGAGATAAAAATTAAGCAAGCGTCCGTTTCTTACCAAAGAAGCGGACGTTTTTTATTCCCGACAAACGCTGCTTCTCAAACCGTAAACAACAGTGTATAATTCACTTAAGAAATATTTTTAAAATCATCAGCAAATATATCTGTTTTGCCGATATTTATAAAGGAGTTGCCGCAGTGTCCGAACTTGCTCCCCTCATCGAAGATCTGGCCTTCATTCTTGTTCTGGCCGGCATCGTTACTATCTTCTGCAAAAAATTCAATCAGCCTTTGGTTTTAGGTTATATTTTAGCAGGCTTCTTTGCCAGCCCGCATTTTAACCTGCTGCCAAATGTAGTCGATACAGCCAATATCGCCGTCTGGTCAGATATCGGCGTTATTTTTATTTTATTCAGCCTCGGCCTTGATTTCAACTTTGCCAAAATCAAAAGTATCGGCGGCACAGCGCTGATCGCCGCCGTAACAGAACTTGCAGGCATCACACTGCTGGGCTACGGCTGCGCCCGTCTGCTTGGCTGGCAGCCGCTCGACAGTCTCTTTGCCGGGGCCATGCTGACCATGTCTTCTACAGCCGTTGTCAGCAAAACCTTCGAAGAGCTGGGACTTTTAAAAGAACGCTTCACGCAGTTTACCTTCGGCATCTTAGTATTGGAAGATATTTCCGGGATCATCATGATGGTCATGCTCTCAACCATTGCCGCTGCAGGCGCGGCCATTTCCGGTACAGAAATGCTGGGCAGTATCGGCGAACTGGCTTTTTTCCTCATCATCTGCTTTGTCTGCGGTATTTTCTTCCTGCCCACCTTCTTTCGTAAGGTCAGTCAATACCTGACTTCGGAAACACTGCTCATTTTTTCGCTGGGCCTGTGCCTGAGCATGGTCGTACTGGCAACTAAAATGGGCTTCTCTTCGGCGCTGGGAGCTTTTCTCATGGGTTCGCTGCTTTCCGGTACCGTGTTTACCGAAACCACCAAAAAACTTTTAATACCGGTCAAAGATCTTTTTTCCGGGATCTTTTTTGTTTCTGTCGGCATGATGGTCGACCCTGTCCTGGTCGTTAAATATGCGCTGCCAATCGCCGTGCTTACTATTACCCTGATCATCGGCAAGACTGTTTTTTCCTCACTGGGTGTCATTCTGGCCGGCAAAGACCTGCAGACAGCGTTACGCTGCGGCTTCAGTTTGACGCAGCTGGGTGAGATAACCTTTATCGTCGCCTCCATCGGCGCCACCCTCAAGGTCACCAGTGCTTTCTTATATCCTGTTTTCGTAGCGGTTTCAGTTATCAGTATTTTTCTGACGCCGTCCATCCTGCGCCGGGCCGACAAAGTTTCCGCCTGGCTCATGCGCCGGCTGCCGGCAAGACTGCTGCGCCTTTTACCGCAGCCTGACGAAGCGCCAGCCAGCCAGGAACAGCGCAGTGCCTGGAAGGAATTACTGCAAAGCTACTTCACCCGCCTCACAGTCTTCTGCGTCATCCTCAGCTTCCTCTCCTATCTTGGGCAAAGTAAGCTGCTGCCATATTGCCACAAACTTTTTGACGGCTACACAGCCGATATTATTGCCGCCGTCATCCTGCTGCTGTGTATGGGCCCTTTTTTAATGGCAGTCATGTTCCAGCGGGTCGCGCATACCGATCTTATCTCAAGCCTGTGGTTCCAAAAAACCACTAATCACCTGCCCCTGTTTCTTTTGCTTTTTCTCAAAATCGCCATTGGCCTGTTCTTCATTCTGTCTGTGTTCACAGGCATTTTAGGCTTCAGCAAATTTATTGCTTTTGCCGCTGCCTGCATCCTGGCAAAGTTTATTTATTCCTCAGAATATTTCGTGGAACGCTATTTACAGATCGAATCCCAGTTTCTGATAAATTTAAACGCCAAAACTTTAGTAGAACGAAAAAAGCATACTGCCGATCACCCTACCTGGCTGGACGAGCAATTATATGTCAAGCGCTACCGGGTCGCAACCAATTCTC
>OLSK01002580.1_pt1 | contig 11209 bp, 13 predicted proteins | sample 1672781 | NCBI WGS metagenome assembly OLSK01 (sample SAMEA3136723, study PRJEB25190) | human gut metagenome | biome: human gut; feature: human-associated habitat; material: faeces | place: Austria | collected 2013 | reverse complement strand
CACACCGATGCACGAAATAAAATGTTTCACGTGGAACACTGTTAAACAAAGTTAAAAGAATAATTTAACACAAAATAACACGCCAACCGCTTGCAGGTAAAATAAAATGCTTAACTTTGCAGCGTGTTAAACAATTAAATACTTTATCAAAATGAAAACAACCGATTTAATTTTAGAAAATCAAAAAGTGTTGAACGCATTGCAAGAAATGTTATTGCAGACTAAGAAACACGTTGAATTTTTGGCGGCTGGTTCGCCCGAAATGCGTACCAATTTGGAAAGCATCGCCGAAAGCCTGCAAACGGGCGTTGATATTTTGGAAAATCAAATCGTGTTCAACCGTGATACACGCATCAAGTTTGCGAAAGAATGTGCTTGCAAAAATCAAGCATACGACTTTATAGCGGCTGAAAAACTTATCGGGAGTTTCAAAACCTTTTGCGAATGTTACCCCACAAACTTGTACATCTGTTTAACGGGCGTTGAAACATTGCAGGACAAATAACAATCAGCACGGCACAAAGAAAAGGCGGTAACAATCAAGTTGCCGCCTTTCTTTTTGTCCTGCCTTGCAGTTACTCAATATAAACGCCGTCATACAAAGCCGCATATATCATTTCTTGTTCCTCTGTCAGCATTTCGGCGGTGTGTATGGGTGTAACATCATCGAACACGTTAAACCCTCTGAAATCGCCTAAAATGCCCGTTTGTCGGTCGGTGTTTCGCCCGTTGCTTGCGCTCTCGTACCACTTGCAGTAAATGTAAGGTTCTAACCCGTAATATAACATTTCGTTCCAATCATCGCCGCCCACGGTTTTAACTTGGGTACTTGGTGAAAGATATATTATTTCGCTGCTTGGTTCGGTTTCCTCAACTTGAAATACAACGCCATTGCAGGACAAAAGCGCAACCCCGTTGCCCGTTACCACGTTTATAACGTACTGCAAAGCTATCGTTTTGCCTGCGTAATCGGTATTGAGTGTAACAAAGCCTGCAAACGGCAAAAAGATTTGTATTTCGCTTTCGTAGTCGGTGTTGTCCTCATTGTGCGCTGGTACTACCGCCGTGCCGAAATCAAGCGTTATTTTGTCTTGCGCTGGCTGGTGGCAAGATACGCCCGTGTTGTAGTTGCCGCATCGTATTACATCGGTGCTGCTTGCCGCTATGTTGGTGTAAACACGGCGTATTTTGTTCACGTATGCGCTCAAATCAATGTTTTCGTATATGGGTGCGCCCGTGCTTGGGTCTGTTCCCGTTTCCTTGAAAAACCGTTTGCCGCTAAACTCTGCCAACTCGTCAAGCGTTACCAAATACACGTTTATAGCCCCGTACTGCTCGCCTACAACCGCCACGGGGTACGCACTGCCAATAACTGCAAAATCGCTCCAATCAGTGTTTATTTGTATGCTTCCCGTTGCTGTCTTTTTATCGCTTGAAATCGTAAGGTCTTGCGTTTGAGCGAAGCCGCTTGCGTTCCTGTAATAGAATTGCGGTGTACTTTGTTTGGTGTCAAATTCTGTGCCATCGTTTGCCGTTAATGTAACATTTACCGTTTCCCCGTCTTTCACATATTGCGGCAAGTCCTCGTTAGCGGTGCAATTTGATAGGTTTGTAGAAATTTCTACCACATCATCGTAACTGCCCGTAAGCGTTACGGGCTTTGTCGGGTCTATGTCGGTAACGGTTAGCGTTGCTTGTTGGCTGTATTCCAAATCCTGCACCACAAACGGCGTTTTGGTCGCTGTTCCTGCCTTGTTCGTGTAACTTGCTTTGAGGTCAAAGAAACGAACTTTGTTCGGGGTGTATTGCCCCGTAACGGTGAAAGTTGCCGTTTCCCCGTCAAACGTATGTTGTTCGGTTACGCCGCTGCCCGTTATGTTGTTCGTAACATTAAGTTTGGGTGTTCCCTCGCTGGCTGTCGTACCCGTAAGCGTGAAACTCTCGCCCGTGTCGGCATCGTCATACTCCCAACTTGCCGTTTTACCGTCTGGCGAAATTGTCAAGTCCTTTGTATCGGGGGAGCCGTAACCGTCCGTAAACTCAACTTGCGCCGCCGTTATCTTGTAACCCTCGTTTGCCGTTACTTGTATGCTCGCATCAAAATAACTGCTTCCCTTTGTTCCCGTTGCGGTCGTGTTCGGTATGTTGTTTATAACTTCCAAACTGTTTTCGCTTCGGGTGTTTCCCGTGATAGTTATTTCCGTGTCTGCATCGGTGTCGGACAACTCACCAAATGCCCAAACCTTTGCGCCGTTTTGCTCCAAAACAACGCTTTTCGGGGAGCCGCTTGTGCTGTTATAAACCGCCTTAATATCGCCTACAAACAAATAACCGTCATTCGTTCTTATGTTTATATCCCAATAACCGCCGCTTACGTTCCACTGGCTGTTATCATCGTGTGCGTTAGGTATATTTACAATTACTGCCATACTCTTTTAATTTTCGGTTGTTCCTTTCAAAGTTACCATAATGATACCCCCGTTTTCATTCAAAAGCCCCGTTTCAGAAAACGGCACTTTCTCGAAATTCGGGGTGCGCTTGTAAACCGTATCACGGTTTGAAATATACGGGTCGGGGTTGTTGCTTTCAGATACACGCCCCGTTGCCGCCAAAATTTCGCTTTCGTAGGTTTTGAGTACATCAACACGCAACGTAAGTTCGTAGGCGTTGTTTCCCTCAAAACTTACCCTTTCCACGAAATAATACCGCCCCAAATCGGGAATATAACAATAATTGAAAGTCGGTCGGGGCTGCTTTCGTAGTGTTACGGTCGGGCGCAACACATCGAAAGTTTGCCGCAAATCGCCCTCAATCGCCGTAAAGTCGCCCAACTGCTTGTTTACCGTGTTCGGGTGTCCGTTGTATGAATAAAAGTTTATCGTTGTCATATCTGCAAAGAAAAAAGGCGGTGCGGTGCGCTTTCACATGCACCCACACCGCCCAAAGTTAAACAATCTAATACCTATTGAGTTACTCAATAAAGAATACTACAAAGTTTTCGTTTGTATCGTTGAAATATCCAGCGTCAAACTTGTAATAGTTGTTGAAAAACTCGGCTTTTGCGTTGTAGTTCGTTGTTACTCGTCTGTCAAGATTGCAAACGCCCAACGCATCACGGTCGAACATTACGCCCAACACGCCCGAAATTTCAACGGCTTTGCCGCCGCTTTCCTTGACATTAATGTTGCCCGTGCTGGCAAACTCGTAGTTCTGTCCGCTTCCCTGCCAAAAAGGTACGGTTTCGGCTTGCGGCAAAAGTACATCACCACGGTTAAACGTGTCTGAATAAAGATAGGTTTGCGCTGCCTTTGCAAAGTCGGACAAAAGTACAACGTGTAACATATCTTTCGGCGTAAATCTTTCCTTGCCGCCAACATTGAACACGGTCGAAATGCTTTGCAGGCGGTCGGCGTATGTTCCCATAACGTAGGACGCAAAGCGGATAAAATCGGGGTCGGTTATCGCCTTTGCAGCGGTTAACTTTGTGGTTGCGCCCGTCTTGTCGTTGTACAACTTCAAAAGGTTTACACATCTTGCCGTGCTTGCGCTGGAAAGGACTGCCCCTGCCATATCACCTGCCGCCGTTGCTCCAAACGCTTTCGCATCAGCCAAAACCGTTTCCGCAATCATATTGTTAATTGTGTGCATAATCAGCGCATCGGCTTTGATAGTCATTGACTTTTCAACGGCTGCATAAATCATCGAAATAAAGCCGTTAAGTTGTGCGGCGTTGCTGAAACTTTCCTTAACCTGCCTTTCGGTGATTGATACGGGCACTTCAAAAGTAACCTTTGAGTTGAAAAATTTGGCGGTTACGGTCGGTTGGTGGAAAACATCTTGGTCATAACTGTGCCCGTTTGTCAAGTTCCACGTATCGTTTTCTTCTGCTTCGGGAACATCGGCACTTATTTTTTCCAACACGCTGCCAAACTCCCACGCATCCATTAAAACGCTCGGCACTTTGCCCGCATAAGGTCGGTTTACGAAAATCACCTTGCCGATATGGTTTACAAGTGATTTAACGTAATTATCCACGGCATTTTGATTGAACACTTCTTTGCCCAAATCCACAATGCCCGTCAAATCCTTGGTTACAATGTCAGTACGCCCCAACACTTCACCCGATACGCTGTTAATAAGTGTGTAAATCTGTTTTACTTCCATATTGCTAAAAATTAAATTAGTTATTCGTAAATACTCGTTGTAAGTTCTCTTACAAGTGCAAAGATAATGTTTTTTCTCCAATTATCACGCCTTAACTGCAATTCTTTTGAAATTTCACTTGAAATTGATTTGCTTGCGCCCGTTCCTTTGCTTGTTTCGGTTGTTTGGCGTTCCTCTGTGCGGTTTCTCTCATCGCCCATGGTCTTTCGGTCGCTGTCTGAAAAATCGGTGTCATTAAACGCCTTGTTTGCTCCCGTTTCGGTGTTGTCCGTGCTTTCCTGCAAAGTTACGGTTTCCGTCCGTTCAACTTGCCCCGTTACGGGTGTCAGTACATCGTAATCGGCTAACATCGCCGCCGCTTCACGTTCCCAGCCTTGCACGTTTACCGCAATCACCGCCGAAACAACATCGCTTGCGTTGTCGCTGGTTATGCTGCTTACAACGGTCTTGCCGCCGTACATCAGTAAGGCGTAAGCGTCTAACTTGGTCGGGTCGGTATCGCCGAAAATTGCGGCGTACTCTGTCGGGTATTCGGTCTTGAAAACCGTTGCGAATATCCCGTTACCCTTTGTAAATAGTTCGCTGTATTTCATTGTTTATCTTTGTTTTCTTCGTTTTCTTCTGTTTCTTCTGTTTCCTCTGTTTCGGTATCGTTACCGTCCGTTTCCGTTTCCGTTTCTTTCGTTTCTTCTGTTTCCTCTGTTTCGGTATCGTTCCCGTCTGTTTCCGTTCCGTTTCCGTCTATTTCGGTTGTTTCCTCTGTCGGGTCGGGTTCTTCTGTCGGGTCGGGGTTTTCCTTTGCCGTTTCCAAATCAGCCGCCAAAGCGTTGTAATTATCCCTTTCCAAACCCCAACTTGAAGCAAGTTTAACCGAAATTTCGGTATCGAACATTTCGTTAATTTTCTCAACTGCATTTTGTCTTTCTTTTAGCATATTATCCACATACGGCAAAAGTACGTCCACATTCATTGATACCTCGCCCAAATTGAGCCGTTCACGCTTCATATTATAATTTGCGTTTAACCCCAATTCGTTGTACATACTCGCTTTGTAGTATTGTATCAGTTCAATAAGTTGTGTAATATACACGCTGTTTGTGGTCGGTGCGGTCTGCATATTTACGCCTTTGAAAAAAGCGTTTTCCCCGATAATTGAAAACTCGCCGTCCTGTATCTTGCGCAAAAACTCATCGGCACTTTGTTTCGTCTTGTCATCGCTGGCACTTATAAGCATCGTGATACGGGTCAAAATGCTTGCCGTGTTCAACGAAATAAGCCCGTCAGTATGTAAGACGGCATAACGCCCAATAAGCGGCAAAAGGCTTTCGCCGTTGCTGTCATTTTCAATCAAAACCCCGTCTTTCTGTATATCGTAGGTTTTGTTTAACTTTAATGCAGGGTTCGCCACGGTGTAAAGCGTTGCCCGTCCGTAAACATCGGGTTCGCCGCCTTTGCCGCCCGAAAGCGCATACAAAACCCCGTCCACGCTGGTAACAAAGGCGTTGCCCGTGGTCTGCAAAAGCCGCTCCAATTCCTTTTGCGGTATGCTGTCGGGCAAACCCTCATACTCAAACATACTTTGAGTTTTCGCCAACGTGTTCGCAATAAATTCGGTTACGGCGGTGTCTTTGTCCCTTACTTGTTGCTGGTATAACTTGTAAATGTTATCTTTCCTTTTCATCTGTCAAAACTTTAATAAGCGTTGTTAATTCGGCTAACACTTTCGTATTTTCCGCAATCGTGTCCTTGAGGTGTTCCGTTTCTTCTTGGTGCGTCTGCCTTTGTTTCACCATATACCAAAACAACGCCCCACACATCACAATCGGAAAACCCAAACTTGAAATGATTTGAATAATAGTATTTGCGTCCATATCAATAAATTTTTAGTTCCTATTGCAAAGGTATTTATTTATTTCGTAAAACGTGCGGTTCGGCACGAAATTTGCGCCAAACCGCCGTAATTTTCATTTCAGCGAAACAATGTTTGTCTTTGCGCTCGTAATTAAATAATTGCGTACTATTTCGCCGACTTCGTTGTCTTGGTAGAAAACTTTGTCTATTGCGAAAAACCGTGCAACTTGTTGTTCAACATAACTTGCCGTACTTAACAACTTGCGTTTGTAGTTCGGTTTGCCGTTCATTTCCAGCGAATAAATAAGGCTGTTTTCCTCATCTTTTATTGGGGTTGTCTTTGCGTGTATGTACGTGAAACATTCGTTGCCTACTTGTATAATGTTTCCTTGTAACACTACATCGTTAAACTTGATATAATACACAAACAACACATCTTGCGGCTTGTACTTGCACGGCAAATGCGGATATACGGCAAGTTCCCACTTACCGCCCGTAATCATCTGCAAGTTTTGGTTATCGAAACAAAAATACTTGTTGCTGGCTTTGTGTTGCACTATCGTGCTGCAATACTCAACCGCCACTATTGCGCCGTGTTCGCCAAAGCGGTATATATCTATCGTTCCCTGCTCCATAAACGGCACTTGCTTCAAACCCATTTCCGTAAAGTACGGGCAAAACTTGTTTACCGTGTTCCCCAGCATAAAAACCTTAACATCGTTGCGCTGGCGTATTATCGTACTCAAAAGGTTCATAAACAACATAAACTCATCGGGCAAATAATACCGCCGTGTCAAAAACTCATCAAACACAATCGTTGTAACATTCGGGTAACTGCTGCTTTTTTCGTGTTCCTGCTCTGAAAGGCAAAACCCGTAACAAAACGGGGTCGGGTCGGGTGTCCGCTTGTTTTTCTCTGCATCGTAGTAAGATAAAAACCATTTGTTTGACATATAGAACACTTCGTTAAATTTGCCGTCTGTCAGTTCCTCAATAAGCCCGTTTGCCACGTGGTTGGCAAACAGACTTTCGGCACGTTTGCCCCGTAAGTCCTCACGCCATCGGCGTATATATGCCATTTGCTTGCCCGTCTTGATATAGTTTTCCAAACCATATTTTAAGGCGGCGTAAGTCTTGCCGTTAGACCTTTCGCCGAATATCACGTTATAATCGGCGTTCTTGCTCAAAATCGCTTTCAAGTCGTAAAATTTCGGCTTGTCTGTCTTTGTCTTTCTTGTTGTCATAACTCTTTTATTTTTAGTCCTTAAATTTAATACCTCGCAAATAATTTATGTACATAACCGAAAGGGAAAGGCTGTATCCGGTCGGCTCTAAATGTACGCCCGTGCGTTCGTTGTAATGCGCCGTGCTGCCTTTGTAGTCGGTTATTTCGCCTTGTATCTCGTAGTCTATGTACGTATGTATGTTTTTGCCCGTTGCGGCTGGCGGTATATCCAGATAATTAGTGAAAGCGTCAAAGATGCCGTTTGCCCCGTACTTTTCAATAAGATAGGGTATCGCCGCCTTTTTGTTCACGCCCGAAACGGTTAGACTGAAATCGTATGCCCGTCCGCCTGCTTTCAGTGCGTTCGGTTCTTGCACCATATACCGTTTTGCGCCCAAAGTCTTAAACCTTGTATATGTGCCTTCAAAATCCCAAACGCCCAAAGTCTTTGTTATGCCTTTTATCGTTTGCGGCTCGCAAAGGGAAAAAGGCAAACCGTGGTACTTGCAGGCGGCACGCAATTTCATTTGCACCTTCATATTATAAGCCTTGAAATATGCTTCGTGCGCTTTCCCGTTCATTATCTTAATGCTGTCCGTGTCGCTGTATATGTAATCGTCTTTCGCTTCGTGTATGCCCGTGAAAAGGTTGCGCCGTGCGTATGCGGTTACGAATATGCCCCACGGATAGAATAAGAAACGGTTTTTGCTCGTGTTGTATTTGTATAATAGTTCCTGCTTTTGTTCGGCTGTCATTGCGTTTATATCCCATTCGCCGTTATATGTAAACTCATCACGCAAAGGGTTGGTAACACTCATACCGTAACAACTGTTTAACATTTCCTTGCTGTTTAGGTACTCCACTTCTTTGCCCTCAACACCTTTTAATTTCGTCTTGCTTTCGTACAAATGTAGGATAGACTTTACAAACGGTGTCGGCAAATACTCTTTCTTGTAACAATACATTTGCCCCACTCGCATACGTTCCCACGAATAAAAATTTTTGATTATATTAAAATCCACGTCCGTAATTGTCAGTGCTATTTTTGAAGCCGCCACAATGCGCCCGTTATTTTCGCACGGGTTTTCTTTCACAAAACATTTGCTTGCGCTTATCGGGTTGTCCTGCGTTTCTTTGGCAAATATGTTGGTAAACTCAATATCAAACACGCAACAATACTTTGATATAAGAAACTCAAATTGCGCCGTACTCTTAACCGTTATCGCCACGCCTTGCGACATCGGGTATTTTTCCGCTATCATTACATACGGGTAACTGCTGGTAAAGTCGTAACTATCCACGTTATACATTATTTCGTCTGTATATTCGGCGTTTGCGTGTGTGAAACCGCCTGCAAACGCACGTTGTAACATATTAAATTCATTCATACCCGTAATTTGTAGTTCCTGCATCAAGTTTACGTAATCCCAATTCTGTACGGTCTTTCCTGCATCGCTTTTCTCACGCAAACAATGCACACGGCAATACTTGCGCACAAACCCCGTCTTTGTTATCGGTATGTGCGTTATCCCTTTGCTTTCCTCGATACGTTCTTGTATGTAGCACATCACTACTTTAATATCGTTTATGCAGTAGTGTATCTCGGCATCAGACAGCGGCGTTTCGCTGTGCCTTATTTGCTGGTAGTCCAAATCGCCGACGGCTTTTGCGCACTTGTATTTCATAAGTTGTTCGCCTAACTTTGCAAGCGAATAACCCGAAAGCAAGTAACTGCATCTAAACTCAATGTTGCCCGTTGTTATCGCATAAATCGGTTTGCGTAAATCAATACTGAAAACCCGTTGCCACTCAAACCACTTGCGCAAAAACTGAAATTCATACGAAAGGTTATGCACATACACAATAAGGCGTAATTTGTCATTCAGCCCTAAAACCTCGCTTACGGTCTGCATCATCGTGACAAACTCGCCCCACGTGCGCCCCATTATTGTATATCCGTTTATGCCAAACTGCCAAACGTACATTATTGCGGCTTTCTCTAATTTCGCCTTGCGCCCGTTCCCGTCCTGCATACGCTGCATTTGCTCGTATGTGTACGCCCGTCCGTCCGTATCACGGTAAAAACTTGTTGTTTCAATATCAAAGGCGCACGGTATGTTATAAAACCTTTCGCCTTTGCTGTTTCCTATAATGTTCTTTTCGTTTACGGCGGCTTTCAGTATTTCGTTTATTTCGGTCGGGCTGTTTATTCTTTCCTGTAACTCAAAAGGTACTTTTTTCATAACCCAAACTTGTCAAAGTTGCGCAAAATGCTCTCTATATCGTTTTGCATATCATCCATTTGGTCGGCTACCTCATTTGCCCGCCTTTCTATCTCTGCATCAATCGCCCGTGATATGCTTTGCGCTTCACTTTCTATTTGGGTGCTTATATCGCTTGCGCTTTGCTCCATTTCGCCCGTGAAATCTTTGTACCGCATCAAATACCGTTCCACGAAATCACTATCCGAAACGCTGTTTAACTTGCCTTGCAAGTTCCTTGCCATTAAATTGTACTCATCGGGCGTTAAGTCATACATACGTTGCAGGTGTTGCCCGTACTGCCTTGCACCTTGCGCCGTACTGGTTGGCTGGCGTAAAAACGAAATCGCCTTGCCGTACTCAATTTTTAGGGTGTCCCAATCGCCTTTCATTGAAAACTTGGTAAACCCCTTAATATCGCCTTTGTTTAACGCTTGCACGGCTGGCGAAAGTTGTCCGCTTTGCTCTATATTCTGTAATCGGCGGTTCGCCATTTGAAAAACCCTTGCAATCTCTTTTCGATATTCTGGGCTGCTTTCAACTGCCTGCAATATCTCTTTTTTGATTTTCGCCCGTTGGGTTGCTCCAAATACCGACTTTGAAAATTTAATCTTGTAACCTAACTTTGCCATACGCTGTTATATTAAATAGGGGTTACAAACATTGCAACCCCTACAAAGTTAAACATAACTTTTCAAACTCTTACAAGTCCACAAACGAAATCGAATAACACTTCTTGCCGTGGCTCTCATACTCGTAAATCGTGTACCCTACTTCGCCGTCTTTGATAGTTTGTACTGCCTCATCATCGGCAAGTATTTCACGCACCGTTTCGGCGGTGTGGCTTGGTAGGTTCACCAGCCATTTGTTTTCCTCGTCAATAATTACGGGGCTGTCGCCTAATTGCGACTTATGTACGTAAAGCCCATTGATTTTGTGTACCACATCTTTGCCGCCCTCATTTTGAGAGTTGAAAATATCGGCTAACTTGATGTACTGAAAATCGGTTGTGTCAATACCGAAAGTTGTCTTGTTAAACTTGCTTGCAAAACTTTTCATTGTAGTAATCTTTTAATTGTTAAACTTGGTGTTAATTGTTATTCGGCTGTCTGCCCTTGCGGTTCGCCGTCAAACGGCAAATTTGGTTCGGGGTTGCCTTGCGGCTTCAAGTCCATAAGCCACGCACGGAAACGGTTTATTTTCATAACCGCACGTTGGTTGCGGCAAACTTCGTTACACGCCATAAGGCTACCCAAAGCCGACAAAGCGGCAAAACTAAACTCGTCAAATGCGTTTCTTTTTTCGTTCATTGTAGTAAACTTTTAATTGTTAAACATAGACTTCTTAAATTTCAACGTGCCGTTGTGTTTGACTACCGTTGTATCGGTTGTGATTATCGTTGCCTTGCCCCGTACCGTTGTACCCTTTGTAACGGTGCAAGCCTGCAAGATTGCAGATAGAAACAACATCGCACCATATACGGCGAAAATCATAACACACATTGCAACTTCTTTAATTGCTTCTTTCGGTTGCTCTCTGAAATGTTGTAGTAACTCTTTCATATTTTCAAATCGTTTAATTGAACACTGCAAAGATACAACATTTTTCTAACATACAAGCATAAGCGCACAAATTATTTTCGTTTTAACTTTTCTTAACTCTTGGTGTTGTGTTCCACGTGAAACATTTTATTTCGTGTTGCGGTGCT
>OLSK01002578.1_pt1 | contig 11213 bp, 9 predicted proteins | sample 1672781 | NCBI WGS metagenome assembly OLSK01 (sample SAMEA3136723, study PRJEB25190) | human gut metagenome | biome: human gut; feature: human-associated habitat; material: faeces | place: Austria | collected 2013 | reverse complement strand
GCCATGCCGCGGCGGATGACCCGGGCCACCTGCTGCGCCAGCTGCAGGCGCATCGTGCGGACGGCGGCATCCTCCTCGCGCAGGATCGAATGGTCGTGGTAGTAGCCGTTGAAGCTCTTGGCCAGTTCGTAGACGTAGGCGCCGATGATCGAAGGCGCGAAGTTGTCGCCCGCAGACTTTACGACGGCGGGATACTCCGTCAGCGACTTGACCAAAGCGATCTCCTCGGGCAGGCAGGCAACCCCCTCCGGTACGGCCGAGAAGTCGATGCCGGCCTCGGCGGCCTTGCGCAGCACGGAGCAGATGCGCGCGTGGGTATATTGGATGAAGGGACCCGTGTTGCCGTTGAAGTCGATCGACTCGCGCGGGTCGAAGAGCATCGTCTTCTTGGGATCGACCTTCAGGATGAAGTACTTGAGCGCACCGAGACCCACCATCGTCGAGACGGCCTCGGCCTCCTCTTCCGTGCAGCCGTCGAGCTTGCCCAGCTCGGCCGACATCTCGCGGGCGGTCTGCACCATATCGGCAATCAGGTCATCGGCATCGACCACCGTGCCCTCGCGCGACTTCATCTTGCCCTCGGGGAGCTCGACCATGCCGTACGAGAGGTGCGTAATGTGGTCGCTCCACTCGGCGTAGCCCAGTTTCTTGAGCACGAGTTTCAGCACCTGGAAGTGGTAGTTCTGCTCGTTGCCCACGACATAAATCATGTCATCGAGGCGGTTGTCCTCGAAACGGCGGTAGGCCGTGCCAAGGTCCTGCGTCATGTAGACCGACGTACCGTCGCCGCGCAGCAGCAGCTTCTCGTCGAGGCCGTCGCCCGTCAGGTCGATCCACACCGAGTTGTCGTCGCGGCGGTAGAAGACCCCCTTGCGGAGCCCCTCCTCGACGAGCGACTTGCCCAGCAGGTAGGTCTGCGACTCGTAGTAGACCTTGTCGAAATCGACGCCCAGCGCCTTGTACGTGACATCGAAGCCCTCGTAGACCCAGCCGTTCATCGTCTCCCAGAGCGCATAGACCTCCGGGTCCTTCGCCTCCCACTTGCGCAGCATCTCCTGCGCCTGAAGCATGATCGGCGCATGCTTCTTGGCCTCCTCTTCGCTCTGGCCCTGGGCCATAAGCTCCTTGATCTGGGCCTTGTAGTGCTTGTCGAACTCGACGTAGTACTTGCCCACCAGGTGGTCGCCCTTCATGCCCGACGAGGCGGGCGTCTCGCCGCCGCCGTAGAGCTTCCATGCCAGCATCGATTTGCAGATGTGGATGCCGCGATCATTGACCAGGTTGGCCTTGATGACCGTGTGGCCGTTGGCCTTGAGGATCTGCGCCACGGAATAACCCAGCAGGTTGTTGCGGATGTGACCCAGGTGCAGCGGCTTGTTCGTATTGGGAGACGAATACTCGATCATGATCGTGCGCCCGGTGGCCGGAGCCTCGCCGTAGCTGGCATCGGCAGCGATCTCGGCGAAGCGCTCGCCCCAGAACGAACTGTCGAGCGAGAGGTTCAGAAAGCCCTTGATGACGTTGAACGACGCGATCTGCGGAATGTTCGCCCGCATGTATTCGCCTATCTCGGTCGCGGTGGCCTCGGGCGACTTGCGGCTTCGTCGCAGCAGCGGAAAGGTCACGAGCGTGTAATCGCCCTCGAACTCCCGGCGGGTCTTCTGAATCTGCAACTGCTCGTCGCCGAGCGGGCCGTAAAGCGCCTCCACCGAACGGCGGACCGCTTCCGAAATAAAGGTTTCGATATTCATGTCCGATCAAATAAGTTTAGCGTGCAAATTTAGCGATTTTCAGCGAATAATCAATCATTCGGGCGACGCTTTTGCCGCGAACCGCCCGCAAGGCACCGAACAGGTCCCCATACGGAGGCCCGGAACGGGCGGTGAAGAGCGGCCGGAACAAAGGCCGTACGGGGCGCAGGAAAGAAATTAAACGGGAAATATGGCTGTTTCCCGAAAAAAGCGTATCTTTGCGGCCGATTGGTTCCTGTAGGGTCGTTCCGGCCCCATGGATTAAAAGGGAACCGGGTGAGAGTCCCGGACAGTCCCGCTGCTGTGAAGCTCCGCCAACCATTCGAAAGTCCGCACCACTGATCGAAGGATCGGGAAGGTTCCGGATGGGGAGTCAGTCAGAAGACCTGCCATCGAATTTTGCTTTTGGTCGAGCCCGTGGACAGGACGGCCGAATGAAGAGAATGTTTGACAGAAACCATATTTCATCGCTATTTGCCGCCCTTGCGGCATGCGTGGCTCTCGCATGTCCGGCGGCCGGACAGAGCCGGCTCGACAGCCTCCAGCAGGTCGAGGAGGTCGTCGTAACGGGGCATGTCGTCCGCAAGGAGGTCATCCCCGTGCAGGAGCTCTCGGGCGAGCAGCTCCACAAGCTCTCGTCGCACAACGTGGCCGACGCCCTGCGCTACTTCTCCGGAATCCAGATCAAGGACTACGGCGGGGTCGGCGGACTGAAGACGGTCAATATCCGGAGCATGGGCACGAACCACGTCGGGGTCTTCTACGACGGCATCGAACTGGGGAACGCCCAGAACGGAACGGTCGATCTGGGGCGCTTCTCGCTCGACAACATGGAGGCCGTAACGCTCTACAACGGGCAGAAGAGCGCCGTATTCCAGCCGGCAAAGGACTTCGGATCGTCGGGTTCGATCTACCTGCAGACCCGCACACCCCGTTTCGACGAGGGGGAGACCCACCACGTGAAGGCCACCATGAAGACCGGGTCGTTCGGGCTGGCCAATCCCGCCCTGCTCTGGGAACAGCGTCTTTCGGAGCGCGTAAGCAGTTCGCTCAGCGCCGAATACCTCTACTCGACGGGCGCTACAAGTTCACCTACCGCATGCAGGAGGGGTATGACACCACGGCCGTGCGCCGCAACGGCGACCTCAATGCGCTGCGTGTCGAGGGAGGGCTCTTCGGGCGTGTAGAACAGGGATACTGGCGCGCAAAGGTCTACTTCTACAACTCCGAGCGCGGATACCCGGGGGCCATCGTGCGCAACAAGTTCTCGCACGAAGACCGCCAGTGGGACACCAACTTCTTCGCGCAGGGATCCTTTAAGAAGGACTTCAAGCCGTGGTACAGCCTGCTGGTGAATGCCAAGTACGCCTACGACTACCTCCACTACCTGGCCGACCCGAACAAGGACGAGTCGCTGATGTACACCAACAACCACTACTACCAGCAGGAGGCCTACCTCTCGGCGGCCAACCGCTTCACGATCTTCCCGTGGTGGGAGGTGAACCTCTCGGCCGACTGGCAGTTCAACCTGCTCAACGCCGACCTGCGCGACTTCGTCTACCCGCGGCGCCACACCCTGCTCGCAGCCGCGGCCACGGCCATGCGCTTCGACCGCGTGGAGATCCAGGCCAGCCTGCTCGGGACCCTCGTGCACGACCGCACGAAGGGCGACCGGATGTCGGACAAGCGGAAGCTCACACCGGCCGTCTTCCTCTCGTGGAGGCCCTTCGAACGGGCAGGGATCAACATCCGCGCCTTCTACAAGCGGATCTTCCGCATGCCGACGCTCAACGACCTCTACTACACGTTCGTCGGGAATGTCGATCTCGACCCGGAGTTCACCACGCAGTACGACGTGGGCATCACCTACTCGCGGACCTTCGAGCATACGTGGCTGCGGTCGCTCGAGCTGCAGGCCGACGTTTACTACAACCAGGTGGACAACAAAATCGTGGCAACCCCGACGTCGAACTTCTTCCGCTGGACGATGGTCAATCTGGGCAACGTCGAGATCCGCGGCGTGGATGCCGCCGTGCAGACCGGATGGGCCGTCGGGCGCGACTTCTCGCTGACCGCGCGGCTGAACTACACCTACCAGCAGGCGCAGGACTTCACCGACCCCTCGAGCGAATTCTACGGCGGACAGATCCCCTACATCCCCTGGCACAGCGGCTCGGCCGTGCTCAACGCCGCATGGCGGAGCTGGGAGGTGAGCTACAGCTTCATATACACCGGCGAGCGCTATTCGTCGCAGGCCAACATCCCCTACAACTACCAGCTGCCGTGGTACACGAGCGACTTCTCGCTGGCCAAAGGGTGGCATGTGGGGAAGGGCGACCTGAAGACGACTCTCGAGGTGAACAACCTGCTCAACCAGCAGTATGAGGTCGTCGCATGCTATCCCATGCCCGGCACCAACTTCAAACTGATCATACAATATACCTTTTAAATAAAAAGACGATGCCGATCCACCAACTCCGCAGATACCTGCACCGGGCGGTCGCCGCGACGGCCCTGGCCGCCCTGCTGCCGATGGCCGGATGCCGCAAGGAGATACCGATGATCCGCTCCGAGGCCGAATACGTCACCTCGCCGACCTCGCCCGAACGGATCGAGGGTTTCTTCCTCGTGAACGAGGGCAACATGGGCAGCAACAAGTGCACGATCGACCACTTCAATGCCCGCACGGGCGGTTACCAGCGCAACATCTACCCGGAGCGCAACCCCGACGTGGTGAAGGAGCTGGGCGACGTGGGGAACGACATCGCCATCCACAAGGACCGGCTCTATGTGGTGGTGAACTGTTCGAACCTCGTGGAGGTCATGGACGTACATACGGCCGAGCACATCGGCAGCATCTCGATACCAAACTGCCGATACATCGTCTTCGAAGGCGACCGGGCTTACGTCAGCTCCTATGCCGGCCCCGTGCAGATCGACCCCGAAGCACGTCCGGGCAAGGTCGTCGAGATCGACACCGAAAGCCTCACGATCACGCGCGAGGTGGTTGTCGGCTACCAGCCCGAAGAGATGGTCATCACGGGCGGCCGGCTCTATGTGGCCAACTCGGGGGGATACCGCTTCCCGAACTATGACCGCACGGTGTCGGTGGTGGACCTCGAATCGCTGGAGGTCGTCAATACGATCGATGTGGCAATCAACCTCCACCGCATGGAGCTGGACCGCTACGGCCGCATCTACGTCAGCTCGCGCGGCAACTACTACGGCACGGGATCGGACATCTACGTGATCGACGCGGCCACGGAGAAGGTCATCGGCAACCTCGGCATCGCAGCCAGCGAGATGTGCATCGACGACGACCGGCTTTACACGATCAGCACCGAGTGGAGCTACACGTCGAGCAGCAACGAGGTCTCCTATGCCGTATACGATACGGCCGAACAGCGTATCGTTTCGCATAACTTCATCACAGACGGCACCGAGAAGGAGATCTCGCTGCCCTACGGCCTGGCCGTCAATCCCGAGACCAAGGAGATCTTCGTATGCGACGCCACGAACTACGTGACGCCCGGATACCTCTACTGCTTCACACCCGAGGGTACACTCAAATGGAAGGTCCGCACGGGCGACATTCCTGCGCACATCGCCTTCTCGTCCGAGCCATACTACTATTAGCACGCAGAATAACAACCAATAAACAAACAATTGCTACTGTCATGAAACATTTCGCACGGATCGAATGGAAACCCGCCGCCCTGGCGGCTCTCCTCGCCGCCGGAGGCTCTGCCGCCTGCAGCGAGGGCAACGACGGCCCCGAAACGCCTCCCGGAGGTAAAGCCACGCCTTATGTCACCCAGGTATTCGACTACCGTCCCGCAGTGGGTCAGTTCGTCAATGAGCTTCCCGAATACGAGGAGGGAGACACGCAGGAGACGATGAACCGCAAGGCGCTCGAAGCGATCGGCAACAACAACCAGGGAATGGTATCCCTCGGCGGATTCGGCGGCTACATCGTCGTCGGGTTCGACCACACGATCGAGAACAAGGCCGGGCTGTGCGACTTCCGCGTACAGGGCAATGCATTCTATGCCAACGGGCAGTCGGAATACGGTAGCAGCGAGCCTGGAGTCATCGAGGTCTCCTTCGACGCCAACGGGAACGGCCTGCCCGACGACAAATGGTACGAGATCGCCGGGAGCTCCTACAGCGAAGGCAGCGAATCGTGGATCGAGCAGGCCCGGGAGGCCGGCAACGACGTGCGGACCATCCACGATTACGAGATTACCTACTACCGTCCCACAACCGAGCCCGGAAAGCCGACCGAGGAGTATATCCGCTGGGAGGACAACCAGGGTGAGAGCGGCTACCGGTCCATGAACCCGACCCACCTCCAGTCCTACTACCCGCAGTGGATCAAGGAAGACCGGATCTCGTTCAGCGGCACACGGCTGCCCCAGAACGGGATCGATCTGAGCGGAGTCGGAAACAACTTCGCCCTCTACAAGTTCGCATACGGATATGCCGACAACGAGCCCAACACCAACGACCGCTCGGCCATCGACATCGACTGGGCGGTAGGCGCCGACGGTCAGCCGGCAAACCTTTCCGGCGTGGACTTCATCCGCATTCACACGGGCGTGAACCAGGAAAACGGATGGCTCGGAGAGTGCTCGACGGAGATTATGGGCGTCGTGGACCTGCACCTGACCGGGGTTCGGATCGAAAGCAACACCATCAAGCAGTAAAATTCCCTAACTATCACACTATTTTTTCATGAACACAAGATCCATCTGGAGCCTGCTGCTGTTGGCCGCAACCCTGACGACCGGCAGCTGCAGCAAGGAAAACGAAGAGGTCCCCTCTCTGAAATTCGAACTCTCTACGGGCAGCGACGCCGGAACCGAATCTCCAGTATTCGTCGTTCCCGGCAAAACGGTCGAGATGACATATGCCGCTGAAAATGCGACCTCGATCAGCGTAGAGGCGCTGTCCGAGGGCTGGAGCGCCGAGGTGCGCGAAGCCGACAGCCGGATCGTCCTCTCCGCAACGGACGACGCCGCGACGAAGGCGACGCTGACGGTTACCGCCACGGGAAGCGGGACACAGAAAATCTCGCAGGACGTGGAGCTCTACTGCCTGAACGCCTTCGACGACCCGAACGGCACGTTCGTACTCAACGAAGGCAACATGACCACCGAGAACGGTTCGCTGACCTGGATCTCGCCCGAAGGCTATGTCATCGACGACGCATACAAGACGGTGAACGGGACGGAGTTGGGCAATGTAGCTCAGGACATGGCCTTCTGCGACGGCATGATCTATGTCATCTCGCAGAACGGTGAAGGAAATGCCGTAGGTGCAACGTTCGAGAACGACGGCATGCTCGTAGTGATGGATGCCAAAACGCTCAAAAAAACCGCCGCTTTCACCCGGGAGGAGCTTTCCGAACTCAACTGGCCGTCGCATGTGGCTGTACTCGACGAGCAGCACATCTACATCCGCGACAACGCCGGTGTCTACCGCCTCGACAGCACGACCGGAACGCTGACCTTCGTCGAAGGATCTGACGGAGCCCCGAAAAGTCAGTTCGTAACGATGAACGGAAAGGTATACACCTATAAATCCGGTCTCATGAGCAAGATCCTCGAGATTTCGACCGAAAGCGATGCAGTGAATTCCATTTCGCTGCCGTGGAGCGTAACCTACGACATCAACGAGGTACTGGGCATCCAGAAGTCGGACGACGGCAAGATCTGGATCATGACGTTCGGGTTCGGAAAACCCGCAATCGGCAAGTTTGACCCGACGACCAAGGAGATCAAACAGCACCTGCTTGGAGTCAAGGTCAGCACCGGATCGAGCGGTGTGGCTTTCGCGGCCCGCGGCAACGACATCTACTATGCCGACAACATGACGATCTACCACCTGGCCTTCGACGACGACAAGGAGGACGATACGAACGAGGAGGGTGATCCGGTAAGCGCCGAAGAGTGGATGGTCGATGTATCCGCCCTGGACAAGAATGCAGGCCTCCAATACAACGGACTGGGAGTACATCCCGTAACGGGCCGCGTCTACATCAATACACTCAAGTCGTTCGCAAACTACGGACAAAACCAGATCTGGGGCTTTGATTTCAGCACCTCGACGGAGGCTCCGGCTGTCAAGTACGAGAACTACACCAACTTCCCGGCCGGATTCTTTTTCCCGGAGAAAAACTGATTTCAAAACCCTGAAAACAAAGTACGGAAATGAACTACAAATGGATCAATCTTCTTTTTACCCTGTGTGCGGCAGTGGCAGCGGCCGGATGCTCGTCGGAAAGCGACGATGACAACGGAGGGAACGGCAACGGCGGAGGAAACGGGGGTTCGAACCCGCCCATTGAGGCAGTCGGCGGATATGCCGATCCCGACGGCGTGTTGCTTCTCAACCAGGGGGCTCCGCGCATGGAAAACGGTACGGTTACCTGGATCGCCCCGGACGGTACGGTCGAGGAGGACGTCTACGGCAAGGTGAACGGTTCGGCCGTGGGCAACTCGTCGCAGGATCTCAACATGTACGGAGGCAAGATCTACATATTGAGCGATAACGCCACAGTCCCCGACATGGGTTCGGGCGAAGCCGGCGACGGTACGCTGGTGATCGTCGATGCCGAGACATTCCAGAAGGAGAAAACGTTCAAGTTCGAGGATCTGAAGTATCCCCGCCCCGAAGGTTCGACGGACGAAAACGAGATGCTGTCGCTGATTACCCCACTGGAGAACATCACGGTTCTCGACGAGCACAACATCTACCTGTCCGACTCCAAGGCCATGTTCCGGCTCGACGCCACGACGGGAGAGATGACCATCGTCGAGGGATCGTACCATTTCGGCAACAGCGGGGCGACGATCGAATCGGTCGTCGCCACACGCAGCATGGTTGTCATCGGCGACAAGTTCTATTGCGGCGGAGGCGGATTCTGGTCCTCCACGAAACTCTTTGAATTTACCAAAGGGAAGAGTGAAGTGACGCGGACGCTCGATCTCTCGGGCGAGTTCATCAGCGGAATCTGCCGCACGGGTGACCACGAAATCGTCGTAGCCACCTGCGGACGTTCTGGCGAGACGAAGAGTTTCCTGACGTTCGTCGATACCGACTCCTGGACCGTCACCCTCGAGAAACAGATCAAGGCCGACATATCGGCCGAGTTCATGAACACGTCGGGCGTCACCCTGGCCGGAGACTACCTCTACTTCTCGGCCGGCACGCTGACCGTCAGCCGCGTGTCGCTCAAGACGTGGAAAGTCGAGGAGTACATCCAGGTGAAGAACGACGTTCCGAACGCACAGTACATCACCTGCAACGTCGTGGCCGACCCGAAAAAGAACCTCCTCTACGTCTCCGTATCGGACGACCTGGGAGAGGCGATCATCGCCAACGGCAACGTGCTCGTATACGATTGCAGCGGCGAGGAGCCCGCTCTGGTAATGAACATCGAGAACAAGGCAAGCTATCCGGTGAACATCTATCCGATGTCGCGCTTCCACAACGAATGACCGTGTGGTGCGACAGCACCGAAGAGAAGCAAAAATCCCGGTCCGAGAGTTTCGGACCGGGATTTTTGCTTGCTGCCGGCGGAACGACATACGTCCTCCGTCAGGGAATCCAGAGCGTCTCCTGCACGTCGAAATGCGCCGTCAGGCTGCGTCCCAGCACGTAGAAGTAGTCCGAAAGGCGGTTGAGCCACACGAGCACCGAAGAATCGACCGCATGCAGCGCGTCGGCGCGCAGCGCCGCACGCTCGGCACGCCGGCACACCGTGCGGCAGACATGGCACATCGAGACCGCCTCGTGACCGCCCGGGATCGTAAACTTGTCGATCGGGGGCAGCGCCGCCTGCAAGGCGTCTATCCGACTCTCGAGCCACTCGATGTTCGCAGGATCCAGAGGTGCCACCTTGTCGCGACCCGAATCGCCGGTAGCCAGCAGCGCCTCGACGGTCATCAGCCGCGAGAGGATGCGGTTCAGGTCCGCAACCGTCTCCCCAAGCGAGGCATCGCCCCGCAACTTGTCGGACAACAGCGCCACGAAGGCGCCCAGTTCGTCCACCGTACCGTAAGCCTCGACCCGTTCGTCGGTCTTGAACACGCGCTCGCCGCCGATGAGCGAGGTCATGCCCTTGTCACCCGTCTTCGTATATACTTTCATATCCGGAAATGTTGTTTCGGTAAATAGTTGTTGAACAGCAGCAGATAGCCCCGGTTATCGACCGTCGTGGAGCGGTGCGAGGCGACCAGCTGCATGCAAAGAGCCTGCCGCTCGCGCCCTTCATAAGGTGAAAGCACGGCTACGGTATGCCCCGCAGCGGAGGCCGTGCGCACCAGCGCGAGGGTCTCCGGACGCGGCAGGTCACGCGTCAGGAGGCACAGGTCGGCATCGGCGCCGTCCAGGCAGAAGGTAGCATAGCCGCAGTGGATGGCCAGGTTCTGCAGCTGTATGGCCCGCCGCCGGCTGACGCCGCGGGCAAGCAGGGCATCGTAAAGGTCACGCGGTCCCGGAAGCAGGCTGTCGCGCATGAAGACCTGACGCACCAGGTCGTAGACAAAGGGCGAATGGACGCCGTGGCCCCGGAAGTAACGCGCCCGCGAAAGGCGGTTGCGCAGTTCGGCCATCCGTCCGTAGATGCGAAGGCCGAGGGGTTGTCTGCCGAGTTTCATCGCCTGCACGGTTTCACTTTTTCAACTGACCCGCCAGCCGCCCCGTAGAGAAGGCGATCTGGAGGTTGTAGCCGCCCGTATTGGCGTCGAGGTCGAGCACCTCGCCCGCAAAGTAGAGTCCGCGCACCTTGAGCGACTCCATCGTCCGGGGATTGACCTCCGAACAGCGGACCCCGCCAGCCGTCGTCACGGCGTACTCGAAGGGGGCATAATCGGTCACCGGAAGGGTCAGTCCCTTGAGCGTGCGGATCAGGCGCGTGATCTCGGTCTCGGTGAGTTTCGAGACATACTGTTTCGAGGGGATGTCAATCTCCGCGGCCAGCGGCAGCACCAGCGGTGCGGGCAGCAGTTTGCGGAGCAGTTCGGAGAAGAACTCCGTCGGCTGCATCTCGGCCAGCTCGCGGGCAATGCGGTCGCGCAGCACCTGTTCCGTAAGCGCCGGTTTCAGATCGACGACCAACTTGACCCGTCGCCCGTCGATCAGGGCATCGACCGCATCGCGGCTCATGCGCAGGGCCACGGCCCCCTCGATGCCGCGTTCGGAGAAGCCCAGCTCGCCGAACTCCTCGCGGACGGGCCCGTCATCGACCCAGAGCGTCGCACGGACGTTGCGCAGCAACAGCCGGGAGAGACGGCTCATCCGCGGGTGCGAGGTAACGAGCGGGGTCAGCGACGGACGCAGCGGCTCGATCGTATGGCCCAGATCCGAGGCGAAGGCATAGCCGTCGCCCGTCGATCCGGTCCCGGGATAGGAGACGCCGCCCGTGGCCAGGATCACCTGCGCGCACTCCTCCTTGCG